>Ga0209131_1000873_pt1 | contig 21058 bp, 19 predicted proteins | sample GraSoi_2013_40cm_FD_185826 | JGI IMG/M metagenome (GOLD analysis project Ga0209131, IMG submission 185826) | Grasslands soil microbial communities from the Angelo Coastal Reserve, California, USA - Sample 9_17_2013_40cm (SPAdes) (version 2) | ecosystem: Environmental > Terrestrial > Soil >... | reverse complement strand
TGAAAATTCTGGCAGTTAGCGACCAGGTTCTTGATCGGGTGTATACTCTCGCATCCAGCGGGCAGTTTCAGAATATAGAGCTTATTCTTGGTTGCGGAGATCTGCCTCATGAATATCTCGAATATCTTGTTACTGTTCTAAATGTACCGCTGTTTTATGTGCCCGGTAATCATGATGCCGAAGAGGATCCCCGCCAGATTGACTCACACGCTGAAGGCGGCTCCAATCTGGACCTCAAACTGGTACGCCACAAACGATTTTTGATTGGCGGCTTTGGCGGCTCCATCCGTTATCGACCCGCTGGAACAAATCAATATACACAACAACAAGCTTATATACGGGTATACCGTCTGCTTCCCAGGCTTTTGCTCAACCGTGTCCAATATGGCCGTGCATTGGACGTGCTGATCTCCCACTCACCCCCTTGGGGTATTCACGACGATAAAGATCCAGCGCATAATGGATTGAAAGCCCTGAACTGGTTAATCCACTTTGCCCAACCGCGTTATCATTTCCATGGCCACACACATTTTTTCAACAAGAATATTGAAAGCTCGGAAACCACAGTTGGCCTTACAAAAGTGATCAATGTCTTTCCATACAGAACAATCGATGTGAGCCACTAAATTCTAAATTGTTCTCGAACATACCAATCATATAGAAAGTAAACCATGTCCGACCATTTCTCCTCCCAGGCACGTTCAGATTTTAGCAGAGCGCGTCGAAAAGCTTTTTTCAACCAGATCCTATCCATACTCTCCGGCCGGCGCGCCACTACCTTGCTTTCCTACGATGAGGTCAAAGAGAAATTGCGAATTGGCGGCCCGATCTATCGAGGCATTAAAACCATTCGAGTGGATCAAATCGCCGGGAGCCTGAACCGCTATCACGAATTTGACCGCGCTTTTCTCCCTAAGGAAGATCAGCTCGCCAACCGTTGGCAAAGTGTGGACCAGGCCTTTTATAAAGACGTCAACCTGCCTCCCGTTGTTCTCTACAAGGTCGGTCAGGTGTATTTTGTCGTCGATGGTCACCACCGCGTTTCGGTGGCTCGCGAGCAAGGACAGGAATTCATCGAGGCTGAAGTGCGCGAATGCTCCACGCGCGTCAATATCACCCCCGATATTAAACCCGAAGATCTTGAGATCCTCGGAGACAAAGTGAATTTCCTGGAACGCACACGGCTGGACGAACTTATCCCCAAAGCCAATATCAAACTCACCATTCCAGATGGGTTTGAACGCATGCTGGAACATATCGCAGTCCATCGTTACTTTATGGGGCTTGATCTAAAACGCGACATAACTGAAGAAGAGGCGGTAAAACACTGGTACCAGACGGTTTATTTACCCATTGTCAAAGTGATCCGTGAAAGCAGCATCCTAAAGGATTTTCCCGACAAGACTGAAGGCGATCTCTATTTATGGACTCTCGACCATCAACGTTATCTGTCCAGTGAAGAAGGCCAACCGCTTCAACCCCCAGATCAGGCTGCGCGGCAATTCCTTGAAGAAAAAGGTGAGTAAACAAATGTCTGAATTACACCCACTAGCCGGGATCTATGCAGCAGCGGTCACACCTCTCAGGCCAGATTCCACAATTGACCTGGAATCCATCCCGACACTGCTAAATTTCCTCGCCTCACGTGGATGTCATGGTGCCCTGCTCTTCGGCACCACAGGCGAAGGGCCATCTTTCTCGCCCAAAGAACGTGAAGCCATGCTTCGTTCTGCGCGCACGCACTCTAATCAACCGGCGGGTTTTCGTTTACTGGCCGGTACGGGTACACCAAGCCTTTCCGAAACGATCGAACTGACCAAACTTGCTTTCGACCTTGGCTATGATGGTGTTGTGGTTTTGCCTCCATATTATTTCCGCAAGGCTACCGACGAAGGTTTATTTAATTGGTTTAGTGAATTGATCAAGAAGGCAGTTCCGAAAGATAAATATTTGCTTGGCTATCATTTTCCCGATGTAGCCGGTATCGGCTTCTCTTTGGATCTGCTTGCGAGGTTAAAGGATGCCTTTCCCACGCAGTTCGCCGGTATCAAGGATTCATCTCACAATGAGGTGTTCGCCGCGAATGTAGGCAAACGCTTCGGTGCGGACCTGGCGGTCTTCACCGGCACAGACTCTCACTTTCACTATGCATTGCAAAACCACGCGCAGGGTGCGATCACCGCGCCGGCAAATTTGCTTTCGCAAGGCTTGCGCGACATCTGGGATATGTATCAACAAGGCAAAGATCCATCCGAAATACAAGCGCGCGTTACCCAACAAAGACATGTACTTGAAAACTATCCACCTTTTCCATCTAGCTTGAAAGCATTAATGCACAGGCTGCATGATTTTCCTCGTTGGAAGGTAAAGCCTCCGTTGGACGAAATCACAGATAAAAACCTGGAACAAGCCCTGCAAGAGCTCACGGCCGTTTATTCAAATCAGTAATGACCACCACCTGGCGCCTGATTCATACCTCCCCCGCGCGCGGCGCGTGGAATATGGCGGTGGACGAATCCATTCTCGAACATATCGGCCGAGGTGAAGCGCAGGCCACCTTACGCTTATATGCATGGAGTCCTGCATGTTTATCTTTAGGCCATGCACAGCCATTTGCTGACGTAGATGTAAAACGCCTCCAGGAACATGGTTGGGAAGTTGTCCGCCGTGCAACGGGTGGACGTGCCATTCTGCATACGGATGAATTAACTTACTCTGTGACAGGCAGTGCAGCCGAGCCCATGCTCTTGGGCGGTGTGCTGGAATCCTACAGCCAGCTTGCCCAAGCCCTTTTATTTGCAATACGCGAATTGGGACTGCCTGTTGAGATCCACGAACATGCGACGGAATCAAGAGGGCAGAATCTAAATCCTGTTTGCTTTGAAATCCCCTCCACATATGAGATTACAGTGCAAGGTAAAAAGTTGATCGGCTCCGCCCAGGCACGCAAGAAAGAAGGCGTGCTGCAACATGGATCATTGCCGCTCAGCGGCGACCTAACTCGTATATGTCAGGCACTGATCTTCAAAGATGAGGCCGCGCGCAAGGCCGCTGTGCAAAGATTGCTGAGTCGCGCCACAACGGTTGAATCCGTTTTAGGGCGACGAGTCGATTGGGAGACTGCTGCCCAGGCTTTCGCTCGCGGGTTTGAAGCGCAGTTGGGAATCCATTTCGAACGCGGGGAACTATCTGTATCCGAATCCAGGAGAGCGAACGAATTGATGGAAGAAAAATACGCTCATCCATCCTGGACAGAACGCATCTGAAAGGATAAATCATGAAAAAGATCATTCAACTTCCAGCGCTTATATTCATGCTCTGCGCGTGTACGACCTCTTCGAATCCAACGGAAAGTCCAACAAAAAGCCAAACGACATTTGAGATCACCAGTCCTGCGTTCGCGAACGGAGCGGCCATTCCGGCAGATCATACTTGTAAAGGTATCGACAAGTCCCCTGTGCTTGCATGGACTGAGTCACCCGCCGGCACACAAAGCTTTGCACTGATCGTAGATGACCCCGATGCACCCGGTACTCCCTGGGTTCATTGGGTGATCTTTAACATCCCCGCCACTGCGCGTGGATTAAATGAAGGGTTGCCGGGTGATGCGCAACTTAGCGATGGAAGTGTGCAGGCGCGGACGTCCGGCGGCGCAACAGGTTATCACGGGCCATGCCCGCCTTCTGGAACACATCATTATTTCTTTAAGTTGTACGCGCTGGACACAACGCTTTCTTTGGCAAACGATGCAAATAAAGATACGTTGCTTGCGGCAATGCAGGGCCATATTCTCGCGAATGCTGAACTGATGGGAACTTTCGCGATCAACCCATAAATCAAAGCCACGTACATAATTCATCTCCAAATTAATCCACTCAGCGATTGAGACACTTAAATGTCTCAATCGCTGTTTCTTAAGGACGGGTTAGAAGATCAAATTAGCAATAACAGATATATGGCCTGGTCGTTTTTCCTTCTGGAAGATACTTTTTACAGAAGTATCCATCCAATCGATGTTCAAATAACGAAAGGAAAAATAACATGACCCTAACCTTAAATAAAGATGTCCTCCAAGGGAAATGGAAACAGATCAGAGGAAAGGTCAAGCAACAGTGGGGGCGGCTGACCGATGATCAACTGAATCAGATCAGTGGTTATTATGACGAAGTCGCTGGCTTGATCCAGGAAAAGTATGGATACAGCAGAGAAAAAGCCCAGCAGGAACTCGATGCCTTCATCCAAAAAATGGGCTTGCATTCCAGCTAAATTAACCTAAGGGATGAGCGCGCATTTCACCCCGCTCATCCCTTGTAGGTAATTGGTAAAGAAACGCTTAGAGACAAAACAGAAGGCATAAAATGACAGTCTTAAACTTCCTACTCTTATTACTCATTGCAGCGATCTGCGGCTCAATTGGCCAATCTCTAGTAGGTTATTCTGTCGGCGGGTGTCTGACCTCAGCAGTCGTTGGTTTCATCGGCGCCTGGCTTGGCTCGTGGGTGGCTCATTCATTGGGTCTGCCGGAACCCCTGATCGTAAACGTCGGCAGCAAGGCGTTTCCGGTTTTATGGTCGATTATTGGTTCGGTACTACTTGTTGGTGTTCTTGCATTACTTACCAGACGAAGAGCATTTGCGTAATACAAAGCAAAAAGGTGCTACAAACACCAGGACAGGCATTTGCCTGTCCTGGTGTTATCAATAAGCAATGAGTCGAATATTTACAAGACTTAATAGAAGCAACCTGCTATTTAATTACAACCCATGGCGGATCCTGCATTTTCACTGTTTTGTATATCGCACAACTCACTTCATGCGCTCCTGCCAGATATCCGGTAGACATGAGAAATTCGTTTACGATCTCTCCGCCCGTGAATATGAATGTTTTCTTGAACAGCTGTACCCATTCATCTTTTGTAAGAGGATGATGCGCGTCCAGCCAGCCCTTAAATGAGCCGTGCTCTTTTCTTAATTCCAGGATCTTCTGCGCGTTGACGATCGCCGCATTAACTTTTAGCCGATTGCGGATGATGCCGCTGTCGGTAAGCAAGCGGGCACGATCCTTTTCATCATATTTGGCTACTTTTTCGACTTTGAATCCATGATAAGCCTTACGGAAGTTATCTGCTTTCTTCAGGATGGTGATCCATGAAAGCCCTGCCTGGTTGATCTCGAAGACAAGTCTTTCAAATAAAAGATTGTCATCCGTGATGGGGAAACCATATTCCGTATCGTGATAGTTTTTATTAAATGTATCTTCGGGATGTGTTTTGCAGTATTCACAATAAGTATTCATAATCTGTTTTCTGCGATAAGTTGGATGGTTATTATTCCAATATTTTATTTACACTCTATCGGTCTATCAGGTGAAATATAACATATAGGGCGATTTGGATTTGCATACGTTAAGTCTTGGGGGTGAAGCTCCTTCTTTTCAGGCAGGTTCAAATACGGATATGTCTGCTGTAGACCTTCAAGATACCATGGATAAGGAAGCAGACCGCTGGCAATGATCATCATGTCTTTTCTTTGATTTAAGGCAAATTGAGCATACCAAAGTGAAAAAATTTGACCATCCCCCTCTACAAATACAATCGAATCTTTAGGTATCTCCAGGAGAGATTGTTTAATAAAATCCGTTGCTTGTGAGTCCTTCGACAGATCTACGGATGGGTATACAAACGGAAGGCGAATCATCAACAAAAGAAACAGCAGAGGCGCAAGGAGCTTTTGTAATTTGGCTCGATCTTGGAGAAAGGAAAACAAGTCAAACAACCCATAGGCTATCCAAATGGAAAAAACCAACCAGACGGGCAATAGATTAACCTGCGAATCGTATGAACCATAAAATACAGAAAAGAAGAGAAATACGAGCCCCATCCATACAGTTGGAACCAGAACGCGGCGTGGAATTCCTGAGAACAAGCCATATATCCCAAGAAGAACCCCAATAACAGTATATTGAACCAGAAGCAACCCGGCAAATGCCCGAAATCGCTGAAGTATATCTGCCAGTGAAAGACTTGTAGAATACCGGGCATAGAGTTGCCCACTGACCAGCCAGAAAAAACCATTAATACTGGATGCATTTCCCCAGTTGATCGGCGGGTTACCCACAGCACGTAGAGGCAGCAAGAGATATAAGGACAAACTGCTCAGGATTCCCAAAGATCTCCTGAAGATAATACTGAAAGACTCACCGGGTTTTTTATCTAAGCCGATTGCAAGCAGAGGAAACAACAAGATCGACGTAAGGTGATTCGTGGCCGCCAGCCCAAAAACGCCCCCTCGAAGCCATTCACTTATTTTTATTTCGTTCACACCTAAAACAAAGAGACAGACGATCATCAATAGGCCGTGCAATGCATATACTTCAGTTACAAGAGCCTGCCCCCAAATAAATGGAGCCAATCCATATCCAATCGATGTTATAAAAGATATATATCTGGCCCAGAGACTGACAGGCAATAGACGGTCAAGATATTTATATAAAACCAGCGCTGTTAGAATCGTGCAAACCGCTGAAAATAAATTTGTACGGAACGCCAGTGTCTCAATGGGAATGAATTGAAAGCCGCGTGCCAGGATCATATATAAAGGGTAGCCACTCGGGTGCGGCACGCCGCCAGTGACAGTTGCCGTAATCAAGTCTCCGCCATCAGCACTTAAATGCGCCCAAGTGAGATCAGGTGCAATAGTACAGATGTAACAAATGCCAAGAACGAGGATGATCGCGAGCGGTGCGAGCATGCTGGGGATCATAAAAAGAAGATCGGGAAAGGCTTCTGCCTTTCCCGATCTTGGCTTGAAATGCTTACTTGCCGATCAGAGCGTAGATGCCTGATGTATTAGTTGCACAAATCTGTCCATTACTAATGACTGCATCTTTAACTTCTGCCCAAACAGATGGGGTTACTGATTCATCCAGTTTATAAAGCTTGGCATCCTTGGCTTCTAATTCGGGAGGATAGGCATAACAAATCTGGACTTTTTCGGTGTCAGGGACCAGAGTCACTTTGAATGCATCGCCATCAAAGCCAAGACTTTCAGGCACAGGGGCAAAGTCAATAGCTGGCTGGGCATCCCTATCCACGTTGATATTACAAGTATTTCCCAAGGGACTGAAGATCGCAGTGTCCATGTCAATGGGTTGAGCCCTTTCACATGTTCCCTGCCCATTGGAGGGCGGGTGTGGAACAGTGCTGTTGAACCTGGGTGCGGCCCATACTCCAGCCCCAGTCAACACTAATAAGCCAACCAGCAAAATAGCAATGGTAAAACGAGATAGACGATTCATAATTATTTTCTCCTCTAAAATTAATGCCACGCAGGAACTCGTCTGGGGCGTTGATAAGCTGCATTATAATGAACAAACTTAAGATAGCCCTTACGGATTTTTTACGGATTGGAAATCCCCGAATTATCTAAAATAAGATCATAAATGATAACGACCAGTCACGAATGGAAAACTCGATGGCATCCTCTTCAGAGTTATTAAAACAGATTCTCTCCAGTTTACGGGAACCCGAAAGGCTGAGTAACCATCCTTGGGCGCTTTCGATGAACGCATCTGCAAATCAAAAGATTGGATCACCCAAGCCAGGCGAACTTCTAATTGCAAAAGTCAGCACGACCTTCCGAAAAATGACCCCCTCCGGACCGCCGCGCCAGGGGAAAAGGCTGGATACCCGCTGGGGAGCCTTCGGCATTCTGGCAGCCCAATATTTTGGACCATATTTGCTAGACAGACCATTCCCTGCAAGCTTGCGTGAAGCCTGGGAAAGCATTGATTCCTCCATTTTATTATTTGTATTTGGCCGAACCGACGGGTTAAGGGAGGCTGAGATTGCCAAATATCGTTTCGCGGGCAATGAATCTGAAGCTGCACCCAACAGCACCCTAAGCGACTGGCATCGAAAGGGTGTTGAGCAACTAAGTGAAATGGTGGAGCTTGACATTCAACGTCTAAATTCAGGCCAATCTGTGAAGCACTCTTATAGAGAGACTCTTAAAAAGCCGGCGGGAGCCCTTGGTCTTTTGGTTCTTTTGATCTCAATATTCCTGGGGTGGAAGGGATGGCAGTTCTACCACCATGTGCTAGTTATCGAGCAGAAGATGGAATCATTGGAAACCTATCTAAAGCCTGCTCCAAAATTGGAACAGATACCGGAAATAGCCGGCAAAGTACATGAATTGCGGATCGATATCGACGCTTTGCAAGGCGAGGCTCAACCTTACCTCTGGGTGGCGCCGTATAGCGGTTGGATACCAAAATATGGTGGGACCCTGAGCCAGTCAAAAGACTTGCTGTCATTGGCGCAAAACCTCTCCACCGCTGCAGATGAAGGCTTGACCGCCATCACCCCAGCCATTGAAACCACATTAAAAAACGATCAGCCATTGGAAGTAATGGATTTGGTTTTGCAGTTGCAGGCGACCAGTCCGCAATTATTGAATGCTCAAATATCACTGGCGCAGGCTCAAGCAGCGCGTGAGCGGATCGATCCAGAAAGTCTGCTGCCTAGAATTAAAAATGTGGTGACAAATCGTATCGACCCGCTCTTTGAATCCATTGCAGGTGCATTTCCAATGGAAGATGCATTGTCCCTGATTCGTATCGCCCCAAAGCTGTTGGGGAGTGGAAAAACCGGCCCACAGACATATCTGATCCTGATGCAAAACGAGGATGAACTCCGTCCGACCGGCGGCTTTTTGACCGCGGCAGGATCGGCTGTAGTCAAGGATGGGAAATTAATCAGCATAAATATCGAATCTTCAGACCTGGTGGACGATCCCAGCAAGCCATATCCAATCCCGCCCTGGCAGTTCAAAGAGTTCATGAACATCGAAGTACTATTGTTTCGCGATTCAAACTGGTATACGGATTTCCCTACAACTGCGTCTTCAGCAGAATATTTTTATTCATACGGCCGCGCCTCTTCGTCAGACGGTGTGATCGCAATTGATATGCATGTGATTGTTCGATTACTCGAAACGTTGGGCCCGGTGCGCGTGGATGGCGTTAGTAATCTCATCACGAAGGATAATGTGGAGGATTATCTGCGTTCCGCTGAAGAAGCGCCTCCCAAAGGGGTTAAAAAGGGGGAATGGGATCGCAAGCAATTTATCGGTGAATTGGCGCATCCATTGCTTGAAAAGATATTGAACGCGCGCGGACAAACCTGGACGAAACTCGTGCCCGTGTTAGTGGAACTGCTAAATGAAAAGCATATCCTGCTTCAGTTTGACGATGAAGAGGCGACCAATTTATTGGAACGACGAAACTGGGATGGCGCTGTGCGCACGGCGCAAAATAGTGATTACTTTATGGCCGTGGACACCAATATGGGCTATAACAAATCTAATGCAAGGATGAATACAGATATTGAATATAGCGTGGATTTAACCAACGCCAACAGCCCTACCGGCCATTTACTGATAAGGGAAACCAACGAGTCGAAAGTAGACGTTCCCTGCGAGCCTCAAGCAACAACAAGGTTTTTACTGCCTGCCAGCTTTCCCGGTCAGATCCGTGAACCCATCTACAATATGGATGAATGTCACTGGGGCTACTTACGCGTATATACCCCATCAGGTACGAAATTATTACATTCTAATCCGCAGGAAATCCCTGCCGAATCCACCTGGCTCGGCGAGCTGATTCCTGCACGTACGGATGATCTTGGGGATGAAGGGATACCCAATGTACAGGCATTTGGTTCCATGGTCCTTACCCCAACGCATCAATCCACGCTGACTGAATATGAATATACCCTGCCGGTTGATGTATCAAAATATGATGATGCAACCAAAGTATGGACGTATCGCTTGAGAGTGCAAAAACAACCGGGAATAGATGTAGAACCCCTTAAGCTACTCTTGCATTTGCCTGACGGCGCGCAAGTGGTTAGCTCCAGCATTCCTTTTTCAGAAAACGCTGGCTTATGGACGGCGCAATTGGATCTACGCCAAGACCTGATAATCGAAGTGCATTTCAGCGTGCAACCATAAGCTGCACGAGACGAAATTTACTTACCAGGTCCTTTTAAGAGGTCTCATCTGAGATGGGCAGGTCGGGATCTTGAATTTTTTTATTGCCAAACGGGAACCACTTGCCCAGCCAGCGGGATTTTGCGGCACCATCATTTTGCATATTATCATCAACATGATCATCTTTGGAGGTAACAGATTCATGCGTGAGCTCATAGAAGAAGATCACGAACATGGATAAGATCAGGCCGGCCAGGGCACCTATACCGATATTTAGGCCGGACTTCGGTCGGACCGGGTTTACTGGTACTGCCGTGGGACCAAACTGAATAATAGCTGGAGAATTTTGCAAGCCGGTAAGGTTGATATTTTCCAAATCGGTTAAAAGATTCAAATAGAGCTGTTGGTAAAGATCCACCTTTTGTTTAAGATTTTCAACAGCTGGGTCTTCTCCTTGAAATTCTGTAGTCGTGATCAGTTCGCCATAAAGTGTTTCGTAAGATGTGATAATTAATTGAAGTTCATCAATGCGGGCATTTACATCGCTCAACCGGGCAATGGCTTCGGGTGCAGGGTTAAATGCAAGGGAATCTCTCTCCGCGCTCAAACGGGCGAGTTCGTTCCTGGCATCGAGAATCTTCTTTTCCGTATTTGCCAATTGGTCGGTCAAAGCTCTCTGTTTTTCAACGGCGAGCTTGTTTTGAAGAGAATTACGCTGATTTCCAATTCTCTTTATTTGAGAGTTAAGATCTGCTTTAAGGATTTGATCGTGCGCAGACTGCAATTTATCATCCTGCTCGATCAGCAAAGCCACCATGGTATCTGCGATCAACGCCGCACGTTTCGGGTCTATATCCTCGACGTTCAACTCAAGGACTTGGGTATTTTGCAGAACGTTGACACTAATATCATTGCTTCCAACCTCATAATTCATTTTCTGGGAAACAATTTTTAGAAAATCCGGCGTGGAAAGAGTGCGCGCATTGGTTTGCAGTAATTGATTAAGGGTTAGGGAGCGGGAAATATCGCTTGACTGATCGTTCTGCGCTCCGACAACTAGAAAAATTCTTGTGGACGCCTGATAAACCGGGGTTTGAAGCCAGCTATAGACTAGAGCGAGAACCGTCCCCAAAATTATACCGGAGACGATCAACCAAAGCCAACGGCGCAATCCGTTCAGCACATCATGTAGATCGATTACAAATTCATCTGGTGAGTTCTCAGGCATTTATCCGACCTTTTATTAAGATGATGAATATTATACTTTACAATTTTCGGGCGTTGGAAAAGAAAAAAATGCCATCTCGCCTCTAATGACTATTTTTTGAATAAAGATGTTACCATCGTATTGAGCTGGTGAATATTCATGAACAAAACGGAAACAGATATCAACAAATCTTATTCGGTAAATAACGAAATAACGATACTTGCCAAAGGGGCCGGGGTTTCAATGGCGGGCAAGTTGGGCGGCCGCGCCTTGCTCTTATTGACTCAGATCCTGTTGGCGCGCTTGCTCGGGCCAACAGGTTTTGGCTTGTTCGCCTTGGGGCAGATAGTTTTCCAATTAGGTTCACAAATGGGCGGGCTGGGTCTTGTGAGTGGCATGATTCGCTTGGGCGTTCCGGCACTGCAAAAAGGACCGGAGCAGCTTTCGAAGTTTTTCCGCCATTTATTTTTAATAGCTTTGCTTAGTGGGCTTGCATTTGGAATAGCGATGATGATACTGGCTCCATGGTTGGCCTTGGACATATTTAAGCGTGTCGAATTAACCAACGTATTACGCGGGTTTGGGCTGGCTTGTACACTATTGATTTGGCTGAATGTGACTAGCGCAGCAACACGCCTTACAAGGGATATGCGCTATAGCACGGTCACGCAGGACATGATGCCTTTTGCTGTAAACTTGATTCTAGTGGTCCTGTTCGTATACGCTTTGCATTTATCTGTCGGCGGGGCAATAGCCGCCCTGATCGGCGGATATGCCATTTCCTTCAGCATGAGCCTGCTTTTTATGCGAAAGCTATATCCTCAAATTGCTCTGATGGGTTCTATTGAATTTCCTTTGTTGAGCAATATTCTGTCCTTTTCAGTCCCCAATATGTTTACTGGGATTTTAAACCTATGGCTGCAAAATGTAACGGTGCTCTTTCTGGGATTTTTTTCCCAACCGAAAGAGGTAGGAGTTTTCCAGGCTGCCGAACAGATTTCCATGTTCTCGGCTATTTTGCTGCTTGCCTTTAGTATGGTTTTCTCGCCGCAGGTCTCGGCGCTTTACGAAAACCGCGAAATGGACAAATTGAAAGAGCTGTATATCGTCAGCACAAAATGGGGACTGTACGCCAGCATACCTCTTCTCATAGTGATAGTCTTTTTCCCGGCGCAAGTAATGGCTGTTATCTTTGGGGACTCATATCGTAACGGCGCGAGTCTACTGGTAATATTGGTGCTGGCTCAACTGATCAATACTGCTACCGGTTCCGTGGCTGCCTTGCTTTCAATGACAGGAAAGCAGAAACTCCTGCTTTTGCGAACCATCATGGCCTTTGCCCTGTGTATTGGACTTAATCTGTGGCTGACCCCCCCTCTTGGTATGTTGGGTGCCGCAATTTCCCTGGCAGTCTCCATTAGCATCTTAAACCTATTGATGTTATGGGATGTGCGTCGTCTGCTAGGTTTGTGGCCATACGATCGAAGATATTATAAGATGGGGATTGCCTTATTGGTTACAGGATGCGTCCTTTTTGGGGCCAACCAGCTGGCCCCCGTACCCTTCCTTTGGAAGCTAATGGTTTATGCACTGCTTTCGGTTGGCGTATTTGGTGCAGCTTTGCTGGCCCTAAGGCTAGAAGCGTATGAAAAAGCGGTCTTGAAAAAAGCCCTGCGGAAATTTCTGACAGGGAGTCCTATCGAATGACATTATTTCAACATGACACGAATATTATGAATACCACCAAAAGAAAGATTCTATATATTACAGGTGCAGGGCGCAGTGGCAGTACCTTATTGGAATATTTGTTAGGTCAAAATTCGGGCTGGATTAACGTTGGTGAAGTGTGTTCAATCTGGGCTAGGTTCAACTCAGGAGAATTATGTGGATGTGGCAAACCATTGGCAAAGTGTGAATTTTGGGGTGAGGTAATGCAACAAACCTTTGGAAAAGCCGAAGTGCCTGATTACTTTAGACTCCTAGGGCTGGCCTGGTCAGTTAGTGCAAACCGTTACATAATCCAGATCCATTTTCCACAGTATTTCAGGGGATTCCAAAAACGCTTGCGTGAGTACGGCGAAATCCTCACGTCGTTATATGACGCGATCCAAAAAATTTCCGGGGCGAATATCATTGTTGATTCATCCAAGTACCCGCCCTACGGGCTTGTGCTTTCACGCAGTCTGATGGATTTCGATATTTATTTCCTGCATCTTATCAGAGACTCACGAGGGGTCGCCTATTCCTGGCAGAGAAAAAAGGCCCGCCCTGATGCTCCGAGTCAACCTTTTATGCCCCAGAAATCTATTTTTCAAAGTTCAAGGGAGTACTTATTGAGTAATTCATTTGCGCAATTTTTACAGATGACAAGCTCTCATTATCTGCGTATCAAATACGAAAATTTTGTAAAATATCCTGATTTTCTTTTGGAGGAGATATATTCTTTCAGCGGCTATCCAGAAGATAAAGCGGCAGGTGCCGTTTATGAAAACATGAAAACCAATTCCAGGCACACAATTGCTGGGAATCCAGTAAAATTTCAACTTCATAAATCAACCATCAAACTTGATTCCGAATGGCAGGTTTCCATGCCTTGGCATGACAAGTTTCTGGTCTCGACGTTGACCCTCCCTTTGCTGCTCTTATATCAATATCCTCTTATTTGGAGAAGGATATACTCCGGTACAGAGCCATTTTAGCAGGCAAGGAACTTGGGTTATATAAGGCGGAAACTACTCCAGCAAAAAAAATTACGGAACTCAAAAATCAGATTTTATGATTATTGGCGCAATCTGCGCGCTCTTTATTGGAAGCCAACGCTATTCAATATTCTTGACATCGACCAAAACGAATGCGACCAGTCCAGGAGAATAGAGATAATATGCATGGTCGCGGGCCCGGTAAGAACAAGGAGGTAATCGAGATGGTACCCAGAAGGCCGCATTTTCTAATCATCGGTGTACCTAAGGCCGGAACTACTTCGCTCGCAGACTGGCTCTCACAACACCCTGAAGTTTTTATGCCTGATCGGATTAAAGAGCCCTTTTTCTTTACCTACGCGGGACAACCTTCCTACGAATATCTAGGCAAACATTACCGTTTACCTTCCTTCAGTTACAACTGGGATAAATATCTTGATCTGTTTGAAGGCGCCTCCGATGGACAGCTCATTGGCGAAGCCAGTACTTCTTATTTTCATTCACCTCAATCACCCGGTCTAATTCATGCGCTTTTACCCGATGTCAAACTCATCGTCATTCTGCGCAATCCGCTTGAACGGGCATTTTCTCACTACCTTATGGATATTAGAGATGGTAGGACAACACTATCTTTTGAAGAGGAGCTTGAACAGGAAATTCGGAGCCGTGTACCAACTCGATGGTATAAGTATCCAGGATTTTATATAGAACACTTAAGACGCTATTTGGTTTTTTTCAGACAAGAACAAATCAAGGTATTATTGTTTGAAGATATCACTAAGAATTCAAAAAGCACTTACCGTGACATATGCAATTTTTTGGGCATCGACAATTCTTTTACACCTGTTTTTGAACACAAAAATGCTTATGGCGTATATCGATATCCCGCTATTCGCAAAAAGTTAATTGCCATTCCATATGAACATTTTGTGAGGCGACTCGCTCGCTTTCTAATCCCAAATTTTTTGCGCAAAAAATTACGTGAGAGTATTAGCGATATCAGTTCAACGCAAAAACCACAAATGAATCACATGACACGCAACCAACTACTAAACGATTATCGTTCACAGATCGAAGAATTGCAATCCTGGCTTCAGCGTGACCTCTCGCATTGGATGAATGAGTAATGCGCTTTTCTCTTATTCTTGCCACGATTAATCGAACCGCGGAATTGGAAATTTTTCTCAATTCTCTAAAATTACAAACATTTCGTGACTTCGAATTAATAGTTGTGGATCAAAATTCAGATTATCGTTTAGCTCCAATCCTCGAAAATTATGCGGGGGTTTTTCCAATTAATAATTTGCGTTCCGAAAAAGGGCTTTCCCGCGCACGTAACAAAGCGATAATGGCGGCAGGCGGGGAAATTCTGGCATTTCCTGATGACGACTGTTGGTATCCGCCAAATTTATTAGAGGAAATAAATGGCTTTTTTCATGATAATTCGGATATGGATGGCCTCACTGGAAAGACACTGGATCATAACGGCCGGCCGACCTTAAATCGATGGGATCTGAAAAATGGATTTATAAACAAATGGAATATTTGGTATAGGGTTACATCTTGTTCCATTTTTATTCGTAATTCCAAAGTTAACCAACGTATCAAATTTAATGAGACATTAGGAATTGGCTCGGGAACGCCATGGTCGTCCTCCGAAGATATTGATTTTTTACTCCAAGCGATCGAAAGAGGTAATAAAGTTTACTACAGCCCGGAATTTATTATTCGCCACCCTCAAACTAATAGCAAGTCAGGGGAAAAAGCAATATTGAGAGCTTCCCAATATTCCGTTGGAAAAGGTCGTGTCCTTCACATCCACTCATACCCATTATGGTTCATAATGTATTTAATTTTTCGCGCACAAATCGGGTGGTTTCTAAATTCATTAATAGGGAATCAGGAAACTGGTCTGTTGTATTCTAGTAGAGTTACAGGATTAATGAAAGGATGGCGGGGATCATAGATTTGTGTTTGTGGCTATACACTGGTATTATTTACTCCAATGAAATATTTGAAGAACTGTTAAATTATGAATTATAAATCTGCCAAATACTGGTTCAGGGATGCCGTTGGTAATTCTTATCTTCTATTCCCTTTGCTAAAAGGATGGCCTCCTTTTAAGAATTTCATCGTTTCAAAAACAACCGATATTTGTATCGAAGGACCTCCTCGCTCAGCAAATTCTTTTGCTGTTAATGTGTTTCAACATTGGAATCCTGAATGTGCTGTTGCCCGTCACCTGCATGTTCCCATGCAAATTATTTATGCTTTGAAATTGAATATTCCTTGCGTAGTAATTGTTAGAGACCCGCTTGAGGTTTTATCCTCCTTACTTATTATTGATCCACGCTTGTCAATAACTGTGGCCATACAGAGCTATCTAAATTTTTACAAAGGGCTTAATAAGGTAAAGAATCAGGTGGTGATTGCTACATTTGATGAAGTTATTGACAAATTCCAAAATGTCATTTTTCGAGTTAATACCAGATTTGGCTCAACTTTTCACCACACTCCCTTAAGCAAGGAACTAAAAGAGTCAATCCTGATAAAAATGGAGGAAAACACATTAAGGCAGGGACAATCTCCCTTACTTGTTCCTGTCCCCAAATATTACAAGAATGAATTGAAAATAAAAGTGAGGGAAATTATCATCAAGCATCCTCTTTTTCCACTAGCCCAAGCGCTTTATCTAGATTGGTCTTTTAAGCAATGACTGCAACTGACCTCAAAACACGTAAATTGGCAGCGGGAAAGGTATTTGGCGTTATACCTATGAGAAGAACTATCAGGAATCTGGTAATACTAGGTATGTCAGTCCTATTCTTAATGTTTTTATATACTTTTTCTTCAATATATTGGCCAGAAGCGGGTAAATTATTGGTCTTTATTCAGTTTGCATGGTTTATATTTCTTGGCGTTTTACTATTTCTTGACTTGAAAAAATGGTTTTTTACTGCCTTTTGGCTAGCCCTGACTCTTTACCATATTATGGCTTGGTTAATATTTTTTTTTCGGGGGATTATGTTTTCCCCTTTCCCATCCATAGATATTCTCTATTCCGGCTCGGTTCTCAGTTTGAAGGCAATAATATCAGGATTTATCATATCTTCAATTATTTTTATCAACACGGATTGGAATGCGTGGATGCAATCATCCACGCATTCCTTTATTCAACAAATACAAAGAGCACCTCGATATTCAATATATACCGGAGCACTCATATTGTTGATCCTTGGCGCAATTGGGTGGGTGAATGTAGGGCAGATTGGACTGGAAGCAATTATTGCTAATGAAAGACGAGCTTATATTTCGGACCTTCCTATTGCAGACCACAATATCCGTTTAATCTATACAGCTGTTTCGATTTTTATCGCGCTAGCAGCTCTGGCCAGAAGGAGGGAAAGGCCAATAACCATTGCTAGTTTAATCATTTGTTGGTCGCCTGTCCTGCTGGTTGGCTCACGTCATTTTTTAGTTGTTACTCTAATTGCTTTTTTTCTCGCTATTGCCAGCTCTGACGAGTCTATAATTTCTACCAAGAACAGACGCATTTTTGTATTTGCTGTTTTTCCTGTAAGTTTATTGGTGATGTTAAGTATCGCTGCAATATGGAGAAGGAATGCCATCTCTTCGTTAAATGAATTTATTCTGCCGCAATATATGTTGTTCTCACTTATGGGAAAAAATATTAGCATTCCTTATGATTCCTTCAGAGGGTTTTGGTTGATGTTTCCAAATTTTGTTAGACCTGTAAAAGTCGTTGATTTAGGGACATTGTTCAAGAATCTTGGTATGACATCGGTTGGTGTAGGTGCAAACCCTGTGGCTGCAGCTTACCTTGATAGCCCTGGGCACACTATCTTATTCTTTAGCGTTACCACCATTCTATTATTATTGATTGTTTACTACCTTGGGAAATTTAGACTAGCACCAGCAATATTATCAGGAGGTCTTATTTTTATTTTTGGGCGTTCAGATTTTTGGGTAGTATTGTGGTTCCTCGTTTATAGTGCTATTGTAATCAAGCTTTTTATTACTAGAATTAGGATACAGTGAGAAGTCTTTGTTGGCATTACTAGAATCCATAAAAATAGATTTTTTATCTAAAGTTTTATTAATTCCATTAAAATCATGAAACGACTTGCTGTCAACATCCGCTGCCTATCGGCCCCTGTCAGTGGTGTTCAGCGCTACACTACTGAACTGCTTTCAAGGTTAAACCAGTTGGAGAGAATTTCTCCATCTCGTCCACTCCATGGGATCAGTGGCCATCTGTGGGAGCAGGTTATCCTGCGGACAAAACTGGATGACAATATCCTATTATGGAGCCCAGCAAATACCGGTCCACTCTGTGTCCGAAGGCAGATTGTCAGCATCCATGATCTAAGCGCCATTGAGCATCCTGAATGGTTCACTCCACAGTTTGCCAAATGGTACAGTTTTCTCCTGCCCCGCCTGGCGCAACGCGTACAAAAGATCATCACCATGTCTACATTCAGCAAAAACCGTATGCTGGCTCTATGGGGCCTGCCTGATGAAAAAATTATCGTTATTCCCGAAGGTGTTGACGAGCGGTTTCACCCGGTTGAAGATACGGCAGAGAAGCGCAGTCTACTGCAAATCCCAGCTGGCCCATACCTGCTAGCGCTGGGCTCGCTTGAACCGCGCAAAAACCTGAACCGCTTGTTGCGAGGGTGGGAGATTATCCAGCACAAAATACCCAAAGAGATATGGCTCGTTCTCGCAGGTGCTAAAGGGAAAAATAGCATCTTCAAAGATGCTGGCATTGATTCTATTCCATCCCGCGTACATCTGACTGGATATGTGCCGGAGGCGGCTTTACCTGCTTTATATTCTGGTGCCATCGGCTTTATTTATCCATCACTCTATGAAGGCTTCGGCCTGCCAACTCTTGAAGCGATGGCTTGCGGTACACCTGTCATCGCCTCTCAAGCCACATCCCTGCCTGAAGTGCTGGGTGATAACGCCATATTTATAGATCCATTTCAAGTAGAATCCATCGCATTCGCGATCGAACAATTGGTCGAAAACTCAACACTGCGGGCAAAACTAATCCAACAAGGCTCGAAAAGAGCAGCAAATTTCACATGGCAGCACAGTGCTGAACAGACCCTCGCGACACTTATAGGAATCGCTTAAAGAAATGGGCGAACAAAATATCTATGCATTATAAAAGCAATACCGTAGAAGAGACCATCGCCATGGAAAACAATACCCTGTGAAAAACCAACCGCGCATCGCCATCATCCATGACTGGCTAATTGATTGGGGAGGGGCCGAACAGGTCCTTACTGCCCTACTGGAGATCTGGCCGAATGCTCCCATGTATACGCTGGTCTCTGACCCGTCTGGCCAGTGCAAGGATCTACTGAACGGCCGCGAAGTTCATAATTCTTTCATCGCAAGGTTTCCACGCGCGAAAAAATGGTACCGGGCCTACCTGGGGCTTATGCCATTGGCCATTGAACAGTTTGATCTACGCGGCTATGACATTATCATTTCCAGTTCCTATGCGGTCGCCAAAGGGGTTATTACAAGCCCAACCCAACTGCATATCTCTTATGTCCATTCGCCCATCCGTTATGCCTGGGATCTTCAATACCAATATCTTGAAGAAGCGGGCCTTGCCACGGGAGTAAAAAGTTTTCTGGCACGCATACTTTTGCACTACATCCGAAATTGGGATGTGCGCACATCCAATGGCGTCGATCACTTTATATCCAATTCTGCCTTCATCACAAAACGCATCTGGAAAGTGTACAGACGTGAAGCTGTTGTGATCCACCCGCCTGTTGACGTGGACAAATTCGAGCTGTTCACTGCAAAAGAGGATTATTATCTGACTGCGTCCCGCATGGTACCCTATAAGAAAATTGATTTGATCGTGAAAGCCTTTGTAGATATGCCTGAGAAAAAACTGGTGGTGATTGGCGACGGGCCAGATTTTAAAAAAATCCGCCGCAAAGCAGGCTCCAATATACGACTCTTGGGCTATCAGCCTGTTGAAGTATTGAAAGAACATATGCAGAGAGCCCGGGCTTTTGTCTTCGCAGCAGAGGAAGACTTCGGTATTGTCCCGCTCGAAGCACAGGCCTGCGGGACACCGGTGATCGCTTTTGGAAAAGGGGGTGCGCTCGAGACGGTTCTCGAAGGGCAGACTGGACTGTTCTTTTATGAGCAAAGCACCACCGCCCTGCAGGATGCGATCCATCGATTTGAAAAGACTGAGCAGGGTTTCTCGCCACAACTTATACGGGCGCACGCTGAAAAATTCAACAAACGGCGATTTAAGGAGGAAATTAAAGCTTTTGTATTAGCGAAATGGAGCGCGTTTTCGGATGGACTAATAAGCTCCGTCACGTCTTAATACCACCAACACCGTGCGCAGCATAATATAAATATCCAACCACGGCGACCAGTTCTGAATATAAAAAGAATCCAGACGCAATCGCTCAATGAAGGTTGTATCTGCGCGCCCTGAAACCTGCCATAAGCCGGTCATCCCCGGCAGCACACGCTGATAAAGCCTCAGTAAATTTTGATTCGTGTTAATTTGATTTTCCGTATAAGGCCTTGGGCCTACCAGACTCATTTGCCCGACAAGCACATTCCATAATTGAGGCAATTCATCAAGGCTGGAATGACGCAGAAATTTTCCGACTCTTGTGATACGAGGGTCGGATTTTAATTTCTGATTTTTATTCCACTCTGTTTGTTCCATAGGGTTAATATCCAAATATGTCTGCAGAGTGGCGTCGGCATTTTGAACCATTGTACGAAACTTAATTAATGAGAATTTAAGTCCATCTTGACCGATACGGTCATGACGATAAAAGATTGGCCCGGGCGAATCGAGACGCACTAGAAGTGAGAGCAGAGCCATGGCAGGAAGTACAAATGGAATCGCGGCAAGTATGAAGAGAAATTCGACAACTCGCTTTAATAAACGATATTGAGGCCTCAACAGATTCTGTCGTAGTTCAATAACGCCAAGCCCCTCCAGGTCATAAGTGGACATCACAGTTGATCCATCAAAGAAGGACATGCCATCGATCAATAAGCTGCGTTCAAAATCCATCTGGATCATTTTTACGATCTCGCGCTCGTAGGAGATCTGTTTAAAACTCATTACTATCAAA
>Ga0209131_1000872_pt1 | contig 21074 bp, 14 predicted proteins | sample GraSoi_2013_40cm_FD_185826 | JGI IMG/M metagenome (GOLD analysis project Ga0209131, IMG submission 185826) | Grasslands soil microbial communities from the Angelo Coastal Reserve, California, USA - Sample 9_17_2013_40cm (SPAdes) (version 2) | ecosystem: Environmental > Terrestrial > Soil >... | reverse complement strand
TCAAGAACCCGGTCATGTTCGTAGTGGAGATCGGCGCCGCCCTGACCACCTACACGGCTATTACCAATTCGTCCGTCTTCAACTGGACGATCGTGGCCTGGCTGTGGCTGACCGTGGTGTTCGCCAACCTGGCGGAGGCGGTGGCCGAGGGCCGCGGCAAGGCGCAGGCCGAGACCCTGCGCAGGACCAAGCGGGAGACGATCGCACGGCGCCTGATCGGCTGGACGCCGGGTCAGACTCAGATCCGGCTGCAAGAGGTGCCCGGCACCCAGCTGACCCTCGGCGACTACGTCGTGGTCGAGGCCGGCGAGATCATCCCGGGCGACGGCGACGTCGTCGAGGGCGTGGCGTCGGTCGACGAGTCGGCCATCACCGGCGAGTCGGCTCCGGTGATCCGCGAGTCCGGCGGCGACCGCTCGGCGGTCACTGGCGGAACCAAGGTGCTGTCCGACCGGATCGTCGTGCACATCACCTCCAAGCCGGGCGAGACCTTCATCGACCGGATGATCGCCCTGGTCGAGGGCGCCCAGCGGCAGAAGACGCCGAACGAGATCGCGCTGAACATCCTGCTCGCGGCGCTGACGATCATCTTCATGCTCGCGGTGGTCACGCTCCAGCCGATGTCGTTCTACTCCAAGGCGCCGCAAAGCCTGGTCATCCTCGTCGCGCTGCTCGTCGCGCTGATCCCGACCACGATCGGCGCGCTGCTGTCTGCGATCGGCATCGCCGGCATGGACCGGCTGGTGCAGCGCAACGTGCTGGCCATGTCGGGCCGCGCGGTCGAGGCCGCTGGCGACGTGAACACGCTGCTGCTGGACAAGACCGGCACGATCACCATCGGCAACCGTCAGGCCAGTGACTTCCTGCCGGTCGGCGGGGTCAGCGACGCCGAGCTCGCCGACGCGGCACAGCTGTCGTCGATGGCTGACTACACGCCGGAGGGCCGCTCGATCGCGGTGCTCGCCAAGGAGCGATACGGCCTGCGTGAGCGGCACGAAGGCGAACTGCGCGGCGCGGAGTTCGTAGAATTCACCGCGCAGACCCGGATGAGCGGCATCGACCTTGCTGACGGCCGCCAGGTGCGCAAGGGCGCATCGAGCGCGGTGCGCGACTGGATCAGGAACTCCGGCGGCACCCCGGCCGACGAGCTCGGGCAGCTGGTCGACGGCATCTCGTCGGCCGGCGGCACCCCGCTCGTCGTGGCCGAGCGGCTCAACGGCACGGCCCGCGCCCTCGGCGTGATCCACCTCAAGGACATCGTCAAGGAAGGCATCGCCGAGCGGTTCGCCGAGATGCGCAAGATGGGCATCAGGACCGTCATGATCACCGGTGACAACCCGCTCACCGCCAAGGCGATCGCCGACGAGTCCGGCGTGGATGACTTCCTCGCCGAGGCCACGCCGGAAGACAAGATGGCGCTGATCCGCACGGAGCAGGAAGGCGGCAAGCTGGTCGCGATGACCGGGGACGGCACCAACGACGCTCCCGCGCTCGCCCAGGCCGACGTCGGCGTGGCCATGAACACCGGAACCTCCGCCGCCAAGGAGGCGGGGAACATGGTGGACCTGGATTCCAACCCGACCAAGCTCATCGAGATCGTGGAGATCGGCAAGCAGCTGCTGATCACCCGCGGTGCGCTGACCACCTTCTCCATCACCAACGACGTCGCGAAGTACTTCGCGATCATCCCGGCTATGTTCCAGGGCGTGATCCCCGGGCTGGCGAAGCTCAACATCCTGCACCTGCACAGCCCGGAATCGGCGATCACGTCGGCGATCATCTTCAACGCGCTGATCATCGTCGCGCTGATCCCGCTGGCGCTGCGCGGCGTGCGCTACCGGCCGTCCTCGGCCGCGTCGATGCTTCGCAGGAACCTGTGGATCTACGGCGTCGGCGGCCTGATCATCCCGTTCATCGGGATCAAGCTCATTGACCTCATCATTCAGTTCATCCCAGGATTCGGCGGTTGATCGACATGTCGCGTCTTCCTTCTAGCGTGCGCCAGCTCATCGCGGCGCTGCGTGGACTTCTGATCTTCACGGTGATCTGCGGCATCGCTTACCCGCTGGTCATGTTCGCGATCTCCCAGGTTGCGTTCAACAAACAGGCCAACGGGTCGCTTGTCAGCTACCACGGCAGAGTCGTGGGCTCCAGCCTGCTGTGCCAGGAGTTCACCGACGCCAAGGGCAACCCGCTGCCGCAGTATTTCCAGCCACGCCCATCCGCGTCCGCCAGCTCGCCGACCAATGGCACCGGCGGCTGCAACCCCCTCGCCAGCGGGGGGTCCAACCTCGGCCCGAACAACCCGGTGCTGGTCACCAACATCAAGCAACGCATCAGGCAGATCGAGAAGTTCGACCACGTCGCAGCGTCGGCCATCCCGCCGGACGCGGTGACGGTGTCGGCCTCCGGGCTTGAGGCCTACATCTCGCCGCAGAACGCCGCGATCCAGGTGAATAGGGTCGCCACGGCCAGGGGAATCAGCCCGGCGACGGTCGACGCTCTCGTGCAGAAGTACACCTTCGGCCGACAGCTCGGCTTCCTTGGCGAGCCGGGCGTCAACGTCCTGCTACTCAACATCGCGCTGGACAAGCAGCACCACGTACCGTGATGTAGGAGATGACAGAAACAACCAGCGCGAACGCGAAAGGCACTGCCGCCCCCGTGCGCCGCGGTCAGCTCAGAATCTACCTGGGCGCAGCGGCGGGGGTCGGCAAGACCTTCGCTATGCTCGGCGAGGCCCACCGCCGCCTGTCTAGGGGCGCCGATGTGGCGGTGGCTTTCGTCGAGACGCACGGCCGGCAGCGCACGGCCCAGCAGATGATCGGCCTTGAGGTGATGCCGCGAGCCAAGATCGCCTACCGGGGCACTGTCTTCGATGAGATGGACGTTGACGCCGTCCTGGCCAGGCATCCGCAGATCGCCCTGGTCGACGAGCTCGCGCACACGAACGTCCCCGGCTCGCGCAACGCCAAGCGCTGGCAGGACATCGAGGAGATGCTCAACGCCGGGATTGACGTGATCACCAACGTCAACATTCAGCACCTCGAGTCGCTGAATGACGTGGTGGTGAAGATCACCGGCGTGCCGCAGCGGGAGACGGTTCCTGACGCGATCGTCCGGGCAGCCGATCAGGTCGAGCTCATCGACATGACGCCCGAGGCTCTGCGCCGGCGGATGGCGCACGGCAATATCTACCCGGCCGAGAAGATCGACGCCGCGCTCAGTCACTACTTCAGGGTGGGGAACCTGACCGCGCTGCGCGAGCTGGCGCTGCTCTGGCTAGCGGACAAGGTCGACGAGGGCCTGCAGCGGTATCGCGAGGCTCACGACATCCACGACACCTGGGAGGCCAGGGAGCGGGTGGTCGTCGCTCTCACCGGAGGCCCCGAGGGCGAGACCCTGATCAGGCGGGCCGCCAGGATCGCGGCGCGGTCATCAGGCGGTGACCTGCTCGCGGTCTACGTCACCAGGTCGGACGGCCTGACTGGCGCCGATCCCGCAGCTCTGGCAACCCAGCGGCGGCTGACCGAATCGCTGGGCGGCAGCTATCACCAAGTCGTGGGCGAGAACGTGCCAGAGGCGCTGCTCACCTTTGCCAGGGCGGAGAACGCGACCCAGCTCGTGCTCGGCGCCAGCCGCCGCGGCTGGCTAACCTCGCTGCTGACTGGGCCCGGTGTCAGCCTGCGCACGATCCGCGACTCCGGTGACATCGACGTGCACATCGTGACTCACTCCCAGATGGGACGCGGCCGCGGACTGCCGTCACTCCGCGGTGGATTGCCACTGCCGCGCAAGGTTGCCGGGTATGCGCTGGCCATGGCGCTTGCCCCCCTACTCGCGCTCGTGCTCGCCAACCTGCGCCAGCACCTGAACCTGACCAGCGACATGCTGGTGTTCCTGATCGGCGTCATTGCGGTCGCCCTTGTGGGCGGCCTCGTGCCCGCCGTGATCGCCGCCATCGTCGGGTCACTGTTCCTGAACTACTACTTCACGCCGCCCTTTTACACCTTCAACATCAACGAGCCCAACAATGCCCTGGCGCTGGTCGTGTTCGTGATCGTGGCCGTCGTGGTAGCCATGATCGTGAACGACGCTGCGAGACGGTCCAAGCAGGCAGCTAGGGCCAGCTCGGAGTCGGACCTGCTCGTGACGACGGCGGGCAGTATCCTGCGCGGCGAGCAGCCCCTGCAGGCCGTTATCGACCGGGTCCGCGAGGCCTTCGGCATGGATGCTGTCACCCTGCTCGAACGCCACGGCCAGCCGGAAGGTGCGGAGCCCCAGGCGAGCTGGCAGGCCATCGCCACCTCCGGCTCCAGCCAGCTAAGCTGCCCGGACGACGGCGATGTCACCGTGCCGGTGACCGACAACCTGTGCCTGGCGGCCCGCGGCCGCACGCTGAACGCGGCGGACCGCCGGGTTCTTGGCGCGTTCGCCGCGTACGCGGCGGCCGCCCTCGAACAGCAGCGGCTGACCGCCGAAGCCGAGGCGGCCAGGCCCATCGCCGAGGCTGACCGCACCCGCGCCGCGCTACTGGCCGCGGTCAGCCATGACCTGCGCACGCCGCTGGCCTCGGCCAAGGCCGCCGTTACCAGCCTGCGCTCCCGTGACGTCGAGTGGAGCGCCGAGGACCACGACGAGCTGCTCGCGACCGCGGACGAGTCGCTCGATAAGCTCATCAGACTGGTCGAGAACCTGCTCGACATGAGCAGGCTCCAAGCGGGCGCGATGTCGGTGTTCCCCAAGCCGGCCGACCTCGGCGAGGTGATCGCCCGCTCGCTCGACGACCTCGGCCCGGGCGGCAAGACGATCATCGTTGAGGTTCCAGCAGACCTGCCGGAGGTCCTCGTCGATCCTGGCATCCTAGAGCGCGTGATCTCCAACTTGCTGGCCAACGCCCTGCACTACTGCCCCGCCGGGAAGCCCCCCTTGCTGACCGCGAGCTCGCTCGGGGAGCGGGTCGAGCTCCGGGTCATTGACCGCGGCCCAGGCATTCCCCGTGAGCAGGCGGGCCGGATGTTCGTGCCGTTCCAGCGGCTCGGGGACACCGACAACACGACCGGCATCGGCCTCGGGCTCGCATTGTCGAAGGGCCTGACCGAAGCGATGGACGGGACACTGGAACCGGAGGAGACTCCGGGCGGCGGGCTGACGATGTTGCTGTCGCTGCCGGCCGTCCCCGGCACCGCGCGCGCTCTGCCCGGCGAGCAGACCCAGCCGGACAGCGCCAGCCAGGTCATCTCGTGACCAGGGTGCTCGTCGTCGACGACGAGCCACAGATCGTCCGTGCCCTGCGGATCAACTTGCGGGCCAGGCACTACGAGGTTCACACTGCCCAGACTGGAGCGCAGGCACTCGAGGAGGCCGCGCATTATCCGCCGGACCTGGTCATCCTCGACCTTGGGCTCCCCGACCTGGACGGGGTCGAGGTGATCGGCGGACTGCGCGGCTGGACCGACGCTCCGATCATCGTGCTCTCAGGCCGGGCCGACAGCAGGGACAAGGTCGAGGCACTCGATGCCGGCGCCGACGACTACGTCACCAAGCCGTTCGGAATCGACGAGCTGCTGGCCAGATTGCGGGCTGTCGCCCGCCGAGGTGCCGCCGAACCTGACGAGCCCCGAGTCAGCCTCGGCGACGTTACTATCGACCTGGCAGCTAAGCGCGCGACCGCGGACCAGAAGGACATCAGGCTGACGCCGACCGAGTGGCACCTGCTCGAGGTTCTGCTCCGCCACCCGGGCAAGCTGCTCAGCCAGCGGCAGCTGTTGCACGAGGTCTGGGGTCCGGGCTACGCGGACGCCACGGGCAACCTGCGCCTGTACATGGCGCAGCTCAGGCGAAAACTCGAGCCCGATCCGGCCAGGCCACGCTGGCTGCTCACCGAGCCGGGCATGGGTTACCGCTTTCAGCCCGACGCCGAGCCGCGTGCCAGCGCCCGCGGCTCGCTAGCCGAGCGCGACGATCAGGATGATGATCACGGCCACGGCCACGACCGCGCCTACAATGGCGATGGTCCGTAGTGAGCTGCGGCTGGGTGCCTGGCCCGCCCATGGCTGCTCTGGCCACACGGCACCCGACCCGTCCCGCTGGTCGTCGTGGCGATCCTGCTTCGACGCGAAGGCCCTGAACTCAGCCGTGCTCGCCGAGAGGTCAGGAGTAGCGCGGAACTCCGCCGTCGTCCGCGGCAGATCATTGCTGGCATACCGGTCGTCGTGCTCGGACATGCCCCGACTTTAGCCGATCCAGTTCCGGCTAACCGCCTGATCAGCGCAGGTTCCTCGGGCCGGGCTTCGCCACCGCTGTTCAGTAGCTGAGCTCTGGCAGCGCCTCTGGCCGGTCAACGAGCCTGGACAGCACGATCGAGCTCCGGGTTCTGACCACAAATGGCTCGGCCCCGATCCGCTCCACTACCTGCTCGAAGTGCCGCATGTCAGCCGCCCTGATGTGCAGCAGCGCATCGGCCTCGCCGGTGACCGTGCATGCGCTGACGACCTCGGGATGCTTGCGGGAGACGGCGGCAATGTCGGCCGGGGAGGTCCGTCCGCGACAGAAGAGCTCGACATAGGCCTCGGTGGTCCAGCCGAGCTCGCCAGGGCTTAGCCGCGCGGAGAAGCCGGTGATTGCGCCGGCGGAGCGGAGCCGGTCGACCCGCCGCTTGACCGCCGGAGCCGACAGCCCGACCACCGCGCCGATCTCGGCATAGCTGGCCCGGGCGTCCTGAACGAGCGCATGCAGGATCCGCCGGTCCAGCTCATCGTGGGACATCGGAGTCAGCCGCCCTCATCGAGTTCCTCGCCTCCTATTACGAGCGCGGACCGTAGCGCATTCAGCTCAGCGCAGGTTACTCCGTGAACGACCAGATAGTCGGCGATGCTTCCGGCCTGCCGCCTGGCCCGGTCAAGCACGCGCAGGATCAGCTCAGGCGGGCTGGCCAGCAGGGCCGCGGTCAGGCGGTCGCCGAGCCCGGTGCTCTCCTGCACCCGGCCTATCGTCGGCGTGTGCTGAGGTACAAGCTGCTCAGGGCGTAGTCCGCGGCGACGAACTGATCGGGCACGCCGACCGACGCGAGCGCGAACGCCACGACGATCCCGGTCCGGTCCTTGCCCGCCGTGCAGTGCACGAGGCCAGGGAGCGCGCCTGGCCTGGCCAGCGAGCGGATCGCGGCGGCGATCGCGGCTCCTCGCCGGTCGACGACGTAGTCGTAGATCGCGGCCAGGTCACCGGGCATCTCGCCCAGGTCATCGCCGATCAGCGAGATGTTCATCGTCAGGGCGCCGTTCCTGGCGAAGTCGTCAACCGGGCTCGGCGCCAACTGCGCCTCGGCACCCGTCCGCAGGTCCAGCACGGTCCGCAGGCCGAGTCCGCCGAGCAGATCGGTCGCTCCCTGGCTGAGGCGATGCAGCCCGTCAGAGCGAAGGAGCCGCCGCCAGCCAGTGACGCCGCCGCCAACTACCGGATATCCGCCTGCGTCTCGGAAGTTCAGCGTGCCGGGAATGGCGATGTGCCGGCCAGGCTCGCAGCTGATCTCCCGCATGATGTCGGCCACGCCGCCCGACGACGGCGAACCCGGCGCTGGGGACGGATCGCCGGGAAATGGCCCTGCCATCGCTTCTCCTCCCACCCTCCATTAGCAGGCTATCCGGCCATCAGCAGGCTATCCGGCGGCCAGGCCACCGGAACCTGGCGCACGCTCGGTGAGCGCAAAAGTTACAATTCGGGTCCGCGCAGTGATCGCGGCGTAACGCATCTCCGTGGCTCGCGACGGAGAGCCGCCGTGAGTAGCTAAGGTCAGACACCGGAGGATGCAATGACACGAATCGGTAATCTGTACGGTCCTGATGCGACCTTCCTCGGCGTGCCCGCGGCCGACCTGTCCGATCCGCCATCGTGGGTCGGCACGGACATCATGATCATCGGGGCGCCGTTCGACGGCGGGACCTCGCACCGGCCGGGCGCCCGGTTCGGCCCCCAGGCCATCAGGTTCACCGACTACCTGCCGCACGACGGCTCCCGGCCGCACCTGGCACTGGGCGTCGACCCGCTCGCCGACCTGAAGATCTCAGATGCCGGTGACATCGAGATGCCGTCCGGGGACACTGAGCTGTCGCTGCGCAGGCTGGAGGAGGCTGTGCAGAAGGCGGCCGAGGCCGGGGCGATCCCGGTGATACTCGGCGGTGACCATACGATCACGTTCCCTGACGCCACCGGAGTTGCGAGGCAGGTCGGCTGGGGCAGGCTGTCGATGATCCACTTCGATGCCCACGCCGATACCGGCAATACCCAGTTCGGTTCGCTGTACGGGCATGGCACTCCGATGCGCAGGCTGATCGAGTCAGGGGCCGTCCGCGGTGACAGATTCCTGCAGGTGGGCCTGCGCGGCTACTGGCCGGAGCCCGAGACGCTTGACTGGATGGCACGACAGCAGATGCGCAGTTTCGAGATGACCGAGATCGTGGCGCGCGGTCTGGACGAGTGCCTTAGCGAGGCCTTCACGATCGCGCTCGACGACTGTGACGCGGTCTTCCTCTCTGTCGACGTTGATGTTGTGGACCCCGGGTTGGCCCCTGGAACCGGGACACCCGAGCCCGGCGGCCTGTCGAGCAGGCAGCTTCTGGACGCTGTCCGCCGGATCGCGATGGAGCTCCCGGTAGCCGGGATCGACGTTGTCGAGGTCGCGCCTCCGTACGATCACGCCGAAGTTACCGCGTATCTGGCTAACCGAGTCGTGCTCGAGGCGCTCTCCGCGATCGCCTGGCGGCGCCGGGCAGCCGCCGGGCAGGAACCGCGGCAGCCAGGGTGGCCGCTGCTGCGTGGCAGAGGCTAGACCTGATCGCGGCCTGGTTGATGAGTCTGCTGCCTGAATTCGGCTCGATCTATAGTTAAGTGCATGCTGGATGCCACCAGGCTCCGCGTGCTCGTCGCTATCGCCAGACACGGATCCGTCACCGCCGCAGCTCAGGTGCTGAATTACGCCCAGCCCTCGATCAGCCATCACATGGCCAGGCTCGAGTCGGAGACGGGCGCGAAACTGATGGAGCGATCCGGCCGCGGAATCCGGCTCACCGAGGCTGGCCGGCTGCTCGCCGAGCGCGCCGAGGAGATCCTTGGGAGGCTCGACGCCGCCGAGGCAGAGCTGGCTGCGCATGTCGGCCTCAGACAGGAGAAGGTCAGGCTAGCGGCCTTTGGATCGGCGCTCGGCACGCTCGCGGCCGCCGCTGGCGCGGCCCTGCGGGCCGACCGGGCCAGCGCCGAGATCTCCCTCATTCAGGCCGAGCCGGCCGACGCGCTGCGGATGCTCAGGGTCGGTGCAGTGGATGTCGCGCTGATCTTCAGGTACAGCCGCGACAATGACCACGACGACCCCGTGGGCCCCGTGGGCCCCGGCGGGCCGGTGCCTGGCGCGGGCGACCCGCCGAAGCTCGAGGACCTGCGCTATCACCCGGTACTCGATGAGCCGGTGTACCTGATCACGCCGTCGGGCAGGCCAGGCAGGACCGGTGCGGCAGCCTCCGGGACCGCCGAGGCCCCGGTTGGCTCCGGGGCACGCCAGCAGACGGGCCAGCGGCCGTCCGGGCAGCCAGCGAGCGCCGATGGCCCCGCTCCGGCCGGCCCCAGCATTCTCGCGGACTGCGCCAGCCATCGCTGGATCGCGGGCTGCGAGCGATGCCAGGACGTGCTGATCCGCCTGTGCCAGGCGGCCGGATTCAGCCCGGACATCGCCGTGACCACGGATGACTACGTGGCCGCCCAGGCCCTCGTGGCCGCTGGGCTCGGAACCGCCATCCTGCCCGGCCTGGCCTTGCGGGCCCTGCGTCATCCGGGGGTCGCCGCGACCGAGCTGGCTGGCACGCGCCGGCAGGTGCTCGCAGTGACCTATGGAGCGCCGCCCGAGCCACTAGCGGCCGGCGCCCTCGTCGCCGCGCTGACGCGCTCGGCCGCCCGCTACGGCGGCTAGCTAGAAGCCAGACAGCCCTAGATCGCTGTGGCCCGGTCAGCCCAGTACGGGTCACGGAGCCTGCGCTTCAGCAGCTTCCCGCTCGGATCGCGGGGCAGTTCGGCGACGAAGTCAATCGACTTCGGCCACTTCATCTTGGCCAGGCGGCCCTCAAGCGAGGCGAGGATCTCGGCCGCCAGCTGCCGCGAGGGCTCTACCCCGTCCGCGGGCTGAACCACCGCCTTGATCTGCTCGCCCCAATCCTCATCGGGGATGCCGAACACGGCTACATCGGCGACCTTGGGATTGATGATGATCTCGGCCTCGATTTCGGCCGGGTAGATGTTCGCACCGCCGGAGATGATCATGTCTGACTTCCTGTCGCAGAGGAACAGGAAGCCGTCGGAGTCGAGGAAACCGATGTCGCCGACGGTGAAGAAGTCGCGGAGCCGGTTCGCCGCGGTCTTTTCCGGATCTCCCTTGTACTCGAATTCGAGGCCCATGCGCATGTAGACGGTGCCGGGCACCCCGGGCGGGCAAACCTCGCCATTGTCATCGGCGACCATCACCTCGCTGGTCGGCCACGGCTTGCCGACCGTCCCTGGCCGTTGGAGCCATTCCTGCGGCGTGACGATCGTGCCGCCCCCTTCGGTGGCCGCGTAGTACTCGTAAATGCACGGCCCCCACCAGTCGAGCATCGCGTGCTTGATAGGGACCGGGCAAGGCGCCGCCGCGTGGATCAGCCACCGCATGGACGAGATGTCGTACTTCGCCCTGCTGTCCTCCGGCAGCGACAGCATCCGCTTGAACTGGGTCGGCACCATATGGGTGTTGCTGACCTTGTAGCGGTCCACGAGCGCGAGGGCCCGCTCGGCGTCCCAGCCGTCCATGCAGACGAGCGTGTGGCCGAACTGCAACGCGCTGCCGCCGAAAATGGTCACCGCCGTGTGGTAATTGGGCGAGGTAACCAGGTGCACATTGGGCTGGCCGCCGGTGATGCCGAAGAACTGCAGCAGCCCCGTCAGCAGGTCCGCGGATACGTCGGGGTCCAGGCCGGTCAGTGCGCGCCTGACCCCCTTCGGCCGGCCGGTCGTCCCTGACGTGTAGTGCATCGCCGCGCCCGCGGTCCGGTCCTGCGGCAAGTCCGCCGGCTGCCCCGAGCGCAGGTCAGCCACCTCCGTGAAGCCCGGCACGGTGCCGTAGCTGAACCGGGCATCCTGGGGCAGTCCTGCTTCGTCCGCGGCCGCCGTGCCGGTCTGCGCGAACCGCTCGTGTACGAAGAACGCCTTCGATTCCGTGTCACGCACGACGTAGGCGATTTCAGGGGCGGTGAAGTGCCAGTTGATCGGCGTGTAATACCAGCCAGCCTGCAACGCGGCCAGGCAAAGTTCCACCGGAGCGATCCCGTTCGGGACAAGCGCGGTGATCCCGTCGCCGGCCCGCAGACCACGGGCGCGTAGCGCATGCACCAGCTGATTCACCCGTCCGAGCAGGTCACCGGCCGTATGCTCGGTCCCGTCCGGCTCGACGACGGCAAGCCAGCCAGGGTCTTCCTGCGCACGCTCCCAGAACCCCACCGACCGCCTCCGATCGCGACGTGCGTACCTCCGCGGCTACCTACGCCGGCACTCGGATGGCCTCGTCATCGTCCTCGTACTCCTCATCCTCCGGCTGCAGCCGGCTGAGCACCAGGCCGATGACCAGCAGGATGACGCCCAGCAAGCCCGCCACGATCGGGACGATCACCTTCAGCACGTTGATCTTGGTAGTGGCGTCCTTGACCCTCTTCACATTCGACGCAACGCTGGCTGGCGTCGTCTTGAAATCCGCGCTGAGCAGGACCAGACGAGTGGTACCTGCATTGTCCTGCAGCGTCTGCTGCACGTTCTGGTCCACGGCAAGCGGCACGCCGGTCGCCGGGTCGACGAAGTATGTCTCCTTCGCGCTGTAGAACTCGGGCAGCGTCACCTCACTGGGCTTCAAGCCCACCAGCGCGCCGGGCAGCGACTTCGTACCGACTTGCGTCGCCGGGATGTCGGCGACGAACACGTACGTCGCCACGCCATCGGTCGTCGAGGTACCGGTGTAATGGAACGTCACCGGCCGCAGCAGTGTCGCGTCGAAAACCTGGTAGTCCTTTTTCTGGGTGCCGAGCGGGAACAGGCTGCCCTGCTCCTGACCGCTGACGTTAACGGGCTTACCGGCGACCGTGTTGCCGCTCCACGGTACGAGAACGCCGGTCTTGCGGTCGAAGGCCAGCGAATTGCCGTCGGCCGGGACCGAGACCTGCGCGTGGTTGGTGATGTCCTCGATCGCCGAGTAGGTCTGCCACACGGCCACCTTCGAGCTGCCGATGGACTTCGCAGCCGCGACATCGCCCTTGGTGGTATTGGTCGCTTGCAACGTCACGCCGGACAGTTCTGTCACCGACTTCGAGCTGAAGTAGCTGGCGTTGTTCGCCTGCAGCGTTGTCTTGGTGTACTCGTTGAGCGGAAACTTGACCGCCTGGGCCGGCACGAAGAATCGCGACAGGACCGCGAGCATGATGAAAAAAACGCCCAGACCGGTCAGTACTGCCCACGCGACGCGGCGCATGAGTCCTCCAGGGGATTGGCGCTCAAATCTGGTGGCTAGCGGGGGATTATGCGAGTTTGACGTATGATACTGATCACTGCTAGTGGTGTCACTACGAGCAGGACACGTCCTCGTAACGACCCCACCCCACGGCGTTTGCCGCTCACTCCGCACCGATCTCGTCGGCAGCAAGGCCCGCTGTGCCTACCGCATCGCCATGACCAGCGCGCTTCATCAGCCGGTCGTGCTCCTGCTGCGGGGCCGGCTCCGCGCGGTCGGCGAGCAGGATCGGATAGTCGTCCGCCATCCGGTAGATCCGGCGGAGCCGCGGGTTGTACAAGATCGCCTCATCTTCGAAGTAGAGCAGGCCTTTCTTGTCGATCGGGCAGGCCAGGATGTCGAGCAGTGGACGCTCGATCAGCATGATCATCTCCGTCCTTATGTGTCAGCGATGGCCGGCGGTCACGCGGCTCCGATCATCGGCGCAGCCGTCCCGTCCGCAGGCTCCGCGCTCGGCATCAGGCCAGCCGGGGCCGCCCGGCTCGGCCTTCTGGAAAGCGCGATCACGACAATCGCGGCCAGGACGATGCCCCCAAGCCGGAGCGCCAGCCTGGCCGGGTCGGCGGGCAGCCGCTCACCGAACAGCCAGGTGCCGAGCACGAGAAAGAAGACGCTGCCCGTGATGTTCGACACCGGGCCGACGATTGACACCCGGCTGCGCTGCAAACCCGTCTGGAAAATCAGCATGCCGAGTGCCGAGCAGCCAACGGTCACGTAAGGGAACGGCGACGCCGCGACCGCTAGCACCAGCCCAGCGCCGAGCTTCGCGTGCTGCGCGATCATTCCGGACATGGCCTTGATCGCCAGCGTCGCATTGCCGTAAAGCAGGCCGGACGCCACGGCGTAGGAGACTCCGATCGAGGGCAGCCTGTGCCGGCCACCTGGCTTGGGTCGCAACGCGCTGGCGCCGAGCCCGATCGCGAGCAGGCCGGCGGGCACCGCGACCGCCGCCAGCAGCAAGCCGCTCGCCTCGTGGCCGACCTTGCCCGCCGGACCGACCGCGGACAAGGCGATCACGACGATCGCCACGGCCATTGCCAGGACGCATGCCAGCTCAAGGCGCTTGAGCGTCTCCCGCAGCACGATCCTGGACAGCACGAGAAGTATGACCACGCCAGAGCCGAGCACCGGCTGGACGATGCTGACCGGCGCCAGGGTCAGCGCGATGACCTGAAGCGCGAAGCCGCACAGCATCAGCACGAAACCGGCCAGCCAGGACGGCGCCGTCAGGAGCACTTTCAGCAGCCGGACCGCGTGTCGCGCGTCAATTGCCGGCAGCTCAGCGAGCGCTCGTTTTTCGACGATGAGCCCGAGGTGGTAGGCGGTCGTGGCGAGCAGTGCCACGACCACGGCCAGGCCAGCTCCGGTCATCGCCGCGCCGCTTCCTGCCCGGTGAACTCATCAAGCACCTTGACGTACCTCGCAGCGAACTCAGCCGCGTCGGCGGAGGAGAAAAGGGAGCGCCGGTAGCGGAACGCAAGCCGCATCCGGCCGCCCGCAGTGACCGCTCCGAGTGAAAGGCCGCGGGGCATGTGCGCGGACGTGGAGAACCAGACCGCGGCCGCCTGGTCGGTGCCGAATTCAAGCTCGTCGATCACGCCGATATTCGAGACAAGAGATGTATCGCAGAACAACGGCCCGGCGACCCGCAGTGCCGCGCGCAGGAGCACGCGCTTGACGGCGACTGGAACAGGCGTCGCCACGAGTGCCCGCGAAGCCAGGTCAACCTGCGGACCGGGATGCTGCTTGGCGTAGCCAGTCTGCCTGGCCACATCCCTTATCAGCTCGGCTGGTTGCTTCCCGGCCGGCACACGCGCCGTGATTGTCGTGAGCCTGGATAGGTTGGCCCACTTCCCGGTCGCGTCGGCCTGGTCCATGTTCCCGACCGGCATCGTGATCCTGATCAGGTCACGACGGGCGCCACGAGACTCGTTCCAGTCCCTGATCGTGATCATCAAGGCAACGATCAGCAGGTCGTTAAGGCTCGCTCCCGCCGGCCTAAGCGAGTCGGTGACCGCTAGACCGTCCCACGTCAGCAGGTGCGCGCCGTAGCCGGGCAAAGCTGAGGCGCCGCCTCGCCCCTGAGCGATTCGCGCGATGATCGCGGCCCGCGGCCGCCGGCTCTTGGCCGGTCGCTGCCGTACGTCGTGCCCGATCTTCGCGGCAGCCCTCGTCTTTCCTCCCGAGGCGCTGTCCGTAGGCGTCACCCTGCGGGCGGCCGGCCCGACATCGGCAACTGGCCCCGCGGTCGCAACCGGACCCGTGTTGGCAGCGGAGTTCGTGTTCGCGACTCGAGTTCCATATTCAACAGCCACTTGGCGCAGCAGACGCAGACACGAAAGCCCGTCGAAGCAAGCGTGGTGAGCGTTGAGGATGAGCCAGTCCCCGCCTGGACCCGACGCCAGCAGGAACATCAGCGGGGGCGCGACGCCAAGCGGCGGCGAATCCGACAGGAAGGCGTCCCGCTGGCGATCGAGACCGGCCTGATCGGCATAGGTGACGGCCTGGAGCGGATCAGCGCCGAGAGCCACAGGGAATTCCCAGAAGTAGCTGCGCTGCCAGTTCCTGGCCAGGACACGCTTGGTCAGGAGTCGCGGCTCGGAAGCCAGCACGGCACGCACCGCCGCGCGGACGGCGGCCTCGTCAAGCCGTCCAGGGATCCGCGCCTCGAGATGGACGTTAGCAGGCTCGCACTTCCGGTCGTAATAGCAGGTCAGCTCGTCAGGAACGGTGAATCGCTCGATCATGACCGGTCCCCGAAGCCCCCGGCGCCCCCGGCGCCTGCCCGCCGCTCGGGCAGCACAGGCATCAAGCCGCAGCAAAGCGCCAGTATTGCGCACGCCTGCGCTGGAGCGCCAAACGCCCCGGTCCCTGGCAGCGCTGGAGGCGCCTGCCCGCCGCTCGGGCAGCACAGGCATCAAGCCGCAGCAAAGCGCCAGTATTGCGCACGCCTGCGCTGGAGCGCCAAACGCCCCGGTCCCTGGCAGCGCTGGACGCGCTGCCAGGGAGGTGAAAACGCCGGCCGCCACCATTGCCGCAGCGGCCAGCCCGCCATACCAGCCGGGCCACCGATAGGCCAGCAACGCCACGACGGGCACTGCAAGGACCATCGGCCCGGCGACGATCGCTATGAGCACTGCAAGCGCGACCAGCCCGAGCCAGACGGACCAGTCCGCGCCAGCCGCGATACCGGCAGGCGACGCTCGTTCCATTTGCTCGCCCACGCTCCTGCGCCTTCGCCCGGCGATCGCGGCCAAGAAAAGTCCCAGCACTCCGGCCGCGGAAAGGATAATCCAGACATGATAGAACTTAACCGGTCCGAAGGTTAGCGATACGACGCCGCCGGTTCCCGCCGGAATGATGAAACCCTGCTGCCAGCCGTCGAGCGTGATCGGGGTCAACTCTTTGCCACGCAGCGTCGCCGACCAGCCCGGATTGGCGTTCTGATGCATTTCCAGGTAGGAGGCCGGGCCGCGGGCGATCCGCACTTGCCGGTGCTCAGCGTCCCAGACGAGCACCTTTGTCGACCGGGCCGGATGGCCGGAAGCGGCGGCCGCTGCATGCTGGCCGGCCTGATCTTGCAGGGCCTGAGCGCCAGATCCGCCCGATCCAGCCTGGCCTGCTGAGCCGGCGCTGATCAGGCTCAGGCCCGTGATCGTGAATGCACCCGGCCTGGCGCCGGCCAGCCAGTGCCGGCCGGCCGCAAGCTGAACCTGCGAACTCTTGCCGCAGAGCCTGACATGGACCGGCTGGAAGGCGATCAGGCCGCCGATCCTGCCGAAGACCCTGGTCCGCAGCACCTGCCCGGCAAGCGTTACCGCCGGACCCGAACCGCATGGCAATGCGAACTTCGCATCTGGCGCGAGCGTCGCTGGATGCAACCCGCTCAGCGCCGGGATGGACAGCTTCGATAGCCCGATCGGCAGCCGGACTGGCTGACCGGAAATCGGCTGCGCGATGGTCGCGAACTGGACGACCGGAAAGGTGATCGTCATCTGGCTGGTCTTCAGCGGCGGTACGATCTCCGTCAGGCCGCCTAGTCCCACGCTGGCGTACCTGATCCCCTGCGGACTGGTGATCTTGACAGCTTCGGGAGCGGCCGCGAAGCCGGGCAGCGGCTGAAGTGCCATTTGCCTGATCGTGCGCTCTCCTGGCCAGCTCAGCCTCAGCGCAGCGTGCTGTCCGCCGGCGATCCACGGGCCAGGGTGATCTCGCCTGAACAGGTTCGCCGGGGCCAGGCCGGGCAGCGATCCGTACGTCGAGCTCGCCGTGACCTCGAGTGTGTTACCGCGAACGGGTGTAAGTGAGGTTAGTACCGCATCGAGCGGGGCGCCGGGAACGGCGATTGCACTCGCCCCGAGGTGGAATGAGCCCTGAACCGGGGTCGTGAAGGTCCGTGCCAGAGGTGGGTAGGCCGCCACATTGCTCAGGCTGGCCGGTGACGGCACCTGCTGAACGAACGAGAACGCCGTGGCGGCCGCCGTCTCCCCTGCGCGCGCTTGCGACGGCTTCAGGTACCTGGTGACCGTGACACCGGGAATGGTGACGTCGGCGAATCCGGCTCCAGGGCCTCCTGGAACGCCGGCTCGCACGGCGGCGATCGTAATCCGCAGCGTCCTGGTGAGCCCTGGCGGCACCTTCAGCGGCTGCGCGGCACTAGTCCGCCGGAGCGAGCTCGTCACAGTCCCGGCATCGGTGCTAACAGTCAGCCGGCTGGGAACGGGCCTGGCGGCGAAGTCATCGAGCAGCCTGATACTGATCGATCTCGGCATCGCGATGCGGTGGTCAAAGGCGATCTGGATCCATTGCCCCACCGCAGTCGTCGGAATTGCCTCTGCCCAGAAGGTGTTCGGGTTCCCGTCGAACGCGTTGACCGGATCGATCTGCGGCGTCTCGGCCAGCCATGATCCCGAAGATGACGCTGTGACGGCCGCCGCGCCCGTCAGCACCGCAACCGTCTGATGGCCAGCGCCCGCGGCCGGGAGCAGCTGACGCGGCGGGCCGCCAGGACTGCCGAGCGGGTCATCGGTGGGGTTGTTCTCTGTCGCGGTGTAGGTATAGGACGCGGTCGGGTCGATCAGCCCGAACTCGTTGTCGGCGCGGCGCAGGGAGTCGGTGATCGCCCAGAGCGCGGGCCGGGCCGGCAGCCTGTCTCCCCCGATCACGGCAGGTGCCGACGGCGCAAGGATGCGCTGGCCGGTGAGCTGGAGCAGCGCATCGGGCCCGCCGTTGACCAGCACCGTCTTGTTCACGGCCAGGGCAACGGCGGGTTGCGGCGGGCCCAGGGTGGCCGGACCGGCCGCGAATATCTGAACTGCGGGGTAGGCAGGCGGCGCGTACTTGCCCGCCGGCGCGGCCGGATTCGTCACGGCTACGGAAACAGCAGGGCCGAACGACGCGACCAGCCGGAAGCCGGAGCTGACAAGGCTCTGGTGCACGACCTGAGGCGGCGTGTAACCGATCGCCGCGGGGCTCAGGTCGTTGCGGACCACGACGTAGCCAATCCCGGACCGGTGCAGCGTGGCGGCCAGGCCGGCGATGCGCTCGCCGGAGTTGATAGCCCCTTGGACCGACCTGAGCAGCAGTTCCGAGCCAGCGCCGCCATAAGGTACGAGTCCTTGCGCCACCCAAGGCGAGCTAGCGAGCGGTTCGAGCGGGTCATCGACCGGCTCGCCCCACGTGAAAACCCCGTGCGCCGCGGCGGGCACCACCAGCGCGGGCGCACGAGGAGAGTGCTGCCGCAAGAACGCGGCGACCTGGTACCAGTAGCTGGGCACGGCGGTGAACGAGCCCGCGTTCAGTACCTGGCCGGACACCTGCGGGTAGGCAAGGCCGAGCAGCACGAGACCGATGACCGGCGCGGCAAGCAGGTGCCACAGGGCCCGAGGTGCCGGATCAGCCACGAGCGCGGCGCGCCTGATTCTGAGCACGAGCGCATGGGCGATGCCGAGCGCGAGCACAGCCGCTGCGACTGGCTCCACCTTGTAGACGCTCCGCAGCGGCGCGGCCACGCCGTTCAGCAGTTGGTCGACGGGGTGGTGGAAGACGCCACCGAGGGGACCTGAGTAACCGGACAGCGCGACAAGCGCGGCCGCGCCGAGACTGAGGCGCAGCCAGCCGCCGACCGGAAGGTCACGCCTGGACAGCCCGAGCAGGCCAGTTCCGGCCGCGATCGCCGCCGCCATGATGGCGACTGGATAGGCGACCATGACCCAGCCCGCGCGCAGCCACGGCTGGCCCAGATTGAGGTAAGCGGTCCAGTTGCCCGCCCCGCGAAGGAAGGCGGCGCCCGACATGGTCCCCGTCGTCGTAGCCGCCTGTTCGACGTATGGCAGGAAGTTATAGGAGTACTTGGCCTGCAGCAGCAGCGGCACAACCCACCAGGCCGTCGCCAGCATCACGGCGCCCGTCCAGAGGCCGGCGAGCACGACCCGTCGCCTGCCGCGCAGCTGGGTCGCGATGAACAGCGCGGGCAAGATCAGCACATACAGCGTCGACGTCGCGTTAACACCGCCCATGAAGAGCACTGCGACCCCTGACCTCGCGGCCGCCCGGGCGAGTGACCCGCCGTTGGCGGCAGTGACCAGGGGCAGCACTGCCCAGGGCGCGAGCAGCCCGGGAAGGATCCCGGCGGAGGTAGAGCCAATGACAATCGTGAACGTCGGCCACGCCGCGAACGCCAGGCCGGCGACGACCCTGGATCGGTCAGTCCCGATCCGCACCGCCTCGGCCAGCTTGACCAGCCCGGCAAAACCGGTGGCCACGAGGACCGAGAGCCAGAGCCGCTCGGTCACCCAGACCGGAACCTTCAGCAGCTGGCCGGCGAGGTAGAACGGCGCCATCGGGAAGGAGTAGCCGATGTACTGATCCTGGAGGGTGCCGAACCACTGGGTCGGGTTCCACAAATGCCACAGCCTCGTGTAGAAGCCGATCGGGTCGATGTCAACGCCTAGCTTGGTGTCAAAGAAGATCTGACCTCGGTCGTTCAGCATCAGGACAGCGAGCGCGACCAGCCCGACGATGATCGACCACCGCCTGGTGCGCGACGCTTTCCTGTCCTGCCCGTTCCTGTCCTGCTCGCCACCGACGCTGCCGGTCAGGGAACTTAGCGCGCTGGGCGCCCGGTGCTGCCCGGTCGCCTGCGCAAATGTCATCCGGTCCGCCGCAAGATCAGCAGCAGATTCCAGGTCGCGATCTCCCGCAGCCCGGGGATCAGCAACAGCGGCCGGCACCAGTCCGGGTAATACCGCGGCCGCGCAGCGACCACCTCAACATCTGCCCTGGCGCGCATCATCCGCAGGACCGGCCCGATGTGCAGCGGGAACAGGCTGGACCCCACTGCGTTCTTCGGCAGCCTTCCGTGCTTGCGCCGATATCTGCGCTCGGCACGGCCGGCGCCCAGGTAATGCCACGGCGACATCTCATGACCGCCCCACGGCGAGTACCAGTTCGTGAAAGAGAGGTAAATCAGGCCGCCCGGCCTGGTTGCCCGAACCATCTCCTCGATCAGGCCGTTGGGATCCCTCACGTGCTCAAGCACGTTGGACGACACGCAGATGTCGGCACCGCCGTCCCGCACTGGCAGCCAGTAGCCATCGGCCAGCACGGCGCCGGGCGGCGTCCGGCCGCGGCTCATCATCTCGGCGGCGTCAAGCTCGAGCAGGTAGCAGTTCGCGCCGCGGGACCTGAACTCCGCTGTGACATACCCGGCACCGCCGCCGATGTCGAGCACCGTCTTGCCCGTCGCGTCGGTGAACTCGGTGAGCTGGCTCGCAGCATCGTGCGCGAGCGCGGTATAGAAGCCGTCGGGATCTGCCTGCTCATGCAGGAACAGGCGGAACAGGCGGACGGACCTCAACATGCGCCGGCAACCTCTCTCACCTGGTTTCGACATCTGCTCCGCACATGGCACGGCCGCAGCAGGGGCGACGTTGGCGGCCGCGATGGCAGGACACATGCTACTTTCCGGTAGCACCAGATTGTCAGAATAGTTCTCGCTTTTACAGACCTGGCCAGGTTCATTGCTGCGGGGACTGGCGGTCTCAACACGGCAAATATCGCCCCGCCAGTCCGGCCGGTGTCTACACTTGACGATCTTGGTGAAATCGCACAATAGTGCTCCATCATGCGAGCCGGATGGCGGCTGGCCGCGAGACCAGGAGGTTCATGACCGTGCTGAAGCGGCAATCTCCGGCCAGCCAGCTGCCGCCCGGGGGATCCACGGGTCGCGGAATGAGCCTGCTGGCATGACCGGCGGGCGTCATATTGTCTTCATCGCCTGGCGCGACCTGGCGAACAAGGACGCGGGCGGCTCTGAACTCCTTGTCGACCGCCTCGCGCACGGCCTGACCGAGCGCGGCGACCGCGTCACGCTGCTCTGCGGCGGCACCGTGGGTGAGCGGCCCTACGAGGTGCGCCGCAACGGCGGGACCTACAGTCAGTTCGCCCGGGCTCCGCTCGCCTACCGGCGGCATCTGCGCGACTGTGACCTTGTCGTCGAGGT
>Ga0209131_1000870_pt1 | contig 21118 bp, 17 predicted proteins | sample GraSoi_2013_40cm_FD_185826 | JGI IMG/M metagenome (GOLD analysis project Ga0209131, IMG submission 185826) | Grasslands soil microbial communities from the Angelo Coastal Reserve, California, USA - Sample 9_17_2013_40cm (SPAdes) (version 2) | ecosystem: Environmental > Terrestrial > Soil >... | reverse complement strand
TCGATCGGCGGGTTGGTGACCTGCGCGAACAGCTGCTTGAAGTAGTCGTACAGCAATCGCGGCCTGGAAGACAGCGCGGCCAGCGGCGTATCGTCGCCCATCGAACCCACGGCCTCGACCGCGTTCCGCCCCATCGGATCGATCAGCAGGCGCTGGTCCTCGAAGGTGTAGCCAAAGGCGATCTGGCGCTGCACCAGCGTGTCGTGATCGACCTTCGGCAGCTCACCGGCCGGCGGCAACTGGTCGAGCGTGACCAGATGCTCATCGAGCCACTGGCGGTAGGGACGCTCGAGCGCGATCGTGCGCTTGATCTCCTCGTCTTCGATGATGCGGCCCTGCTCGGTGTCGACCAGGAACATGCGCCCTGGCTGCAATCGGCCCTTGCGCACCACGTCCTGCGGCGGAATGTCCAGCACCCCGACCTCGGAGGCCAGGACCACCAGATCGTCGCGGGTCACGTAATAGCGCGAGGGCCGCAGGCCGTTGCGGTCCAGCAGCGCGCCGATCTGCGTGCCGTCGGTGAAGGCGATCGCGGCCGGGCCGTCCCAGGACTCCATCAGGCAGGAGTGGTACTGGTAGAAGGCGCGCAGCGTGTCATCCATGCTCTCGTGCGCCGACCACGGCTCGGGAATCATCATCATCATCGCGTGCGGCAGCGAGCGGCCCGCCAGCACCAGTAGCTCGAGCGTGTTGTCGAACATCGCCGAATCGCTCCCGTTCGGGTTGATCACCGGCAGGAGTTCCCGCATGTGCTCGCCGAACAGCGTGGACTCGAACAGTCCTTCGCGCGCCTTGATCCAGTTGATGTTGCCGCGCACGGTATTGATCTCGCCGTTGTGCGCGACGTAGCGGTACGGGTGGGCGCGGTCCCAGCTCGGAAAGGTGTTGGTGCTGAAGCGCGAATGCACCAGCGCGAGCGCCGATTCCAGCGTGGGGCTCTGCAGGTCGGGAAAATAGCGCGCCAGCTGCTCGGTCAGCAGCATGCCCTTGTAGACCAGGGTCTTGTAGGAAAGGCTGGCGACGTACCAGTACTCGGCGCCATCGATGGTCGAGGTGCGGATCTCGCTGTAGGCGCGCTTGCGCGCCACGTACAGGAGCCGTTCGAAGGCCAGGTCATCGACCAGCTCGGGAGGACGGCCGATGAACACCTGGCGGATGAACGGCTCGCTGGCGCGCGCCGTTTCCCCGAGCATCGAGTTGTCGGTGGGCACCGAGCGCCAGCCCAGCAGGATGAGGCCCGTCGACTGGACGATGTGGCTGAACTGCTCCTCGAGCTTGCGCCGCTTGGTGGGATTGCGGGGCAGGAACACCAGGCCGCAAGCGTACTGGCCTGCCTCGGGCAGGGCGATGCGCGCCTTGCGGCAGGCCTCGGTGAGAAAGCGGTGCGGCATCTGCACCAGGACGCCGGCGCCATCGCCGGTGTTCGCCTCACAGCCGCTCGCACCGCGATGATCAAGGTTGCGCAGCACTTCGATCGCCTGCTGCACGATGCGATGGGACTTGCGGCCCTTGATGTCGACCACAAAGCCGACGCCACAGGCCTCATGCTCGCGGCTCGGGTCATAAAGACCCTGTTGCGGCGGGGGTCCAAGTCGGACTTTCTGCTCGGCCATGATGCCTCTGTTCCGGACACACAAGCGCACGGCCGCCGCGCACGAGCGACAGCCGGTCCCTCGCCCCCGCCAGTCGGGGACAACCCTGCAAAACTCCGGAGACGTGCGGTGAGGCGCGCCTGTGTCACCGCTCCGTCATGTGCCCCTGATATTACCGCTCGGCGCTCCGGGGTCAATGGTTTCGACATGCACCCTGCCGCGTTAGCTCATGGCTTGCGCGACGGGCGTCCGCCCGCCTATATTTTGAGTCTGAATTCCAACCGTTCCGGACGCCACGGGTCCGGCACATCCCCCAAAGCAGCCGAAGGGAATCGCTTCATGCGCGCACCCAAGCAGATATTTACCCCCGCGACGGCTCTGGCGCTGCTGGGCGCCGCAGCGCTGGCGGGCTGCAGTGGGTCCAACAAACCCGGCGGCGGCTACCCGCCCGCCCCCGTCAAGGTGGTCACCCTGCGCGCGCAGCAGGTGACGCTGACGCGCGAGCTGCCCGGCCACACCAGTGCGTTCCTCGTCGCCGAGGTCCGGCCCCAGGTGACCGGTATCGTCAACCGGCGGCTGTTCACCGAAGGCGGCGCCGTGACGGCCGGCCAGGTGCTCTACGAGCTGGATGACCGCACTTACCAGGCGCAGTACGACGGTGCCGCCGCGTCCCTGAAGAATGCGCAGGCGACGCTCGAGGCTGCCCAGCTCAGGGCGCACCGCTCCGTGGAGCTGCGCAAGATCGACGCCGTGAGCGAGCAGGACAACGAGACGACGATCGCCGAACTGCGCCAGGCCGAGGCCAGTGTCGCTTCGGCCGAGGCCTCGGTCGCCAGCGCCCGCGTGAATCTGGGATTTACCCGGATCACCTCCCCGATCACCGGTCGCATCGGCAAGTCGACGGTCACCCAGGGGGCCCTGGTGACGGCCAACCAGACCCAGGCGCTGGCCACCGTGCAGCAGCTCGATCCGATCTATGTGGACGTCAGCCAGTCCAGCGGCGAATGGCTGGCGCTCAAGCAGGACATCGTGGCCGGCCGGCTCAAGGCCGGCGGCGCGGGCACCCCGGCGAAGATCCTGCTGGAAAATGGCAACGACTACGGCGCGGAGGGCACGCTGCAGTTCGAGGACGTCACCATCGATGAAACGACCGGGAGCCTGCTGCTGCGTGTCCTGGTGCCGAACCCGACTCGCACGCTGCTCCCGGGCATGTACGTCAAGGCGATCATCAGCCAGGGCGTGCGTGCCGACGCACTGCTGGCGCCGCAGATCGGCTTGACGCGCGACGCCACCGGCCAGGCCACCGCGCTGGTGGTCGGCGCGGGCAACAAGGTCGAGCCGCGCGCGGTGCGGGTCTCGCGTGCGATCGGCGATCAGTGGCTGGTGGAGGACGGCCTCCATCCCGGCGATCGCGTGATCGTCGAGGGCCTCCAGAAAGTACAGCCGGGAATGCCGGTCGAGCCGAGCGAAGCAGGCGCCGCGCCCACCGCGGCGGCGGCCCCTCCCGCGGCAACGCCCGCGGCCCCGTAGGGCGCCTGGCCTATGTCCCTGTCGCGCTTCTTCATCGACCGGCCGATCGTTGCCTGGGTAATGGCGCTGATCATCAGCATCGCCGGCATCATTTCGATCACACGCCTGCCGATTTCGCAGTATCCGATCATCGCGCCGCCCGCGGTGACCATCAGCGCCGTCTATCCGGGCGCGGCCGCGCGCACCGCGGAAGAATCGGTCACGCAGATCATCGAGCAGGCCATGACCGGGCTCGACGGCCTGATCTACATGTCCTCGACCAGCGACTCGTACGGCGGCGTCAATATCACCCTGACTTTCGCGAGCGGGACTGACCCGGACATCGCGCAGGTCCAGGCGCAGAACAAGCTGCAGCTGGTCACCCCGCTCCTGCCGGGGATCGTGCAGCAGTACGGCCTGAACGTCACCAAGCAGAACGCGAACTTCCTGATGGGCATCGGCTTCATTTCGGAAGACGGCAGCATGAGGCCCGTGGACGTGGCCGACTACCTGGCGACCAACGTCATCGAGCGCATCAACCGCCTGCCCGGCGTGGGCAGCGTGCAGCTGTTCGGTTCCAAGTACGCCATGCGCATCTGGCTCGACCCGGACCGGCTCAAGACCTACTCGCTCCAGCCGAGCGACATCATTGCCGTGGTGCGTGCGCAGAACGCCCAGGTCTCGGTCGGCCAGCTCGGCGACCTGCCCTCCGTCCCCGGGCAGCAGCTGAATGCGACCATCATCTCGCAGGGCCGGTTGCAGACGCCGGAGCAGTTCCGGGCTATCGCCCTGCGCACCAACGCCAACGGCTCGACCCTGCGCCTCGGGGATGTCGCGCGCGTCGAGCGGGGCTCCTCGGATTACACCTTTACGGCCCGCTACAACGGCGGACCGGCCAGCGGCCTGGGCGTGACGCTGGCCACCAACGCCAATGCGCTGAACACCGTGCGCATCGTCGAGGACACGATCCATGAGCTCGAGCCGGGCTTCCCGCACGGCCTGAAGGCCTTCTACCCCTACGACACGACGCCGTTCGTGCGCGAGTCGATCAAGGAGGTCGTCAAGACGCTGTCCGAGGCCGTCGGGCTCGTGGTGCTGGTGATGTTCCTGTTCCTGCAAAACCTCCGTGCCACGCTGATTCCGACCATCGCCGTGCCGGTAGTGCTGCTCGGCACCTTCGGCGTGCTGGCCGTGTTCGGCTACTCGATCAACATGCTGACCATGTTCGCGGTGGTGCTGGCGATCGGATTGCTGGTGGACGACGCCATCGTCGTGGTCGAGAACGTCGAGCGGCTGATGCGCGAGCAGGGCCTCTCTCCCGTCGAGGCGACGCGTCAGTCCATGGATCAGATCACGGGTGCCCTGATCGGCATCGCCACCGTGCTGGCTGCGGTGTTCCTGCCCATGGCCTTCCTGAACGGCTCGACCGGCGTGATCTACCGGCAGTTCTCGATCACCATCGTCTCGGCCATGGTGCTCTCGGTGATCGTGGCCCTGTGCCTGACTCCGGCGCTGTGCGCCACGCTGCTCAAGCCGGTCGCGCCCGCCACCCATGGGCCGGCCGCCGGGTTTCTCGGCAAATTCAACCGCGGCTTCAACGCCACCAACCTGCGCGTGCAGAGCCTGGTCTCGCGGATCGTGCGACGGAGCGGGCGTTTCATGCTGGTGTACGCCGCGCTGGTGGTCGCGATGGTGCTGCTGTTCCTGCGCCTGCCGACGGCCTTTCTGCCGGACGAGGACCAGGGGTACCTGTTCGCCGCCGTGCAGGCGCCGGTCGGCGCCACGGTGGCGCGCACCGTCAAGGCCCTCGCGCAGGTCGAAGACTACTTCCTGCACAAGGAACAGGCGGCGGTCAAATCCATCTTCACGGTCACGGGCTATGGCTTCGGCGGCGGCGGCCAGAATTCCGGCTTCGGCTTCGTGCTGCTCAAGGACTGGAAGGACCGCCCCGGCTCCGCCCTCAATGCGCAGGCCGTGACCCGGCGTGCCTACATGGGCCTGAGCGGCATCAACGACGCGTTCGCCTTCGCATTCGCGCCGCCGCCGGTCCAGTCGCTCGGCAACTCCGCGGGCTTCGATTTCTATCTCAAGGACGACAACGGCCAGGGGCACGCGGCGCTGATCCAGGCACGCAACCAGTTCCTGGGGATGGCGTCGCAGAGCAAAGTGCTCGCGAACGTGCGCCCCAATGGGCAGGACGACGCGCCACAGTTCCGCCTCGACATCGACCCCGAGCGCGTCGGCGCCCTCGGCGTCAGCATGTCCGACGTCAACGATACCCTGGGCGTCGCCTGGGGCGGCCGCTACATCGACGACTTCGTCGACCATGGCCGCGTCAAGCGCGTCTACCTGCAAAGCGACGCCCCGTTCCGCATGCTGCCCTCGGACTTCAACCGCTGGTACGTCCGCAACGCGAGCGGCGGCATGGTGCCGGTCTCGGCCTTCACGAGCACGAGCTGGGAGTACGGCTCGCCGCGCCTGGAGCGCTACAACGGCGTATCGGCCGTGAACATCAATGGTGAGGCGGCTCCGGGCGTCAGCTCGGGCGTGGCGATGAAGGAAGTGGAGCACCTGGTGGGCCAGCTGCCCCACGGCTTCAGCGTCGAGTGGACCGGCCAGTCCTATGAGGAGCGCGCCGCCGGTGCGCAGACCCCCGAGCTCTACACGCTCTCCCTGGTGGTGGTGTTCCTGTGCCTGGCCGCGCTCTATGAGAGCTGGTCGATTCCGGTGGCGATCCTGCTCGCGGTTCCGTTGGGCATCATCGGTGCAGTGCTGGCGACCAGCCTGACTGGCCTGGCGCGCGACATCTATTTCCAGGTGGCCGTGCTCACGACCGTGGGACTAGCGAGCAAGAACGCCATCCTGATCGTCGAGTTCGCCAAGGAGTATCTGGACAAGGGCCTGGGCGCAGTGGAAGCCGCGCTGCGCGCCGTGCACGACCGGCTGCGCCCGATCCTCATGACCTCGCTCGCCTTCGGCCTTGGTGTGCTGCCGCTCGCGCTCGCCCACGGCGCGGGCGCCGGCGCGCAACGTGCCATCGGCACCGGCGTCGTGGGCGGCATGGTGGCGGGCACCTTCCTGGGCGTGTTCCTGATTCCGCTCTTCTTCGTGGTGATCGAGCGGCTGCTCGAGCGGATGAGCGCCGCGAAGACCTGAACGCCCTCAGCGCGTAGCGGCGGCCGGCGTGAAATCGGGCGCCGCGAGCGGCATCGTGGTGACCGGCCCGAATTTCGCGGCCGCGTCCCGGATCCTCGCGGCATCGCCGATGAGCACGATGTCCAGATCTTCGGCGGCAGGATAGGCCTCATCGATCACCGCGCGGATCGCGGCCGCATCGACTTTGGCGAGTGCCGTTCCAAACTCTCCGACGTAGCTTTCCGGCAGGTCGTACAGATCGAGCTCCGCAAAAGCGACCGCCCAGTCGGTCGCGGTCTCAAGAGCCAGCGGGTACTGGCCCAGCAGGTAATTGCGCGCCGAGTCGATGCGCTCGGGCGCAAGTCCGTCATGGCGCAGCCGCGCGAGCGTCGCCAATGCCAGCTCCACGGCGCGCCCCGTGTTTTCAGTCTGCGTGAAGCTGCTGATCGCAAACTCGCCGGCCACCGTGCCGCGGGTGAAGCTGGCGCTGGCGTCATAGCTCAGGCCCGCCTTGACCCGCAATTCCTGGTTCAGCATGGAACCGAAACTGCCACCGAAAGCCGTGCTGCTGATGTTGAGCGCCGCGCGCTGCGGGTAGCGGCGCGGCACGCCCACGTTACCCAGCCACAGGTAGGTCTGCGCCGAACCGGGCGCATCCACGAGCAGCACCCGCCGGCCGTGCACGCGTGCCGGGCCCGGGAGCGGCGCCAGCATTGAAGCCGCGCGCGGCCAGGCGCCAAAGACCGCCGTGACTTCCTTGCTGATGCGCGCCGGATCGAAATCCCCGGCGATCACCAGCGTGGCGCGATCGGCCCCGGCCTGGGCGGCGTAGTAGGCGCTGAGCTCGGCCCGGGTGATCTGCGCGAGGCTCTGCTCGCTCCCACCCACAGGGCGGCCATAGGGATGGCCTGCAAAAAGCAGCGCGCGCCCATAGCTGGGCAGGAGCGATTGCGGCGCGGAGGTCTTGCCGGCCTTGAGCCCCTCGACGCGCCGGATGCGCAGGCTTTCCAGCTCTTCGGCCGCAAAATGTGGCCGCAGCACCGCGTCACCCAGCAAGTGGAGCATCAGATTGCTGTCGCGCGCCAGGAACTGGCCGCGCACCTGGATCGCCTCTTCACGCGCCTCGGCGTCAAAGAACCCGCCCGCGCCTTCCACGGCATCGGCGAAGGCATAGGCGTCGCGCGCGCCTGCGCCGTGGGTGAGCAGGTCCGCCACCAGCGTCGCGGTGCCCGCCCGGCCGGGCGGATCGAGGCGCGCACCACCGCGCAGCAGCAGATCGAAGGCCACCAGCGGGATATCGTGGCGGGGCACGAGAATCAGGCGCAGGCCGTTGGGCAGCGTGAGCCTCTGATGCGCCGGCACCGGCACATTGAGGGCCTCCCCCGCCGGGGCGGCGGCCGCGCCACTGCCACCGGCCAGGACTGTGAGTGCCACCATGAGTACCGCCCGCAACGCCTAGTGCTCCACGCCCGCGCGCGGCAGCAGGATGCCGACGGTGCGCTGCTCCGGCTTGAAGACCTCGCGCGCCACGGCGAGCACTTCGGCGGCGCTCACCCGCTCGTAGGCCTCGGGCGCCGCAAACAGCTTGCGGTAGTCCCCATGCAGCACCCCGAATTCGCCGAGCAGCCGCGCCTTGCCATCGAGCGTCGAGACGCCGCGCCAGAAGGCGGCCGCCACCTGGTTGCGCGCGCGGCTGAGCTCTGCGGGCGTGACACCCTGATCGAGCAGATGGGCGAGTTCGGCGTACAGGGCCTGCTCGAACTCGGCGGGCGAAGCGCCCTCCGCCAGGGTCGCGTAGACAGAATAGGTATTCGGATCGAAGCCCTCCGACCAGCCGCTGTCGACCGCGACTGCGAGTTTTCGATCCTCCACCAGCAGCCGGTGCAGCCGCGAGGCATCGCCGCCGGTGAGTATGGTCTGCAGCAGATTCAGGGCCGGTGCGCGCGGATCGTCCGCCGAGACGGCGTGCCACGCGATCTGCACCAGCGGGTTCTGGCCGTTCCGTTCGATCGTGAAGCGGCGCTCTCCGGTCTGCTCAGGCTCGACGGTGCGCACGGGCTGCGCCGCCGGACCGCGCGGGATCGGCCCGTAATATTTCTCCGCCAGGGCGAAGACCTGTTCCGGATCGACATCCCCGACCAGCACCAGCGTGCAGTTGTTCGGGGCGTACCAGCGATGATAGAAGCCCTGCAGGTCATCGAGCGTCCAGGACTTGATGTCCGAGGGCCAGCCGATGGTCGGGATCCGGTACGGATGGGCGAGGAAGGCGGTGGCCTGTACCTGCTCATCGAGGAAGGCCGGGTTGCTGTCCTCGATGCGCAACCGGCGTTCGGAATACACCACCTCGCGTTCCTTCTCCACGCTCTGCGGCTCAAACGACAGGTTGGCGAGCCTGTCGCTTTCGAGGTCGAACACCAGTTCGAGCGCAGAGCGCGGAAACCAGTCCTGGTAGACGGTGACATCCTGCGAGGTCGAGGCGTTGTTGCGCGCGCCATTCGCCTCCAGCAGGCGATCGAATTCGCCCTCGGCCCGGTGCGTCGTGCCCTTGAACATCATGTGCTCAAAGAAATGCGCAAGGCCGGTGGTCCCCGTGCCTTCGTTGCGGCTGCCCACGTGCACCCAGTTGAACAGCGCGACGCTGGGCACGCGATGATCGGGCCAGACGATGACCTGCAGGCCGTTCGCCAGCGTGTGGGTGCGAATCACCTCGCCGGCGGCGGCAAAACTCATGGGTGCGGGCGGCGCGGCTGCCGTGGCCAGGGCCGGGAGCCACAGCGCGCCGCAGCACAGCGCGGCGCGCTGCCAGCGGGCGGTCCGTCGCGCGAGGCTGGCTTGCGGCGGTTCACTGCTCATGCCGTGGCAATCAGCCGACCGGTATGCAGGGCTGCGACCCTTTCTTCAGTGAGGCACAGAGCGCTCGCGCGTGCTCAGCGCTGTCCAGTGCCAGCTGCAGACGCACCACCGGCTGGGACCTGGACTTCTGGATCACGACGAAATGCGGCTGGAGCGACTTGAGTTGCGCGCCGAAGCGGCCGCTGATCTTGCTCCAGGCCGCCTCGGCGTGGGCCTTGGAGCTGAACGCGCCCAATTGCACCAGATGTCCTGCCGCCGGCTTGGCCTTGCTGGCCACGACGGGTTTGGCCGCGGGCTTGGCCGACGGCCTGGCCGCCGGTTTGGCCGCCGGTGTGGAGGGTGCGGCCGGCGTGCTGGCCGGCGGCGAGGGTCCAGCCGCAGCGGGGCCCGGTGGTGCAGCGGACGGATTGGAACCACTGGCCGTGAGCTGGAAGTTCTCGATCCTCACCCGCGCTTCCTGCGCCCACTTGCCGTCGGCGTGGGTCGCGACGAACTGCTGGTAGCCATCGAGCGTGTCGGTCTTGGAAGCCTGCTGCCAGTCCCGGTCTTCGGCCAGCTGCTTGATGCGCTCCTGGGCCGGCACGCCGAACTCGCTGTCGGGATGCTGGCGCAGGAAATCCTGGTAGGCTTCGGTGGTGTCCGCGGCCTGCGCCGCTTTCCAGTCATCGCCCACATGGCTGCAGCCGGTGATGCCCAAAGTGACGGCGGTCAGCAGCACCAGCAACACAATCTGAGACTTGCTCATCCTTTCCTCCCTGACCAAGTCGGATATTGTAACAGCATGTCTGAACCGCCTCGCCGCCGGCTCCTCGATCGCCTGGGCTCTACGCCTTCGCTGATCGCCCAGCACACAGAACTCGTGGGCGACATCAACACCGAAGGTGCGCTGCTCGTCAACGGCGCAGTGCGGGGCAACGGCCGCGTGGGCGGCGAAGTGGCCATCTCCACCGGTGCTCGCTGGGAAGGCGAACTCAGGGCCCAGCGGGCGGTGATTGCCGGTACGGTGATCGGCGTCCTCACGGTGGAGGACAAGCTCGAAATCGGCGCCAGCGCCCGGCTGCGGTGCCGCATCAGCGCCCGGCGGATCGCCGTCGCCCGCGGTGCGCTGATCGATGGCGAGATGATCTGCACCGGCAGCGAGCCCGTCGTGGAATTCGTCGAGAAGCGCGCGACCGTACCGGAGAGTTGAGCACCGTCCGACCTTCAGGGCGTGACCGCGAGTTCATAGAGGCCGCCGCCCGCATAGTCGAGGACAAAGATCTCGCCGTTCAGGTCCTCCCCGAAGGCGGAGGGCGAGATGCCGCTGGCATCGCCCTTCGTGACCTCAAGCGTCGAGCCCGCACTGGTCGCGCCGCTGATGTGGAATAACCGGCCGCTGACGTAGTCCCCGAACACGTACTCGCCCGCGATCACGGGGTGTTTGCTGCCCCGGTATACAAAGCCGCCCGTGATCGCCTCGTCCGGATTGTGGGCGTATTCCGCCACCGGGTCGGTCAGTCCCGTGCCGGCCCCGCAGTTCGCGTTGTAGGGGTGCGCACCCTCGCGGCAGCGCCAGCCCAGATTGGCGGGCGCGCTGATCCGATCGATCTCCTCCCAGCTGTCCTGTCCCACGTCGGCAATCCACAGGGCGCCGTTGCGGTCGAAACTGTAGCGCCAGGGATTGCGCAGTCCCCAGGCGTAGATCTCGGCGCAGGGGGCCAGGCCCGTGCCGCCGGCACCACACAGCGCGTTGGCCGCGTTTGGATTGCCGGCGGGGATCCCGTACGGCAGGACCCCGGCATTCACATCGATGCGCAGCATCTTGCCGAGCAGCGTGTTGAGGTCCTGCCCGTTGCCGATCGGGCCATGCATGTCACCGCCGCCGCCGCCATCGCCGAGCCCCAGGTACAGGAATCCATCGGGTCCGAACAGGACATTTCCGCCGTTGTGATTGGTCTCGGGCTGGTTGACGTGCAACAGGATCAGCTCGCTGGCCGGATCGAGCGTCGCCCCGCCATCGCGGCTCTGGTACTCCGCCAGCCGCGAGACCAGCTGCGCGCCCTCGTAGGCCGTGTACGACACGTACACGCGCGGATCGGACGGAAACTGCGGATGGAAGGCCACGCCCAGCAGCCCCATTTCACCGCAGCAGGAGACGCGGCCCGAGATATCGAGGAAATCGGTGGCGGTGCTGGTGCCGGTCTGGTTGGCAAACACCTTGATCCGCCCGGTCTGCTCGATGACGAACCAGCGATTGGCGTCCCCGGGCGCCTGCAGCATGCCGACCGGCGAGGCGAAGTTCAGGGCGGGAAACACCCGCGACACCGCGAGCGTCACGACGGGGGGCGGCGGGCCATTGGCCAGATTCCCGCCCCCACCGCCGCAGGAGGCGAGCAACGGCAGCAGCGACAGTGCAGCCACGGCCCCTGCCCTTGGCACCCGGGTCTCACTTTTCATGCCGGCAGCCTCGCTATAATTCACGGCCCGGACCGGTATCCTAAGGTTTGGGCATCGTGGCACAGGTGCAGCACATCCGGCAGCGTCCGCGGCGTCTGCCGCCAGCGACAGGAGGCGGACGGTAGCGTGAATTCGGAACGGCTCATTCACCTGGTGGCGCACCGCGGCAATGCCGCGGAATTTCCGGAGAATACCCTGCCGGCGTTTCAATCCGCCCTGGAGCTCGGGGTGCGCTTCCTGGAACTCGACGTGCACTTGAGCCGCGATGGGGTCCCCGTCGTGATCCACGATCACCTCCTGCTCCGTACCACGGGCCTGCCCGGGAGCGTGTTTGACCACGACGCCGCCGATCTTGCCCGCCTCGAGGCGAGCGAGCCGCAACGCTTCGGGGATCGCTACAGCGGCCTTAAAGTACCCCTGCTGCGCGACGTGCTGGGGCTCCTGGCCGGCCGGCCGGAAATCACGCTGTTCGTGGAGATCAAGCAGGCGAGCCTGATCCAGTTTGGACATGATCACGTGGTGTCGCAGGTTCTGGAGGTCACGAAGCCCTGGCGCCCGCAATGCGTGCTGATCTCCTTCGACCTCGCCGCGATCCATCGTGCCCGGCGCCTCGGCGACGCGCCCATCGGCTGGGTCTTAAGCGACTACGACAATCACAGCCGCCTGAAATACGAGGCCCTCCAGCCCCAGTTCCTGTTCTGCGACCATGAGAAGCTCCTGCCCGGCGAGCGGCTGTGGCAGGGTCCCTGGCGCTGGGCGATCTACGATGTCGCGACGCTCCCGCTGGCCATGAGCCTGGCCGAGCGCGGCGCGGACTACGTCGAAACCAAGGCCGTGCGGGAGATGTCCAACGCGCTGCGCGGACTGCGTACCGCGCAATGAGCCGGCGCTGGGACGTCGTGATCGTCGGGGCCGGCATTCACGGCGCCGGCATTGCGCAGGCCGCCGCCGCCGCCGGTCACACCGCCCTGGTGCTCGAACAGAATGCGATTGCCGCAGGCTCCTCGAGCCGCTCCAGCAAGCTGATTCACGGCGGCCTGCGTTATCTGGAATCGGGCCAGCTGCGGCTGGTGCGCGAGAGCCTGCACGAGCGCAAGCTCCTGCTGCGGCTCGCCCCCGAGCTGGTGCACCTGCAGAAGTTTTTCATCCCCGTGTACCGCCAGACGCGCCGCCGGCCCTGGCAACTGCGCACCGGCCTGTCGCTCTACGCACTGCTCGCCGGCCTCGATGCCAGCGCGCACTTCGGCACGCTGCCACGCCGGGAGTGGGCGCAGCTGGATGGACTTGCGACGCAGGATCTGCAGCAGGTGTTCTGGTATCACGACGCGCAGACCGACGATGCGTCGCTGACGGCCGCCGTGATGCGCTCGGCACAGTCCCTCGGCGCGCAGCTGGCGCTGCCGGCGCAATGCTTGGGCGCCACCTTGGGCGCGGACGCCGTGCGGGTCCGCTACCGTCACGAGGGCGCCGAGCAGGAGTGCGAGGCCGGCGTGTTCGTGAATGCCGCCGGCGCCTGGGCCCGCGCGCTGGCGCACTGCATCGAGCCACGACCCGCCGTGCCCGCGCTCGAACTCGTGCAGGGCTCACACCTGGTGTACGAGGGACCCCCGCAGGCTGGTGTGTACTACGTGGAGAGTCCCCGCGACGGCCGGGCGATTTTCGTCATGCCTTGGCGCGGGAAACTCCTGGTGGGCACGACCGAGGTGCGCTTCCGCGGCGACCCGGCCACCGTCGCCCCCGGCGCACACGAGGTCCACTACCTGCAGGAGGTGCTGCGCCATTACTTTCCGCGCTTTCGCGACGCCGCGCTCGCGCAGCCGGCCGCAAGCTTCGCCGGCCTGCGGGTATTGCCGGCAGGCGTTGGACACGCCTTTCACCGCTCGCGCGAAACACTGCTGACGATCGATCGTGCCTCGCGCCCCCGCCTGCTGTCGGTCTACGGCGGCAAGCTCACGACCTGGCGCGCGGTCGCGGCGCGCGCGCTGGCGATGATTTCAGCCTCGCTGCCGGCTCGCGCGCCGCGCGCACGCACGGATCAGCTGGAGCTGCGCGCCAGCTGAGGCAGGGCAGGCCCCGTGCGGGCGCGCCTAGAGCGCCTCGAACTGCTCCAGCGTGAACTGGTCGCCAAAGGCACTCGCATACAGACCGGTCAGAAAGCCGCAGTGCCCGCCCCACTCGCAGCGCGATACGCGCAGCAGCGGAGTGGGCGCCAGCCGTGACAGATCCCCGGCGGGAATGATCGGGTCGTCGTCGGCGGCGAGGATGCGTGCCGGCACGCTGAGCGGCAGCAGGCGCGCACCGGTGATCGCGTAGCCATCGAGATAACAGGCCAGGTCCGGAAACTTCGTGCGTTCGCGCACCAGCACGTCGGTCATCCGGCGCAGGTCCCCTGAGCGCACCAGCTCCGCGAAGTCGTATTCGCCCGGCCAGCAGCGCTGCTTGTAGCGGAGCGAGCGCGACCAGCGGCGCACGAAGTAACGCTGGTAGACCGGCCAGCCGCTCTCCATGGCGCGCAGCGTCTGCTCGGGATCGAGCACCGGGGAGATGGCGACGACGACCCGGATCGTCGCCGGCAGCGCCGGCTCCGCGCAGGCCCGCAGCAGGAAGTTGCCGCCGAGTGAGAACCCCGCCAGGAACAGGGGCGTGGGGCCGCAGCGCACGGCAATCGCACGCAACGCGCCCGTGACGTCGCTCAACCGGCAGGAATGGAACAGTTCGCGATTGAGGGCGTGCGTGTAATCGTGGTCACGCAGCACCAGGCGCACGATGCCGTAGCCCGCGCGCTGCAGCAGCGCACCCATCGACAGTACGTAGCAGGAATCGGCGCGGCCTTCCCAGCCGTGCAACAGCACGGCGGTGCGCTCGCGCGCAGCGTTACCGGGGCTGTGCCAGGCCCTGAGCCGCACCCCATCGCCGCAATCGAGCAGCCAGGGCTCCGCGTTGGCGAGCAGCGCGCGGGCGCGCCAGCGGGTCCAGTAGCGCCGCGGCGGCAGGCTCGGCAGGATGGACTGCAGATGCCGGTTGCGCAGCCACGCGCCAGGCTGGAAGCGCGGGTCCGGCACCGGCCGTCCCGCCGTTGGCGGCGCGTGAGTCAAGCGGTGTTGCGGGCCGGCGCGCGGATCAGCTCAGCTCTGGCTCTCATGCCGCTCCCGCAGGACCACCGGGCTGATTGCCGGCGACGGGATTTTAGCCTGCAAACACTGCCCGGCATAGAAATCACGCATCCGCTGCGCCATGAGCCTGGAACTCCAGCGCTGCGCGTACTCCCGCGCCTGCGCCCCGTAACGGGCGGCGCGCTGCGGATCACCCAGGGTGTCGATCACGGCACGCGCGAACGCGGCGCGCTCTTCCGGCACTACCCATGCCCCGGAGCCGTCCTGCAGGATCGATACGGTGCCCAGGTGGGCGGTCGATACGACGGGGCAACCCTGTGCCATCGCTTCGAGCAGTACCAGCCCCTGCGTCTCGGTCCGCGAGGCGAACACGAACACCGCGGCGGCCGCGTAGCAGTCGGCGAGCGCACCGGCGCGATCCAGGTAACCGACGAACATCACGTCGCGCGCCAGACCGAGGCGCTCGGCCTGCGACTTAAGCGCCTCTTGTGCCGGACCTTCGCCGGCGATCACCAGCAGGGCATCGGGGCGGGAGCGGCGCACGTCCACGAAGCAATCGATCAGGAAGCCGATATTCTTTTCGTGGGCCACGCGCCCCACGTACAGCACCAGCGGCCGGCCGGCGGGGATCGCCTGGCCGGCCCGGAAGCGCAGGGCATCACCACGCACGAAACGCTCGGCCGGCAGGCCGGTCGGAATTACCGTCACCGGTGTGCGCACGCCGATCGATGCGAGCATCTCCTGCATCGGGGCCGAGGGTGAAACCAGCGCGTCCACCTGGGCGCACTGCGAGCGCGTGATGGCACGCGCCAGGCGCCGGCCCAGTGCGCGCGGCAGCAGCGGCACGTAGTGATGCACGTATTCCTCGAAGTAGGTGTGGTAGGTCTCGACCACCGGAATGCCGGCGGCGCGCGCAAAGCGCACGCCGGCGTAATGCGCCAGGAATGGCGTGTGCACGTGTACCAGGTCGAAGCGCTGGTCCTTGAGGGCATGGAGCGCGCGCTGCAATGCGCCCCAGCGCATGAGCCGGTCTTCGTGATCGCGCGGCACCGGCCGCGAGGGCACGCGCACGATGCTGGCCGTGTCGCTCGCAATGGGGGCCGCGCCGTACTGCGGCACGATGAGTGTCGTATCGACGCCGGCGGCGGCCAAGTCGGCCCGAAAGGTCGCGATCGAGGTCGAGACGCCGTTGACGCGGGGGAAATAGACGTCGGAAATAAACAGGACCCGCATCGCGCCAGTTTACCCCAGCGCCAGGCCGCAAAGGGCGAGCAGCGCGCCGATGGCCGCTCCGGCGCAGACGTCCGTGGGGTAATGCAGGCCGAGGACCACGCGCGACAGTGCGATCAGCGACGCGGCCGGCACCAGCAGCCAGGCGAGTTGTGGAAAATGCGCCACCGCCTGGGAGCTGTAGCACACCGCGTGCAGCGTGTGGCCGGAGGGGAAGCTGTAGCGATCGAGCGGCGGCATCGCCAGCGTGATGCCCGGATGGCGGAAGAAGGGACGCTCGCGCACCAGGGTCGCCTTGAGCCGCCGGTAGATAAGGAGCCCTGCGAGCCCGGTGGCGGCCATGATCAGCACCGGGCGGATCGCGGCACTCCCGTAGAGCAGCGGCAGGGCGATGAGCATCAGGTACCAGAGCAGTCCATCGCCCAGGCGGCTGGCGATGCGCATGAGCGGCAGCACGCCAGGCCAGGCGGTGGCGCTATTCAGCCCGCGGCACAGCCGGTACTCGGCATGGTCAAAGCGGGCAAGCACATGCTGGGCACGGTTCATCCACCGGATGGTGCGCCCGCGACACTACGGCGCCGTGACCGCGCGATGACGGTTGTATGACATCCGGGCCCGCGCCGCCGTTATGTCGCGGCGCTACCGTCCGGTACGGCGAGCACCGCAGTCCCGTAGCACAGCACTTCGGTGAGCCCGGCCATGAGTTCGGTGGCGTCATAACGCATCGAGATGATCGCATTCGCACCCTTGATCTGGGCGTGCTCGCACATCAGTCGGTAGGTCTCGGCGCGGGTCTGCTCGCACAGGTTGGTGTAGATCGTGATGTTGCCGCCGAACAGGGACTGCAGGCCACCGGCGATATTGCCGACGATGGAGCGCGAGCGCACCGTCAGGCCGCGCACGACGCCGAGGTTCTTGACGATCCGGTAACCGGGCAGGCTCAGGGCGGTGGTGACCAGGGCATCTTGCATGGAACTCTCCATTGGATTCAGTCGCGGATTCCGACGCCGCGATTCATGAGCGTGAGAGCCAGGAAAAACAGCGCTGCCGCCAGCGTCGCCATGATCGCAAAGGCGCCCGGAACGCTCACATCGCTGACGCCGAGAAAGCCGAAGCGGAAGGCATTGACCATGTGCAGGATCGGATTGGCATGCGAGAGCGCGCGCGCCCAGGGCGGCAGCATCGCCACCGAGTAGAACACGCCGCCAAAGTAGGTGAGCGGCGTGAGCACGAAGGTCGGGATCCAGTTGACCTGATCGAAATTCTTGGCGAACACGGCGTTGATGAGTCCGCCGAGGGAGAAGATCAGCGAAGTGAGCAGCACGGCCGCGAGCAGCACCGCCAGGTGCTGCACCGGGAGGCGCGCAAAGACCAGCGACACCAGGGTGACCACCGCTCCCACCATCAGCCCGCGCAGCAGGCCACCGGCGGCGTAGCCGGCGACGATGATCCAGTTGGGGAGCGGCGAGACCAGCAGCTCCTCGATGTGCTTGCCGAACTTGGCGCCGAAGAACGAGGCGACGACGTTGCCGTAGGAATTCGTGATCACCGACATCATGATAAGTCCGGGCGCGATGTACTGCATGTAATCGAAGCCGCCCATCTGGCCGACGCGCCGGCCGATCAAGCTGCCGAAAATCACGAAGTACAGAATCGCCGTCATCGCCGAAGGCACCAGGGTCTGGCCCCAGATGCGCACGATGCGCCCGTACTCGCGAATCACGATGGTGCTGAAGCCCGTCCAGCGCGCGGCGTGCAGCGAATTTGCGGGGTCTGCCGTCACCGCGCCGGCGCCCGGAGTGGCGCTGAAATCAGCCACTGTGGCCCCGGTTCTCGACCAGTTGCATGAACACCTCTTCGAGGCGGTTGACCTTGTTGCGCATCGACAGCACCTCGACGCCGGCCGCGGCGAGCTGCGTGAACAGGTCATTCAGCCCCTGCTCGCTCGATACGCTGGCTTCCAGGGTGGTCTCATCGACCAGCGTCACCTCATAGCCCGCAATGCGCGGTGCGCTCGCCAGCGGCGTGCGCAGATTCAGCACGAAGGTCTCGGTATGCAGTCCGCGCAGCAGGTTGCTCATGCGATCAGACTCGACGATCTGTCCCTGGTCAATGATTGCGATGTTGCGGCACAGGGTCTCGGCCTCTTCGAGGTAGTGCGTGGTGAGGATGATGGTGGTGCCGCGCGCATTGATGTCCTGCAGAAACTCCCACATCGAACGGCGCACCTCGATGTCCACGCCCGCCGACGGCTCATCCAGCACCAGCAGGCGCGGTTCATGCATCAGCGCGCGCGCGATCATCAACCGCCGCTTCATGCCGCCCGACAGGCCGCGGGCAATGCCGTTGCGCTTATCCCACAGCTGCAGCTGGCGCAGGTATTTCTCGGCCCGTACGCGCGCCTCGGCCCGCGGGATGCCATAGAACCCCGCCTGGTTGACCACGATCGTGTAGGGGCTCTCGAACTGGTTGAAGTTCAGCTCCTGTGGGACGACACCGATGCAGGACTTCGCGCGCTCGAGCTGCGTATCGAGGTCGTAGCCAAACACGCTGGCGGTGCCGGCACTCTTGTTGACCAGCGAAGTGATGATGCCGATCAGCGTGGTCTTGCCGGCGCCATTGGGCCCCAGCAGTGCGAAGAAATCGCCTCGCTCAACGTCCAGGTCGACGCCGCGCAGCGCCTGCACACCGTTGCGATACGTCTTGGTCAGGCCACGAACGGACAGTGCGGGCATCGACACTCGAAACGCGTACGGATCGGCTTATCTGGCCAACTGGAACAGGCTGGACGGCACCCACCCCTCGTTGCCCAGCTCGTCAGTCACCTTCCACCAGATGCCCTGCTTATCGCCCGTCGGATACATCGTCATGCCCGGATCGAGATCGCGCACCACCTTGGATTTCAGGTTGGGTTGCTCATAGAGTTTGCCGGGCTTGGCCATGGTCACGGACTGCGAGACGTTGTCCGCCTTGGCATCGGGCGCAATCGCCTTGACATCGGTGACCAGCTTCGCGAAGGCATCGAGGTAGGCCATCGTGACGATCTGGCCAATCTCGGTATTGGCGTAACTGCTCGCGCCACCTGCCGCAAACCCGCCAAAGAAGCCGACGCCTCCGCCGGCGCCCCAGCCCAGGTCGGTCTTTTTGGCGTGACCCTGCTGCAGGGAAATCTGCTCCGTGGACCGCACGTCGGTCAGCGTCAGTACCACATCCGCCGTCTTGCTCTTGAGGCTGATGCCGCCGAGCAGCACGCCACCGAGACCCGGCACCAGGCCGCCGAGGATGCCGCCGATGTGCTTGCCGCCGGAGTTCGCGTTCTGGTTGACGATGTCGGGCACCAGCACGTAGTCCGCCGCCTTCATCTGGCCCTTGCCGATGTTCGAACCCCCGCGGATCTCCCCGCCCCCGGCCAGCGCCCGCTCCTTCTCGGCGGCGGCCAGCCCCTTGCCCCTATCGACCAGCGTGAAGCACTTGGATTGCGACACGAACACCTTGATCAGGGCTTCCGGCGACTCGAGCTGATAGCGCTCCCACCAGCGATTTTCCGGTTCGGTCACGGCGAGGGTGCCGATCTTCTTGTCGCAGGTCGGAATCTCCGGCGGCTTGGTGTCCTTTTCGCCCGCCTGTGCTCCGCCTGTCATGGCCGGTCCCGCCAGGACGGCGATCGCCAGCACTCCGAACCCTGCACGAACCATAGTGATCTCCCGGGGGCATTGCGGTGAATCGCATGTTCACCTGACTGCGGCCGATATTAGGGCCAGTCTGGGCAAGTTTCCACCGGGTACTTTACTGGAGGGCGGCGCGCGAGCACTTCCGCGGCGAGGGCCTGCAGGCCCCACAGTTGCAGGCGCTCGAGCGGGCGCGGCGATTCGAGGGCGGCCGTTTCCAGCCAGGCCTGCCACAACCCGGGCAGTTCGGCCCAGCGCGGCCGGATCCAGGCCGGCCGGCGTTCCGCGAGCGCCTCCAGGTCGGCGAGCCGGCAGCGCGCCACCGCCGTGACGCAATCGAGGCTCATGCCCAGCGCGATGCGGGCGCCCGGCGAATTGCAGCGCGCCAGGTGCCAGGCGAAGTGCAGCACGCGCCGGATGAGCGCGGCGGCCAGGGGCGCCGAGGTTCCCGGCGCCGCGGGTGCCGGCATCGCTTCATGCACGCCGGCGCGCCCCAATCCCGCCCAGGTCTCCGCCGCGGCGAAGCCTGCGTCCAGCAACAGGTAGGGGCAATGGGCCAGACGGAGCCGCGCCGGCTCGCCCAGTTCCCGCCAGCGCCACTGCAGGCCCGAGGCGTCGCCGGCGATGCCCGCACGGGCCGTCGCGCCGAACATGGCTTCGAGTATCTCGGTGTTGAGCTCGGATATCGGCGCCAGCAGCGCGGCATCCCAGCTGCAGCTCAGCCTGGTGTCGAGGTATTGCAGTTCCGGCATGAGTTACTCCGCGTTTCGGCGACATATTCGGCGCGTAAAGGACTTGGACGCCAGCGCTCAATTTGGGATATTTTACCCAATTCTAGCAACAAGCCGAAACACTGGCAGGAGGGGGCCGTGCGCATTTCAGACGACCGTTACAGCCGCGACCGCTTGCGTCTCGACATCGCCATGCACTTCATCCGCTACGAGGCCCGCACTCACACCACCCGCCAGTGGACCGGGCTCACCGACGATCGGATCCGCAAGCTCTATCGCGCCTATCTGCAGGACGGCGGCCGCCGCATTGCGCGGCATCGCGGCAAGTCGCCGCGGCAATCCGCGTTCTTCATGCGCACGGCGCGGCTCCGTCAGGAGGCGGCCGCGCTCGCGAGCATCTGCTGCCTGCTCGGATTGCTCGACGGTGGGCAAGGGACGCGGCCGGCGGCCGGAGTGACCCGCGCGGCAGCGCTGTGCCAGGCCTACGAGATCTACCGGAGCCTCGTGAGCGTGCCTGCGATCAGCTTCGAGCACGCCGTGCTGCTGGTGGAGACGCTCGACCGCGGCCAGGAGCTGCGTTGCGGCGGCTGCCCCAGCTGCGGCGTGCTCCTGGTCACCGACCCCTACGCGCTGCGCCCGCCGCTCTGCGTGCGCTGCTCCGAGGGCGACGGCGCGGACGGACCCGCGCCGCTCCGCCATCGCGCGCGCGCCGCCCCGTTGGCGGGTGCCGGGTCTCCATAGAGGCCGGTCTGGGCCAACTGTTAAGATCGGGCCATGCACACGGTGGCCCGATGACGACCCAGCGCTACGAGAATCCCTTCAGTGGCGCCTGGCTGGAGCGGCGCTCCGAA
>Ga0209131_1000867_pt1 | contig 21159 bp, 20 predicted proteins | sample GraSoi_2013_40cm_FD_185826 | JGI IMG/M metagenome (GOLD analysis project Ga0209131, IMG submission 185826) | Grasslands soil microbial communities from the Angelo Coastal Reserve, California, USA - Sample 9_17_2013_40cm (SPAdes) (version 2) | ecosystem: Environmental > Terrestrial > Soil >... | reverse complement strand
TGGCGGACGGACGCCTCGCTCTTGTCCCGAATGCCGACATCGAGGCGACGCTCGACACATTGCGCGCGCTGCCGGGGGTCGGGGAATGGACCGCGCAATACATCGCGATGCGCGCGCTGTCCTGGCCCGACGCATTTCCGCACACGGACCTGGGCGTGATGAAAGCGCTCGGCGAGACCGGCGCGCGCCGCGTGCTGGCCGCGGGCGAAGCCTGGCGGCCCTGGCGCGCATACGCCGTGATGCATCTATGGCAATCACTGACAAAGGAGTAAGCAATGCACTACTACGATCTCTATGAAAGTCCCCAGGGTCGGATGCTGCTCGTCGCAAACGACGCAGGACTTTCCGGCGTCTACTTCGACGGCCAGAAATATCTTCCGCGGGTCGACCAGGGGTGGCGGCGCGATGCGCGCCACGCGCCGCTGCGCCAGGCGAAACAGGAGCTCTCCGAATACTTCGGCGGCGAGCGCAAGCGCTTCGGGACCGCGCTCGCACCCGAAGGCACGCCGTTTCAGCGGTCCGTATGGAAGTCGATCTCGACTGTCGGTTTCGGCGAGACCATCACCTACGGCGAGCTCGCGCGCCGCGCCGGGTTTCCGGGCAGCGCTCGCGCCGCGGGCGCTGCGACCGGGCGCAATCCGATCGGCATCATCGTTCCCTGCCACCGCATCGTCGGCTCGAACGGCAGCCTGACGGGTTACGCGGGCGGGCTCGATCGAAAGCGCGCGCTGCTCGCGCTCGAGTCGGGAATTCCGGAGTTGCTGGCGGCGGCCTGACGTCGGAAATCAGCGGCCGTCAAACGGGATTCGCGCGCACAATTTCGAGCAACGCCTCCGCGTAGCGCTCGAGTTTCTTCTCCCCCACCCCGGACACGCCGCGCAGCGCTTCGCGCGTTCCCGGCTGCAGCGCGGCGATGGTCTCGAGCGTGGCGTCGTGGAACACCACGAATGCCGGCACGCCGTGCTCGCGGGCAATACCCAGGCGCCAGGCGCGCAGCGCCCGGAGCAGCGCCGAGTCGGGAGCGGCTGCGCCGGCGGCCTTCTTGCCGCGCTTGGCGCGGGAGGGCCGGGCGGCCTGCTCGCGCAGCATCACGCTGGTCTCGCCCTTCAGCACCGCGCGCGAGCTGGGCGTAAGTTTCAGCGCGCCGAACGCTTCGCCGTCCGCCCGCAGATGGCCGAGCGCGACGAGCTGCCGGAACACTGCGCGCCATTGTCTTTCGTCGCGGTCGGCGCCGATGCCGAAAGTGGAAAGCCGGTCGTGACCGAGCTGCGAGACGCGCTCGGTCGCCCGGCCGAGCAGCACGTCGGTCACGTGCCCCGCGCCGAAGCGCTGGCCGGTGCGGTAGACGCAGGACAGAGCCTGTTGCGCGACCACCGTGCCGTCCCATACCCGCGGCGGATTCAGGCAGTTGTCGCAGTTGCCGCAAGGCCCGCTCGCCTCGCCGAAGTAGGCGAGCAGCTGGACGCGGCGGCAGCCGGCGGTTTCGGCCAGCCCCACCAAGGCATCGAGCTTGCGCACCGACGCGCGCTTGAAGGCGTCGTCGGCGACAGATTCGTCGATCATGCGCCGCTGCTGCACGATGTCGGCGAGACCGTAGCTCATCCAGGCTTCGGCAGGCTTCCCGTCGCGTCCGGCGCGGCCGGTTTCCTGGTAGTAGGCCTCGATGGTTTTCGGAAGATCGAGATGCGCCACGAAGCGCACGTCCGGCTTGTCGATGCCCATGCCGAATGCGATCGTCGCCACCATCACCACCCCGTCCTCGTTGATGAAGCGATCCTGGTGCGCCGCGCGCGCGCCGGATTCCATGCCGGCATGGTAGGGGAGCGCTTCGATGTCGTGAGCGGCGAGCCAGACCGCGGTCTCCTCCGTCTTGGTCCGCGACAGGCAGTAGACGATGCCCGATTCGCCCGGGTGCCGCGCGCGGATGAAATCGAGCAGCTGCGCGCGCGCGTTCTCCTTTTCCACGACTTCGTAGCGGATGTTCGGCCGGTCGAAACTGGAGATGAAAACGCGCGCGTCGTCCAGCTTCAGGCGCGAGACGATTTCGCGCCGCGTGGTTTCGTCGGCGGTCGCGGTGAGCGCGATGCGCGGAACACCGGGATGGCGCTCGGCGAGCAGATTGAGCTCGATGTACTCCGGGCGGAAATCGTGCCCCCATTGCGACACGCAGTGCGCCTCGTCGATGGCGAAAAGCGCGAGCCGCGAGCGCTCGAGCAGACCCAGGAAGCGCGGCGTCGTCAGGCGCTCGGGCGCGACGTAGAGCAGGTCGAGCCCGCCGGCGAGCAGATCGCGCTCGACTTTTGCCGCCGCCTCCGCGCTGAGCGACGAGTTGAGGCAGGCCGCTCTCACGCCCGCTTCGCGCAGCGCCGCCACCTGGTCGTGCATCAGCGCGATCAGGGGCGAGACGACGATTCCGCAGCCCTCGCGCATCAGCGCCGGGATCTGGAAGCACAGCGACTTGCCGCCTCCGGTGGGCATCAGCACCAGCGCATCGCCGCCGTTCGCGACGTGATCGATGATCTCGCCCTGCTTGCCGAGAAACGACGGGAAGCCGAAGACCGATTCGAGAATTGAGAGTGCCTGGGTCACGAGCTCTTAACGGCGGGTCGCGTTCCACGATGACAGGCAGGAACGCGATCCCGTCGGTGCGTCCGTCGCGGGTTCAGTGCGTCTTACCGCCTCAGCACGCATTTCTCGTAGAGGTTCCTGAATCTTCCCTGCGGGTCGTAGCGCGCCTTGAGCGCGTCGTAGGCGGACCTGTCGTAGAGCCGCCAGAACTCGTCCTCCGGGTAATAGGAGTCGGAGTAGAGCGATTTGATTCCGCCCAGCTCGGCGACCTTGCGCTCGATCTTGCGGTTGTACCAGCCCGCCTCGCGACGCACCGGGTCCTGCACTACGTCCCAGAACCCGAAATTCACGTACAGCGTCCGGGGATCGATCGCATAGAGCGGAAATCTCTCCTGCGTATCGTAGCCGCCGATGGGGCAGATCCAGACCGGAAGGATGCCGATCTCCTCGAGGAAGAACGCGAGGAACTCGGGTGCCCGGGCAATGGGAATGTCGACATCCTGTATGACGGACTCCGGAGTTTTGCCGGAGAGGCGAGAGAAGGCGCGCGTGAATCCCCACTTGCTGTTCCAGCGCATCACTTTGGCGTAGGTGGTCGAGTTGAGCCGCTTGCGCCCCACGAGCCTTCGGACGAAGGGGTTCTGCAAGAACAGGTTCTTCGAGCACCAGAACCAGTCGGTGTCCCAGCGCCAGATGAAATCCTTTGTGGCGAGCCAGTCCGACTTCTTCTCGCGTATCGAGCGGTAGTAGATGTGCTCAAAAGTGTAGTCGCTCGTGTAAGGAGCGCCGTCCGCGAAGCGCCCGAGCGTGATGTACATCTCGTTGCGCGAAAACACCGTGCCGTCGATGAAATCGGCATCCTTCGCCCTGCAGCGGGCTTCGAGGTCCTCGAAATAGCGCCGGGGATCCGCGTGGCGAACGTGCTCGATGCGCACATAGGGTTTCACCGGCACGGTGCGCGCCGTAACCTTGAGCGCGTAGCCGAGCGTGCCGTAGGAGTTCGGAAAGCCGAAGAAGAGGTCGCGGTGCTCGTTCTCCGGCGTGCAGCTGACGATAGCCCCGTCGGCGAGCAGCACCTCGAGCGCAAGCAGCGTGTCGTGCACCAGCCCGTAGCGGAACGAGGACGCCTCGATGCCGACGCCCGCGGCGGCTCCGCCCAGGGTGATGGATTTCAGCTGCGGGACCACGCAGGGCATAACGCCGTGCGCGAGCGTCGCGTCGACCAGGTCGGCGTAGGTGGTCATGCCCTCGGCCGAGACGCGCGAGCGCGCCGCGTCCACCTCGACGACCTGGTTGAAGCCGGAGAGATCCACGCGCGGGCGCGCCTTCCGCTCCCGGTCGCGGAACAGGTTGGACGTGCTCTTCGCGAGGCCGATGCCGCCGCGGCCGCCGCCGGCCAGCTCAGCGCGCAGCCGCGCGAGCTTGCTCTCGTGGCTGTTCACTGGTGTAGAGGAAGGCGCGGCTCATCGGATAATTGTCGCCGACGTTGCCTTTGCTCACTACGATCTGGAAGAGGTGCGTCTTGCCATGGGGTGAGCGGAACATCTCGGCGCACGACCAGAGGTAGGTCCGCCAGATTCGGCGGAACCTCTCGTCGAATTTCCCGGGATTGAGCTTGTGCACCCGCTCCCAATTACGGTCGAAGCGCCGCGCCCAGTCGTCGAGCGTCAGCGCGTAGTTGCGCCGCAGGTTCTCGATGTCCACGACCTCCAGTCCGCAGCGCTCGCACCAGTCGATCGCTGCGGCGAGGCTGGGAATCCAGCCGCCGGGGAAGATGTACTTGCGTATCCAGAACTCGGTGTCGCGCACGCCGACGTGGCCGATGAAGTGGATCACCCCCAGCCCGCCCGGCTTGAGATACTCGGCGTGGGCGCGGATCACCTCCGGAAGCTGGTCGCGCCCCGCGTGCTCGAGCGTCCCGATCGAGAGCAGCTTGTCGAACTGGCGCGGCACCTCGCGGAAGTCGCGCTCCAGCACCTCGACCTTGCCTTCGAGGCCGCGGCGCTTGATCTCGGCGCGCGTTTCCTGGACCTGTTCGGTGGTGGTGTTGATGCCGGTGCCGAGCGCGCCGTACTTCTCCCAGGCGTAGAAGAGCAGGTTGCCCCAGCCGCTGCCGATGTCGGCGAAGGTGTCGCCTCGCTTGAGCAGGACCTTGCGGCACACGTGGTCCATCTTGGCGACCTGCGCTTCCTCGAGCGTCTTGGATCCGTCGGCGAACCAGGAGCAGGTGTAGGCCATGCCGACCTCGTCGAGCCATTCCCGGTAGAAGTCCTGTCCCGGCCCGTAGTGAAAGCGCGCGTTCGCCTTCGCCCGCGCGATCGAGGCGTTGCTGTAGAGGAGCTCGTGCCACCAGTTGCGCACCCTGACGAGGAAAGTCGGGCGGTCGTCGAACCCGGCATCCAAGGCGGCGCGGAAAGCGAGCGCGAGGCTGCCTTCCACGTCGATATCTCCGTTGAAATAGGCCTCCAGAAAGCCGACGTGGCCGAACAGCAGCACCCGCCACGCCGCGCGGGCGCTGCGGATGATGATCGTGGCGTCGGGCCGCCGCTCGTGGTTCTGCCAGGAAGAGCCGTCGGCGAAGACGACGCGGAAACAGACCTCGGTCTTCGCGCCGATCTCCTCCATGGTCTTCTTGAATTGCCTGTTCATGATCTCTCTGAAATGCCGGTGTGCGAGGCGCGATCTTGACAGTTTTTTGCTTCAAATAGAAGTCGCGGGCGACGGCGGTGGAAGGGAGCTTACCCGTGACGACGGCTGTTCTGCTAGTCTCTGGGGCCCGTCCGGCCCGCCTCGACTCGAGCTCGAATGAAAAACGCTCTGCGCCCCTTCATCGCCGCGCTCGCCCTCGCTTTCGCCTGCGCGCATGCGCAGGCTCCGTCGGAGGCGCTGTTCCGCTCGATCGAGAACGGCGACTTCGACGAGTTCTCCCGCCTGGTCGATACCGGGATCGACCTTTCTGCGAATAACAAGCTGGGCGAGACACTCCTTTACGTCGCCGCCGAGAAAGGCCAGCTCGAAATGGCGAAGCTGCTCATCGCCAAGGGGGCGGACGCGAAGGCGCGGACGCCCAACGGCGAGGGCGTGTTGCACGCGGCCGCTATGATTGAGAGCACGGCGCTCATGACGGTGCTGATCGAGGCGGGCGCCGACAAGAATTCTGCGAACAACGACGGCGAGACGCCGCTCCTCTGGGCTGCCATGACCGGAACGTTTCTCGCGGTGAAGGCGCTCGCCGACGCGGGTGCGGACCTCGACGTCCAGGACGTGCGCCTGGCCAACACGGCGCTGCACGCCGCGGTTTCCCACGACGATATCGTGATGATTCACTACCTGATCTCCAGGAAAGTGCGTACTGACCTGCGCAACAACGCGGGCCTCACGGCGCCCGAGCTCGCCGAAGTCCGCGGGCACGGCTCGGTGAAGCTCTTCGAGCGCTAGCATGCTCCGGGACCGCAGGATCATTTTCGCCGCGAGTTTCCTGCGCGCGGTCGCCAACGGCCTGATCGGCGTTCTCGCCGGCATCTATCTCGCCCAGCTCGGGCTTGACCCGGCGGCCTGGGGCGCGGTCCTTGGCGCCGGAATCGCCGGTACGGCCGTGGGCGCGGCGGGGGTCATGTTCTGGGGCGACCGCATCGGCCGCAAGCGCTGGCTGGTCGGGCTCGGGGTGCTCGCCGCAGCGGGCGGCATCGTCTTTGCCTTTTCCTCCCAGATCGTGGTGCTCGGCGTCGCCGCGTTTCTCGGCATGCTGAATTCGCTCGGCAAGGACCGTGCTGCCGCGCTTGCGATCGAACAGGCGATCCTGCCTTCCACCGGCGACGACGCCAGCCGCACGCGCGCCTTCGCTTGGTACAACGTGATCCAGGACGTTGGGCACGCCCTCGGCGCCGCGCTCGCGGTGCTTCCGCCGCTGCTGCGCGATTTCGCGGGGGTGGATCCGGTCGATTCGCTGCGCGCCGCGGTGATCCTATACGCGGCGCTCTACGCCGTGACCGCGGTTCTCTACCTCAGCCTGTCGTCGCAGGCCGAAGCGCCGACTGCGGCGCTCCGGATCGAGGTGATCCCGCAAAGCCGCTCCATACTCACCAAGATGTCCTTCCTCTTCGCGCTGGACAGCTTCGCCGGCGGCTTCCAGGGCAGCGCGCTCTTCGCATATTTCTTTCACGCGCAGTTCGGCGCGTCCGAGGCGGCGATCGGCATGCTATTCGTCGGTGCGCGCATCATGAACGCGTTCTCGCACCTGGGCGCCGCCTGGCTCGCCGCGCGCATCGGCCTCGTGAACACCATGGTGTTCACGCACACGCCCTCGAGCCTGCTTACCTTCACCATTCCGTTCACTGGGAGCTTCGAAATCGCGGCGGTGCTGTTCCTCCTGCGCGAGGGGCTCTCGGAAATGGACGTTCCGACGCGGCAGTCCTACCTCATGGCGGTGGTGCGTCCCGAGGAGCGCACCTTCGCGGGCGGCGTGACCAACCTCGCGCGCATGTGCGCGCGCGCCATCGCCCCCGTTTTCGCGGGCAGCGCCATGCAGGCGCTGACCCTGGGCGCCCCGATCATGGCCGCGGCGGGATTGAAGGTCCTCTACGACGCGCTGCTGTACGTGTCGTTCCGCAAGCTCAAGGCACCGGAGGAGCGGTAGGTCGAACCGAGGAGGCCGCAGCAATGACCGGACGATATCTCGAGGACTTCGCGGTAGGGCAGACCTTCGGCTCCGGACGCTTGCGGGTCGAGAAGGAACGGATCAAAACTTTCGCCGCCGAATTCGATCCGCAGCCCTTCCATCTCGACGAAGAGGCCGCGCGCGGTTCGATATTCCGGGGCTTGGCGGCGAGCGGCTGGCACACCGCCTCGATGACCATGCGGCTGCTGGTCGAAAGCGAGTTGAAGCCCGCGGGCGGGATCGTCGGCGCGGGCTTCGACGAGTTCCGCTGGCCGCAGCCCGTGCGGCCCGGCGATGAGCTGCATCTCGAGAGCGAAGTCCTCGAAGTGCGGCCTTCGAAATCCCGTCCGGAGCAGGGGTTGATCAAGGTGAGGACGACGACGAAAAATCAGAACGATGAGCCCGTGCAAGTCTCCATCGGCAATCTCGTCGTCCCGCGGCGGCCTGCGTAGCTAGGAATCTTGGCGGATCATCGCCTTCAGAAGCCGATTTCCGGAGGGTCTTTTTTGAGCATCCCGCCAGGGTCTCTGCGGGTGCCATGGCCGGTCGCTCTTCGGTGTGGCGCCCTTGCCCGTATTCCGGGCCAGTTTCCCAAGCCGCCCGATCGCCAGAGTTGCGGCTTCGATGTTCCCCCGGTGCGCCGTGCTTTCCGCATTCGTCCCCGGCGGTTTCCTCTTACGCGGGAGCAGTTCGTACAGTTTGCCAAGCGCCCAGCTGCATGACACCGGGACACCGGACTCTTTTTCCTTCTCCTGACGCCGCGTCTCGATGCTCGCAAGGGCGTCGATCACTTCGGGGGTTGCATGCACCGTATTCATCTGGCGATCCTTCTGGACATCAAGACGCTCGCAAGTGCGCATCGATCAACATCTTCGCGGCGCGGGCAACGTTCCTTGCCGGGCCGCGTACCCCTAGCGTCTGGGTAGTGACCTGGGCGCCTTCCATCAGGAGAAACAGCTGGTCGGCCAGGAGCCTCGGCTCCCGAGCCCCCATCTGGGTGCAAATCTGGACAAGCCGGGCGCGCAACTTCGCCTTGTGTACCTCGATCACTTTTCTCGCCGGGTGATCTTTCTCCGTAAGTTCCACCGCCGCGTTCGCCATGGGGCAGCCTCGAGCCTTGGGATCGGCGACGTGCTTGGCCAGCAGAGCGAAGGCGGCCTTGACCTGCATGCGGGGATCCTTGGGATGCCGGCTCGCCATAGCGTCCCAGGTCTGCCAGAAATTGGCGTCGTGCTCGCGCAGCCATTCAGCCACCAGCTCGTCCTTGGAAGGGAAGTTCCGGTACAGGCTCATCTTGGTCGTGTCGGCCTCTGCGGCAATCGTTTCCACGCCGACCGCGCGGATTCCCTTGAGGTAGAAGAGCTCGGAGGCCGTGTCGAAGATGCGTTGCCGGGCGCTCGGACGGCTCGCGTCCCGCTTCCGGAGAGGCGATTGTCCGTTGATCTTGGGGTTTCTGATCATGTCCAATCTTTGATTGACAAGAGAGTTACCGGTCAGTATCATACCACCTGCTTCTGGAAGCGACCAGTCAGTATCTCACCGCTAGTATCTCACCGCTTTTGCTGGCAGTCGGATGGATGGGGGCAGCAAGGCGGGCCAATTTCAAGTCGATCGGCGGTCAGTAGGATGCGTACCAGTGTTTCGTTCGAGGCGGCCTGGCGGGATCTGAATCGCAGGTCCGCGATCCTTTGGCTCCTGTTCTTTGGCTGCATTCCCGGAATGTTGCTGCTTGTTGACCCGCTGAGCGAGCTGTTTTTCCGAGATGGACCGTTTCTCGTACTCGTTTTTGCGCTTGCCTGGATGCCCGCGATCGCCTGGGCTGGAAGTCGAATGGCGAGTTTCATATGTCCCCGTTGCACCAGAGCGTTCTTCGAGGACCGGTACTTTTTCTGGCCTCTCAAGCGCGGCTGCGCTCATTGCCACCTAGCAAAGTGGGCGAAAGACATATCGCCGGCGGCAATCGGCGCAAAGCGCGTTTCCGCAGAGTTCTCTTAACTACTGGCCCCAAATTGAGGATCAACTGTCATGATGAAAATCCGTCCCTTGCACGACCGCGTTGTGGTGGAGCGTCTCGATGAGGAGCGCAAGTCCGCAGGCGGAATTGTCATCCCCGACAACGTTGCCGAGAAGCCCGACCAGGGCGAGGTCATCGCCGTCGGGAAAGGCAGGATTCTCGAGGACGGCAAGGTGCGCCCCCTCGACGTCAAGGTCGGCGACCGCATCCTGTTCGGCAAGTTTTCCGGCCAGGCCGTGAAAATCGAAGGCACCGAGTACCTCGTGATGCGTGAAGACGACATCATGGGCATCGTCGCGAAGTAAGACCAACCCATTCAGGAGCAAACATGTCTGCCAAAGATGTCCGGTTTCATGAGTCCGCGCGCCACAAGATGCTTGCGGGCGTCAACATTCTCGCCGATGCGGTCAAGGTGACCCTCGGCCCCAAGGGGCGCAACGTGATTCTCGAGCGCTCCTACGGCGCACCCACGATAACCAAGGACGGCGTGTCGGTCGCGAAAGAAATCGAGCTGAAGGACAAGTTCGAGAACATGGGCGCGCAGATGGTGAAGGAAGTCGCATCCAAAACTTCCGATGTCGCCGGCGACGGCACCACCACCGCCACGGTGCTGGCGCAATCGATCGTCAAGGAAGGGATGAAGTTCGTCGCTTCCGGAATGAACCCGATGGACTTGAAGCGCGGGATCGATAAGTCGGTCATCGCGGTGGTCGAGGAGCTGAAGAAGATCTCGAAGGCGTGCACCACCAGCAAGGAAATCGCGCAGGTCGGCGCCATTTCGGCCAATGCGGACAGCGAGATCGGCAAGATCATCTCGGACGCAATGGAGAAAGTCGGCAAGGAGGGCGTGATCACGGTCGAGGACGGCAAGGGGCTGCAGACCGAGCTCGAAGTGGTCGAGGGCATGCAGTTCGACCGGGGCTATCTGTCGCCTTATTTCATCAACAACGCCGAAAAGCAGATGTCGGTGCTGGACAATCCCTACGTGCTTCTGTACGACAAGAAGGTTGCCAACGTCCGCGACCTGCTGCCGCTCCTGGAGCAGGTGGCGAAGGCCGGACGGCCGCTGCTCGTCATCGCCGAAGAAGTCGAAAGCGAAGCCCTCGCGACCCTCGTGGTCAACAATCTGCGCGGCATCCTGAAGACCTGCGCGGTGAAGGCGCCGGGGTTCGGCGACCGCCGCAAGGCTATGCTCGAGGACATCGCCGTTCTCACCGGCGGCCAGGTCATTGCCGAAGAAGTCGGGTTGACCCTCGAGAAGGCAACGCTCAAGGATCTTGGCCAGGCGAAGCGCGTCGAAGTGGACAAGGAAGAAACGACCCTTATCGACGGGGCCGGCGATCCCAAGGCGATAGAGGCCCGGGTGAAGAGCATTCGCACCCAGATCGAGGAAGCCACCAGCGACTACGACAAGGAAAAACTGCAGGAGCGGGTGGCGAAGCTCGCTGGCGGGGTTGCCTTGGTCAAGGTGGGTGCTGCAACCGAAATCGAAATGAAAGAGAAGAAGGCGCGCGTCGAAGACGCGCTGCACGCGACCCGCGCGGCGGTCGAGGAAGGCATCGTCCCCGGCGGCGGCGTGGCTTACATCCGTGCCCGCGGCGCCCTGGACCAGATCAAGGGCGACAACCCCGACCAGGAGGCCGGCATCAAGATCGTGCGCCGCGCCCTGGAAGAGCCCTTGCGCCAGATCGTCGCAAACGCGGGCGAAGAGCCCTCGGTGGTGATGAACAAGGTCGCCGAAGGCAACGGCAACTTCGGCTTCAATGCCCAGACCGAGACCTACGGCGATCTCGTCGAGATGGGCGTCGTCGATCCGACCAAGGTCGCGCGCACGGCTCTGCAGAATGCAGCTTCGGTTGCCGGCCTGCTCCTCACCACCGAAGCGATGGTGGCCGAACTGGTCGAGGAGAAAGAGGGCGCCAGCCCCGGTGGTCGCAGCATGGGCGGCATGGGTGGCATGCCAGGGATGGATATGTAAGGCCCGACCGATTGATTTCCGCCCCTTTCGACGAAACTGCAAAGAAATCCCGTGGTCAGTGACCTGAATCTGGAACTCGGAAAATTGCTCGATCGATACGACGAGAAGCGCCGTGCCGTCGAGGAGAGGAGACAGCAGGTCAAGACGGACGAGGACAACAGGTAGCAGAATTTGTGTGGGCTGTCGGGCTCATCGTGTCCGTCAGCGGCAGCCGAAAAAAAGGCCCGGAACGGGGTTGCCGTTGCCGGGCCTTCGAGTGTTTATCAGAAAGGTAGGTATAAACACTCATTTACACCCGTTTCAATCATCCCCCCTTACTCCAAGACGTTCTGTGCGCTGGCGCACATAAAAAAGGCCCGGAACGGACTGCCGTTGCCGGGCCAGGGACTTCGAGTGTTTATCAGGGAGGAGATATACACCCAATGCGATCATCCCCCTCCACTCCGAGGTGTTCTGTGCGTTTGCGCACATAAGGGCAATATTAATATCCAGGGGCGCCTGATAGGCCGTTCAGGCCACCACCCTCGCCGGTTCAAACCGCAGCGCCGGCTCTTTTCGGTCGTTCATAGGATTGTTGCAACGATGCGACCTCCCGGCTCTTCTGCTCGGTGATGTCATACCCCGCGATGAAGATCGCCTGGTGCTCCGAATCGAACCCCCGGTGCCACGAGAACCATTTGAATGTGCCGTCCTGGCACCGCAAGCCGAATTCCATCGGGTCGAAACTGTCCTCGGCGAGGAGCCGTTCCACCAGCGCGATGGCGGCCTGCCCATGCTGCTGCAGCAACTCGCGCAGCGGCCGGTCCAGTAACTCTTGCGCGGGATATCCGAGAATTTTCTCCCACGCCGGGCTGAGAAATTTCAGCTTGCCGTCGAAACCGGCGATGCCGAGCAAAACAGGCGCCGGGTCGGAGGCGAGCCTGCGCTTGCCGCGCATGAGGCCGGTGAGACGAGATAGGAAGCGGGTGCCGTTCATCGTAACTCCTGTCAGACCCGATTATCTCCAACACCTCGAGGCGCTCTGTGCGCCAGCGCACAGAAGGAGGGAGTTTTCACCCCATACCGGGCATTTTTCCCCGTAAGCCGGGTGTCGAGATTCTGACTCGCGGCCCGCGGTCGAGGATTGTCGATGGACGATGACACCGATCAACGACAGCCGCGTGAAACACCTTCTGTACGCTGACGGACATAAGGCGTACGATATACGGTCTGCCAGGAGGAAAGGGGATCTTGCTTTTGCCACGGTCTTAACGGAGGAGACCATGAGTAAGAATCTCGCCAGCCCGACTCCCGCTCAAAACCATCTGCTCGCCGCGCTGCCCGTGGCGGACTATGAGCGCCTGCAAGCCGACCTCGAGCGCGTGCCGCTGCCGCTCGGCATGGCGGTCTACGAGTCCGGTGCCAAATTGGATTACGTGTATTTCCCCACCGACTGCATCGTGTCGCTCCTCTACGTCATGAAAAGCGGAGCGTCGGCGGAAATCGCGGTCGTGGGCTATGAAGGCCTGGTCGGCGTCGCCCTGTTCATGGGGGGGGAATCCACGCCCAGCCGGGCAGTGGTGCAAAGCGCCGGGTACGCGTACCGCCTCCCGTCGAAAATCCTCAAGAGGGAATTCGAGCAAAGCGGTCCCTTGCAGCATCTGCTGCTGCGCTACACGCAGGCGCTGATCACGCAGATGGCGCAGACCGCCGTTTGCAACCGGCATCATGCGGTGGAGCAGCAGCTGGCCCGCTGGCTGCTGTTGAGCCTGGACCGCCTGCCCTCGAGCGAGCTGCACATGACGCAGGAACTGATAGCGAACATGCTGGGAGTGCGTCGCGAGGGCGTCACGGAGGCGGCGGTAAAGCTGCAGACGGCCGGATTGATTCAGTACAATCGCGGGCACATCTTGGTGCTCGACCGGCCAGGCCTGGAAGAGCGGGTCTGCGAGTGCTACGCAGTGGTCAAACGCGAAACGGATCGCCTGCTCCCCGCCAAGACTGCGGCCTGATGCCGCATCCGGGCATGCGCCGGACTAGGCCGCCGAGGACATCGGCGACGCCGGATGATCCGCGGCATTTCGGACTGCTCCATTCGAACTAAGGCTCGCCTCGCGGCCCGATCTCACGGCCTCTCTGTGCGTCGGCGCACATACGGTCCGCACTTGTTCACGCTAATCTTTCGCTGTCCGCTCGTCCCGTCCTGGCAGAGGCGAGCAAACCGGAAAACCCCATGCGAGTCGCGAGCCGAGCACCCGTTGCAAACAACATGCTTGCCGCCTTGCCGCACAGGCAGTATCGGCGCTTGCTCGCCGGTCTGGAATCGGTCGCGTTGACTTTCGGTGAAGTCCTGTACGAACCGGGGGAGCGGATCCGGCATGTCTACTTTCCGAACGACTCGCTCGTCTCCTTGCTGACGGTGGTAGAGGGCCATTTGGCCCTGGAAGTCGGCATGGTCGGCCGTGAGGGCATGGTCGGTGTTCCCCTGTCCTTGGGAACCGACGTTTCGCCTGTTCGCGCGCTGGTGCAGGGAGCGGGAGTGGCCATGCGGATGAAGTCGGCGCGCTTTTCCGAAGAAATCCGGAAAATCCCGCAATTGCGCCAAGAGGTCAGCCGCTATACCCGTGCATTGATGGCCCAGATCACCCAAACCGCCGCTTGCAACCGCTTCCACGTCGTCGAGGCGCGCCTTGCCCGATGGCTGCTGATGACGCGGGACCGTATGCGGTCGGACGAATTCCGACTTACGCACGCATTTCTGGGACACATGCTTGGAGTGCGGCGGGTCGGTGTCACTATGGCCGCGCGCGCATTGCAAAAAAGAAAGCTGATCGGTTACAGCCGCGGCAGGATCAAGATCCTCGACGGTCGACGCCTCGAAGGCACCGCCTGCTCGTGTTACGAAGTCGTCAGGGACATGAACGGCGGCGGCGCAAAGGATTAGCCGCGGCCGAAAAAAGGTCCTGCAACCGCATTGCCCTTACCCCGCCAGCGCGTACCGCCTTCCGGCTTCACGCGGAATCCGCGGCCTTCCGATGCAGTTGCCCCTCGTACAGTGCCCGCACGGTTTCTATCGTGTCGGCTTCTGTCGCGCTCTTGTCCTCGCGGTAGCGCTTGACGCGCGCGAAGCGCAGCGCGAAGCCGCCCGGGTAATGCGGGCTCGCCTGGATTTCATTGAACGCGATCTCGGCGACGAGCCCCGGCCGCACGTGCACGACGTGGCGCTCGCGCGAGGTCTCGAGTGAGAGCAGGCGCTCGGTCTGCCAGGCGAGCATCTTGTCGGTCATGCCTTTGAAGGTCTTGCCGAGCATGACGAAGCCGCCCGTGGCGGGATCGAGCGCACCGAGGTGCAGGTTGGAGAGCCGGCCCTTGCGACGGCCGCTGCCCCATTCTGCCGCGATGACGGCGAGGTCGAGCGTGTGTGCCTCCTTGATCTTCAGCCAGCCGGCGCCGCGGCTTCCGGCCTCGTACGGAGCCTCCAGCGCTTTCGCCATGACGCCTTCGTGGCCGCGCGCGAGCGCGTCGTCGTAGAAAGCCCGCGCGGCTTCCTTGTCGCCGGTGACAAGGCGCGGGATGAGGATCTTCGCCGGCAGAAATTTCGCGAGCGCGTCGAAGCGCTCCCGCGCGGGTCTTGGGGTGAGATCCTCGCCCTCGGCGAGCAGGCAGTCGAAGAAAAAGACGCTGAGCGGATACGCCGCACGTAACGCGTCCACGTCGAGCTTGCGCCCGAAGCGGCGCATGGTTTCCTGGAAAGGGTAGGGCGTGCCCTCGGGCTTGAGCGCGATCGTCTCGCCGTCGAGGATCACTTCGCGCGCGGGGCACTCCTGCAGCGCCGCGGCGATCTCGGGCACGGCGGAGGTGACTTCGTTCAGGCTGCGCGTATAGACTCGGACTTGACCGCCCGACTTGTGCACCTGCACGCGGGCGCCGTCGAGCTTCCACTCGAAGGCCGCCGGTCCCAGGCGTTCGATCGCGTCTGCCACGTCCTCGGCGGGCTGAGCGAGCATCGGCTGCACCGGCCGGAAAACCTCGAGCGCGAAGCGCGCAAGGCCCGATTCGCCTTCGGTGAGCGCGGCTTCGGCGACTGCGGGTAGGCCGCCCGCCCGCATCGCCGCCGAGCGCACCCGTTCAGGCCGGAGCGTCGCCGCTTTTGCGATGGCCTCGAGCATGATCCCTTCGAGCGCGCCCTGGCGCAGCTCGCCAAGCAACAGCCGCGCGAGAAAATCCTGCTCGGGCGCGGTCGCGCGCGCGAAAAGCTCCGCGAGCAGGTGCGCCCGCCCGGCGGCCGAGCCTTCCCCTTTGATCTGCGCGAGGCGTGCGAGCGCTTCGTCGACTTGCGCGAGCGTGAGCCGGGGCGCGCTCGCGGGTGTCGCGGCCAGCGCGTCCTTGAGGGTCGCGTAGCCGATGCCGATCCTGCCCTGGCGCGTCTCGCCGCTGAGATACGCCACGCCCAGCGCGATTTCCGACGCATCGAGTCGTCGCAGGCACTCCGCGAGCGCGTCGATTTTCGCGAGGCGGCTGCGCGTTCCCGCGACGCGCTCGGAGGCGGCGAGCAATTCGCCGAGCAGCATGATTTCTCTTCGGGATAAGATGGCGAAGCTTATCAAATTGCGTGATGAACGACGTGGCCAAGATCATCCGCCGCATCGAAGAGCTCGGACAGCTTGTCGGTAAAGAGATCGCCGTCACCGACTGGTTCACCGTGAGCCAGGAGCGCATTGACGTCTTTGCCGGCGCGACCGAGGATTACCAGTGGATCCACGTCGACCGCGAGCGTGCGGTGAAGGAATCGCCCTACGGAACGACCGTCGCGCACGGTTTTCTCACGCTGTCCCTGCTGCCGCGCCTGATGGGGCAGGCAGTCGAGATCCAGGGCATGCCTCTGGGGATCAACTACGGCCTGAATCGCGTGCGCTTCTCCGGCCCCGTTCCGGCCGGCTCGCGCGTGCGTGCGCGCTTCCGGCTCGCGGCCGTCGAGGACATCGACCGGGGCGTGCAGATCACGTGGAACGTCACCGTCGAGCGCGAAGGCAAGGCGAAGCCCGTGCTCGTCGCAGAATGGCTCACGCGCCGCCACGAGTAGAAGGCCGGGGGTAGGCATGATCCGGCCGGGAAGTTTTTCTGTCGCCGAGGAACTTCAGACTTCTTTCTGGCGTCCCACCCACAAGTGCCGCCCGGTCGGAAAGCTCACGAAACGCGCCCCCGGCCTGCGTTCCGTGGCCGAGCGGCTTCCGCTGCGCCGAGTTCGTCCCGATAGCTGAAATACGTGAACAGGATCAACCCCGTCGCCACGGAGGCGGAAATGCCCAGATACGCGCTTTGTTCGATTTTTCATCGGCTGTGAATCCCGCGGCAGCAGGTCGACGTCCCATTGTAGTCAAGCGTGGCAGGCAGCATATTGGTGATACCGAGCAATTTTTCAGGACAGGACGCGTCGTAGCATACCAATGTGGGAAGCATGGGCGCTCGCCGCACTCGCCTTGCTCGCCTGGCTGTGGTTCGACAGCATGCGGGCGCGCGAGCACGCGGTCGCGGCGGGACCGCCTGCAGTTCCTCGACGAGACCGTGGAGTGCGTGTCGCTTCGCCCCGCGCGCGACGGAAACGGGCGAGTCGCCCTGCGGCGAGTGTACCGGTTCGAATTCTCCGACAACGGCGACAACCGGCGCGCCGGCAGCATCGTCATGATGGGCGGCGAGGTAGAATCGCTCACCATGGAACCGTACCTTTTGCGGTGAGTCTTCCTGCGTGGATCATGCAGAAGTGGCTCGACGGCACCGTTGTCAACCAGAAGCGCTGGACGGAGACCCTGTTCACGCTGCAGGTGGAGGCCGACATCGCCCGGTTCGAGGCGGGGCAGTTCGCCAAGCTCGCGCTCGCGGTGGAGGGCGGGATGGTCGCGCGCCCCTACTCTTTCGTGAACGCGCCCACGGAGCGTCCGCACGAGTTCTATTACGTGACGCTGCCGAACGGGCCGCTCACGCAGCGGCTGTGCAAGCTCGAAGCGGGGGACGCGATCTACCTCGCGCCACGGCCGGCCGGGTTCCTCGTTCTCTCGGAAATTCCCGACGGGGAGAACCTCTGGCTGATATCGACGGGAACGGGAATCGGCCCTTTCCTGTCTATCCTGAAGAGCGAAGGCCCCTGGCTGCGCTTCAAGCAGGTGGTTCTGGTTCACGCGGTGCGCCATGCCGAGGAGCTGACCTACCGCGACAGCCTCTCGCGGCTGCTGGGGGAGCACAGGGAACAGATGCGGGTAGTCTCGTTCGTGAGCCGGGAAAATAAACCTGGAACGCTCCACGGACGCATCCCCCTCGCGATCGAGGGAGGTCGCCTGGAGGCGGCGGCGGGCGTGGCGCTTTCTGCAAAGACCTCTCAGGTTATGCTTTGCGGCAACCCGGAGATGGTGACCGATACGCACGCAACGCTCGCGCGGCGCGGCATGAAGAAACACCGGCGCCGCGAGCCGGGCCATATCACGGTGGAAAACTACTGGTGAAGAAGACTGCGCTTGGCTTGTTGCTTGCAATCGGCACGCTGGTGCTCTCGGCCTGCAGCGCGACCCGGGTCGCTTACGACAACGCCGACACCATGCTGCGCTTCATGGCGTCGAGCTATCTGGACCTCGACGCTACGCAGTCTGATGAGCTGACGCCGCGCATCGTGCGATTTCACCAGTGGCACCGGTCGAACGAGCTTCCGGTGTACTCGGCTTTGTTGCGGAGCGCGAGCCAGCGCGCGGCCGAGGGCATCACGGTGGAGGACGTCGCGTGGGGGCTCGTCAACGTGCGCTCGCGCTACCGCAGGTTCGCGGCAAGGGCGGCCGAAGACGCCGCGCCCGTGCTCGCGACGCTCGCGAGCGCGCAGCTCGCAGCGCTCGAGCGCAAGTTCGCCGAAAACAACGAAAAATACGCGAGGGAATTCCTCTCCTCCGACGACAAGGGGCGCCGGCGCGCGCAGCTGAAGCGCATGCTCGGCCGCTTTCGCGAATTTGCCGGCGAACTGACCCCGGACCAGGAGTCCCGCATCGAGCGCTTCGCGCTCGCCCACGAGCGCCACGTCGCATTGCGCTTCGAGGACCGGCAGCGCTGGCAGCGCGATTTCGTCGCGGCGCTCACGCAGGAGCGCAAACCGGAGGAACTCGGCCGGCATCTCGCCGAGATGTTCACCAGACCGGAGCTGCGCCGCTCCGAGGAGTTCGTTCGCGAGGACAGGCGCTGGGACGAGGATCTGGGACAACTCATCGTGGATCTCGACCGGTCGCTCTCCGCGAAGCAGCGCGCGCAGGTAGTCCGGCGCCTTTCCGACTACGCCGAGGACTTCGCCGTTCTCGCCGGAAAAAGAAAGGAAGCCGCGTGAGCCCGCGGCACGCGGCGCGAGCTTTTCTCTCTCTGGCACTGCTCGCAGGGCTTGCCTCGGGCTCGGGCACGGCATGGGCCGCCGGGGGCGAGCTGAAGCCCTGGAGCGGCGGCGCGACGCCGTCCCTCGCGCTGCGCGATCTCCAGGGCAAGGAGCACAAGCTGGCCGACTATCGGGGCAAGGTCGTGGTGCTCAATTTTTGGGCGACCTGGTGCGATCCCTGCCGCGAGGAGATGCCCTCCATGCAGCGGCTGCAGGACAAGCTCGCCGGCAAGCCGTTCGTGATCCTCGCGGTGGACTTCGGCGAGGGCGCGCCGCGGATCAACGAGTTCCTGAAGAAAGTCCCGGTGCGTTTCACGGTGCTGCTGGATCGGGACACCTCCACCGCGACGGCGTGGAAAGTGAAGGTGCTGCCCACCACCCTGGTGCTCGATCCCGAGCTGCGAATCCGGTACTCCGTGGTGGGCGATCTGGAGTGGGATTCTCAATCCGTTGAAGATACGATCAAAAAGCTTCTTTCCCCGGGTTGAAGCGCGCGCCTGACGGGTCCGGCGCGACTTGTGGTCGGGGACGCTTTCGGAGTAAATTGTCCGCTTTGGAATTCGTCCGTATCCGCCGGACCGCGCGCCGATGATCATCCAGCAACGCCTGACTTCACGCAGCTCGCGTTCGCTCGCGGTGATGATCGGTTTCGCGCAACCTGCGGGCTCGCGCGGAACGTGGCGCTCCGACGGCGATATCGACAGCGGCGGCCGTCCCTTCCGCGCTCGCCCCTTCGCTTCTGCAGTTCCCTCTCCCAGCCTCAGCCCTTTTGCAGCAACCGACACCGGGTATTCCACGCGCCGCGCGCTGGGACGCCGGGGTCCCCGTTGTGACGTTGTGACACAGCGCTTCAATCGACCGGAGAACCGACATGGATAGACGTGCATTTCTGAAGACGAGCGCGATCCTCCCGACTGCGGCGGCGTTGCCGAGGCTCGCATACGCGCAGCAACTGCCGTTCGAGCCGCGCCAGGTGGAGAAATGGCGCAGCTTCGAGGTGACGACCCGGGTCGAGATCGTCTTCCCCGAGGGCGCAACACGCGTATGGCTGCCGGTGCCTTCGGTGGACTCCGGCTACCAGAAGACCATCGACAACGCCTGGTCGGGCAACGCCCAAACCGCGAAGATCGCCTACGACGGCATCTACGGCGCGGGCATGCTCTACGCCGAGTGGCCCACCGCCGAGAAGAATCCCGTGCTCGAGCTCTACAGCCGCTTCGCCACGCGCGACCGTGCCGTGGACTTTTCCGCGCGGCCGGGATCGGTCGAGAGACTCTCGCCCGAACAGCGCGCCTTCTACACCGGATCGACGGAGCACATGCCCACCGACGGCATCGTGAAGAAAACGGCGCAGGAGATCACCAAGGGCGCAAAGACCGACTACCAGAAAGGCAAGGCGATCTACGAGTGGATCGTGGAGAACACCTACCGCGATCCGAAAACGCGTGGCTGCGGCGTCGGCGACATCAAGACGATGCTCGAAACCGGAAACCTCGGCGGCAAGTGCGCCGACCTGAACGCCCTCTACGTAGGCCTCGCACGCGCCGTGGGCCTTCCGGCTCGCGACGTGTACGGGGTGCGCGTGGCGAAGTCGCAGTTCGGCTACAGGAGCCTGGGCGCGGGCACGGCGAACATCACCCGCGCGCAGCACTGCCGGGCGGAGGTCTATCTCGCCGGATTCGGCTGGGTGCCGGTGGACCCGGCCGACGTGAGGAAGGTCGTGCTCGAAGAGAAGGCGCAGCCGACGACCTTGAGCGATCCGCTGGTGCAGGCGGTGAGGCCCAAGCTCTTCGGTGCTTGGGAGATGAACTGGCTCGCGTTCAACACCGCGAACGATTTCGCTCTGCCCAACTCGAACGGCGGCAAGCTCACTTTCTTCATGTACCCGCAGGCGGAGACAGCACAGGGGCGGCTGGACAGCCTCGACCCGGACAACTTCAAGTATACGATGACGTCGAAGGAATTGAACACCTGAACGGCACTCGGCCGGCCGACCGCCGACCGCTGCATCCCGCCCTGTGGAGGACGTGTCCCATGGACCCGGTTCCCGATTCGACTTACGCCTCCCCGCGCCCCGATCCGCGCGGGCAGCGGAGCGAAACATACCTCTCGATTCGCGGCGCGACGCGCGCGCTCGCCGCGCCGCTTTCGGTGGAGGATTGCGCGATCCAGTCGATGCCCGACGCGAGTCCGGTGAAATGGCATCTCGCGCACACGACGTGGTTCTTCGAGACTTTCGTCCTGGTTCCGCACCAGCCGGGTTACCGAGCTTTCGCGCCGGAGTACCGGGTCCTGTTCAACTCCTACTACAACAGCGTCGGCGATCGCTACCCGCGGCCGGAGCGGGGCCTCTTGTCGCGCCCGGGTCTCGAAGAAGTGTTCGCGTATCGCCGTCATGTGGACGAGGCCTTGCTCGGCCTGCTCGCCGCCGACCGCTTTCCCGCAGAGGCCGGCGCCTTGATCGAACTGGGCCTGCATCACGAGCAACAGCACCAGGAGCTCATCCTCACGGATGCGAAGCATCTGCTCTCGCGCAATCCGCTGAAGCCGGCCTACCAGAAGCA
>Ga0209131_1000866_pt1 | contig 21183 bp, 27 predicted proteins | sample GraSoi_2013_40cm_FD_185826 | JGI IMG/M metagenome (GOLD analysis project Ga0209131, IMG submission 185826) | Grasslands soil microbial communities from the Angelo Coastal Reserve, California, USA - Sample 9_17_2013_40cm (SPAdes) (version 2) | ecosystem: Environmental > Terrestrial > Soil >... | reverse complement strand
ATGCGCGGCGAGCGCATGCGTCGCTGCGTGATAATCGACCAGCAGCTTCGTCCCTTTGCCCAGGCCTTCGGCGACCGCCTCGAACACGCTTTGCCCGGACTGGAACGAAGGCTCTTGTGAAACGCTCGCGAGCTTCAGTTGCGGCGCGCGCCAGACCTTGCCGTCATCCGCCGCGGCAAGTCCCTCGATGATTTTCAGGAGCGTGGATTTGCCGGTGCCGTTGCGCCCGATCAAGCCGATCCGCTCGCCGGGCTCGACCACGAGGTCGACATGATCGAGTAAAGGCACGTGGCCATAGGCCAGAGACAGCTGCGAGAGCTGGAGGAGGGGCATTCAGGAGGCAGCGCGCTTCGCCGCCTCGCGCGCCTGGATCGCGGCGTGACGCTCGAGCAGGCGCTCGGCACGCACCACGACCGGTATGTCGACCATCTTGCCGTCGATCGCGAAGGAGGCGCGCCCGGCGGCCTTGGCCTTGGCGTTCTCCTCGATGACTCTTTTCGCGTGCGCCACCTCCTCGGCCGAGGGTGAGTACAACTCGTTGACGATGGTCACCTGCGCGGGATGGATGCAGCTCGCGCCCAGGAAACCGAACTGGCGCGAGCGCTGCACCATGCGCCGGAACGCCGAGAGGTCGCCGAAGCTCGCGACGCTTGCGATGTAGCCCAGAGGCATGATGCCCGCGGCGCGCGCGGCGAAGATCATTTGCTGCTTGGGCATGAGCAGCGCGTCTTCGGTCGGCTCCATGCCGGTTTCCAGCGCGAAATCCTCGCCGCCGATGTCCATGGCCGCGGTGCGCTCCACCGCGAGCGCGATCTCCGGCATGCGGAAGAACGCGGCCGGCGTCTCCACCATGGCGATGAAGCGCGTGTGGCCGGGAGCGAGGCCGCGCTTCGCCTCGAGCTTGGTCACCTGCTCATCCAGCCGGCGCAAGTGGGCTGCATCGTCCACCTTGGTCACCGCGATTCCGTTTACATAGGGACCGATCGAGGCCTCGAGGTCGCGGACGGTCATCGAGTCGGGCCGGTTGATGCGCACCGCCACGTCCGCGCCGCCGCGCCGCACGCGCGCGGCCGCGCTGGCGACGAGCGTGCGTGCGCGATCCTTTTCCGCCGCGGGCACGCTGTCCTCCAGGTCGAGCAGGATGCAGTCGGCGCCTCGCGTATGCGCCTTGTCCACGTATTTCTCGACGTTCACCGGCACGTACAAGAGCGACCGCCACACCGGAAGCCCGGGTTTCATTCTTCTTCTCCTTTGGGCGTGCCGCCCCCTTCGCACGCGATGCCGGCTGCGAGGAGCTTCGCATACGCGGCCTCGTCGACGCCGACTTCGGCGAGCAGCGCGCGGTTGTGCTCGCCCAGCTCAGGCGCCGGGGCGCGGATCGCGCCCGGCGTGCCCGAGAGCCGCGGCACGACGTGATGCATGGGAAATGCGCCCATGTCGGGATCGGGATAGTCGGCGATCAGCTCGCGCTCCAGCACGTGGGGGTCCTCGACGATCTGCGCGATGTCGTAGATCGGCCCGATGGTCACTTCCTCGCGCTCGAAGTAGGCGACGTTCTCCGCCTGCGTGCGATCGGCGATGAAGGCGCCGATGATGGCGTCCAGCTCCTCGGCGTGCCGCACGCGTCCGGCGTTCGTCGCATAGCGCGGGTCCTCGATCAGCTCGGGCCTGCCGATCGCGCGGAACAGGCGCTCGGCCATCTTCTGGATCGACGCGGACAGGCACACCCAGTGCCCGTCCCTGGTGCGGTAGGCGTTGCGCGGCGCGGTGTTGGTCGAGCGGTTGCCGGTGCGCGGCTTCACCTTGCCCGTGAGACGCAGCACCGCCGCCTGCGGTCCCATGATGTTGAACAGCGGCTCGAGCAGCGGCAGGTCGATCACCTGTCCCTTGCCGCCGTTCGCCTCCACCTCGCGCAAGGCGATCATCGCCGCGCTCGCGCCGTACAAGCCCGCGACGCTGTCGGCGAGATACATCGGCGGCAGCACCGGCTCCCGGTCGCCGAAGCCGTTCATTGCGGCGAAGCCCGACATGCCCTCGATCAGCGTGCCGAAGCCGGGACGGCGCCGGTAGGGTCCGTCCTGGCCCCAACCGGAGATGCGCAGCACGACGAGCTTGGGATTGCGCGCGAGGAGCGTCTCGGGCGCGAGGCCCATTTTCTCCAGCGTTCCCGGGCGGAAGCTCTCGATGAAGATCGCCGCGGAAGGAACGAGGTCGAGCAGCAGCTCGCGCGCCTCGGGCCTGCGCAGCTCCAGGCACAGGCTCCTTTTGCTCCGCGCGTAGAGCTTCCAGGTGACTGGCACGCCGTTCGTCTGCCAGGCGCGCAGCGTGTCGCCCGCCGGCGGCTCGACCTTGATCACCTCCGCGCCGAAATCGGCGAGCAGCTGCGTGAGCGTGTTGCCGGCGACGAGGCGCGACAGGTCGAGCACGCGCACCCCGCGGAGCGCGCCGCGCGCCTGCGGGGTGTAGTCGCGTTTTTTCGGCTGCGCCTTCATCCTCTCATTCCGCTTTGGCACCGGATTCCTTCACGACGCGGCTCCACTTGGCGTGCTCCGCCTTGAGGAACGAGGCGAATTGTTCCGGCGGGCCGCCCAGAGGCTCACCGCCCTCGGCGGCGAGCCTCTGCCGCACCTCGGGCGTCGCCAGGGCGCGGTTCACCTCGGCGTTCAGTCTCGCGACGACGGCCGCAGGCGTGCCGGCCGGCGCGAGCAGGCCGTACCAGGTGCTCGCTTCGAAACCCTTGTAGCCGGATTCGGCGATCGTGGGCGCGTCGGGCAGTTCGGGGGAGCGCTTCGCGGAGGTCACCGCGATCGCGCGCAGCCTCCCTCCCTTGATCTGCGAGAGCGCCGAAGGGACCGAGGACATGAACGATTGCACCTGGCCGCCCAGCGTATCGGTCAGCGCCTGCGACGCGCCTTTGTAGGGCACGTGCGTGAGCTTGACGCCGGCGGCGCGCTGCAGGAGTTCGCCGGTCAGATGGGACACCGTGCCGTTCCCCGGGGATGCGAACGTGACCCCGCCCGGATCGGTCTTCGCCGCCGCGAGCAAATCGCCCAGTGATGCGTACCGCGAATTCGCCGCGACGACGAACACGACCGGCGCGGAAACGATGAGCGCGACCGGGCTCAGATCGCGGAGAGGGTCGTAGGGCAGCTTGGCGTAGAGCGCCGGATTGATCGCGAGATTGCTGGTCTGCCCGATCACCAGCGTGTAGCCGTCGGCCGGAGACTTGACCGCCTGCTCCACGCCAAGATTGCCGCCGGCGCCGGGCTTGTTCTCCACCACGAAGGTCCATTTGACGCTTTCGGAGAGCTTGTTTGCGATTGTGCGCGCGGCGATGTCGGTCCCGCCTCCGGGCGGGAACGGCACGATCAGCCGGATCGGCTTCGCCGGGTACGCTTGCGCCATCGCGGCTCCCGCGAAGAGCGCGAGCGCGAAGGACAGGAAAATGGGGGTCAGGAGGGAGAAGCTAGGCGGCAACCTCATCGAGAATATACTACTACGCCGAGCCGTGGGAGAACCGATGAGCCGCACACTGATTCTGCCGATCGCCGCGCTCGCCTTCGCGGCATCGCTCGCCCACGCCGCCGACGAATACCCTGCGCACGCCGTACGCATCGTCGTGCCGTTCGCCCCCGGCGGCGGCACCGACGTGGTCGGACGGATCCTCGCCCAGCGGCTCACGCAGCGCTTGAAGCAGAGCTTCGTCATCGACAACCGGCCCGCGGGCTCAGGGATCGTCGGCGCCGATCTCGTCGCCAAGGCTCAAGCCGACGGGTACACGCTGCTGTTCGCATTCTCATCGCTCTCCTCCAGCGCCAAGCTCATCAGCCAGCTACCTTACGATCCGATCGCCGACTTCGCGCCGGTTGCGCTCGCGACCACCTCGCCGCTGGTGATGTTCCTGCATCCTTCGGTGCCCGCGACCAACCTGAAGGAATTCATCGCGTACGCCAAGGCGAACCCGGGGAAGCTCAACTACGGCTCCTCGGGGCCGGGGAGCTCGCCGCATCTGGCGACCGAGCTTCTCATGTCGATGGCGGGAATCCAGATGACCCACATCCCCTACAAGGGCATCGCGCCGGCGATCACCGCGCAGCTCGCCAATGAGGTGCAGATGTCCCTCACGCCGATCGCCGTGGGCATGCCGCACGCGAAAGCGGGAAAGCTGCGCGCGCTCGCGAGCGGTGGCCTGAAGCGCTCGGTCGCGATTCCCGACGTACCGACGATAGACGAGTCCGGGCTGCCGGGGTTCGAGGTGATCGGCTGGTGGGGGATGCTCGCGCCTTCGAAAACGCCGCGGCCGGTCGTGAATCTCTTGAACCGCGAGGTGCGCGCCGCGCTCGACAACGCCGAGGTCAGGCGCAGCCTGGTCGATCAGGGCATGGACCCGGCAGGCGGCACGCCCGAGCAATTCGGCGCCCTGATCAAGTCCGACATGGACAAGTGGGGCGACATCGGCAGGCGCCTCGGAGTGAAATTGGATTGACGTCCGCGATTCAAGGCGGAACGAGCCGCCAGGCCGCTTCGGGTCCCTCGCGGCACGCGCCGTAGCGGAACGGCTGCGTGGAGCGCCCGGGCGTATAGAACCGCAGGTCGATGAACCAGACGCAGGTCGAGCCTGCGCTCATGCCGTCGAAGGCCGGCAAGTCGGCGAACCAGCGATAGACCGCCATCGCGGGTGAATTCCACGCTTCCTGCGCGAGCGCCTTCGCGGCGCCTTCTCCGTAGCGCGTTCGCGTTTCCCAGCGGGCCGCCGACACAGGCTCGTAGACGGAGTCGAGCATCGCGATGAAGCCGTCCCCCGGCCGATAGCTGCGCGGCTCTGTCCGGTTCAGGTTCACGTGGGCGAAGCGGTGCGCCTCGGCGTCGGACACAAACACGGTCCAGTTGAAAGGCGAGACCGGCCGCGGCTGCACGTTGACAGTCGCGCCGCTCAGGCCGAGGGAGCGGGCGGTGCGCTCGCCGAACCCGATCGCTTGTTCTTTTTGCAAGTACTGAAACCCGACGTAGGCCACGAGGACCACGCTCGCCGCGACGGCCGGCCAGCGGGATCGGCGGAGAACCGCCGATGCAGCCAGGCCCGCCGCGATGATCCCGCTGAACCACAGGTCGATGATGAAGGTCGTGCCGATCTGCGCCCTCCAGTCCGAGAACGGCGCGAGGATCATGGTGCCGTAGCTGGTGATGACGTCGCCCGCGATGTGCAGCGCGAGCCCGATCGCCGTGACGCCGTAGAGAGGGCGCCAGCCGCGCGGCTCGCGCAGGATCTTCGCGAGCACCCAGGACACGGCGAGCGCCCACAGCGGCAGGAGGACGAGCGAATGCGTCACGCCGCGGTGGTTCTCGAGGTACTCGACCGGCCCGGCGAAGGCCACGACGAAGTCGAGGTCCGGAGCGGCGCAGGCGAAGAATCCGGCCGCCACCCGCCGCGGCAGCGATCGCGGCGGCGCGTCCTTCGGCGCCGTGGCGCGGGCGAGGAGCGCTCCGGAGAGCGCGTGGGTCAGGGTATCCACGGGAAGGGATCGCCGCCCGTCGCGTCGACCCGGGCGCTTTCGCCGGCTAATCCACTTTGACGCCGGCCTGCTTCACGACCTGGCTCCAGCGCGCGACCTCGTTCTTGATGATGACGGCGAATTCCGCGGCCGAGCCCCCCGCGGGCTCCAGGCCGTCGCCCGCCAGAACTCTTTCCGCGTCCTTCGATTTCAGCGCCTCGTTCGCCTCCTTGTTGAGGCGCTCGACGATGTCCTTCGACAATCCCTTGGGACCCACGAGGCCGTGCCAGTTGGTGACCTCATAGCTCGGGTATCCCGACTCGGCCACCGTGGGAACATCGGGGGCCGCCGCGATGCGCCTGGGCGTGGTGACCGCGAGCGCTCTTAGGCGTCCGGATTTGACGTGCTGCAGGGCGGTCGCGACGCTGCCCAGGATGAGCTGCACGCTTCCGCCGATCGTATCGTTGAGCGCCGGGCCGGTTCCCTTGTAGGGAACGTGCGTGATCTTTATCTTCGCCGTGTACAGGAGGTATTCGGTCGCCACGTGCACGTGGCTTCCGTTCCCGCTCGAAGCGTACGTGAGCTTGTCCGGGTCCTTCTTGGCGAGCGCCACCAGCTCCTGCAGAGTCTTTGCCGGAACCGAAGGGTGCACCGCGACGACGTAGGGCCCGCGCGAGAGCTGCACGATGGGCGTGATGTCGGCGATCGGATCGAACGACAGCTTGTACACACTCGGATTGACGGTGTAGCTCGCGGGTGTGAGCAGCAGCGTGTAGCCGTCCGCCGGGGACTTGACCGCGTACTCGGAGCCGAGGACGCTGCCCGCCCCGGGGCGGTTCTCCACGATCACCTGCGCGCCCAGGCGTTCGGTCAGCTTTTGCGCGATGACCCGCGCGATGAAATCGGACCCGCCGCCCGGGGCGAAGCCGACCACGATCTTTACCGGCTTCGACGGATAGGACTGCGCGCCTGCGGCCCCGGCCGCGAGCGATGCGACGAGGATTGCGAGCCAGGCTGCGATGCGTTTCATGTCCATGCCTCCTATTGGGGAATTCTAATACGGGGGGCTTGCCCCTGGAACATCGACCGAGCGCGGCCGGATAGAATATCCGGGATGGCTCGTGCGTCATGATCTCCGGCCTCGTTCAGATCCTCGTTTTTCAGGGGTTGGGCGAGCTCATCACGCATTTCCTTTTGCCGCTGATTCCCGGACCGGTCGTCGGCCTCGTCTTGCTGGTCGGTTTTCTCGCCTTGCGCAAGAGCGTCAACGCTTCGCTCGATGAAGTGGCGAGCACCTTCAGCCAGCATTTTGGCTTGCTATTCGTTCCGGCGGCTGTCGGCGTCGTGATGTTCTGGCCGCACCTGAAGGCTCATGCTCTCGCGATCGCGGTGGCACTGGTGGTGAGCGTGGTCTTCACCATCGCGGTGACCGCGCTGGTTCTGAAGGGACTGTCGCGAGGTTCGCGCCAATGAACACTCAGACCACGCCGGGCTTTCCCAATATCTACGAGATCTGGGTCTACCTCTCGGGCAGCCCGCTGCTAGCCCTCATTCTCACCCTCGGCGCGTACCAGATCGGCGTGATCGTCTACGAGCGGGCGAACCGGCATCCGCTCGCCAACCCGGTGCTGATCGCGATCGTCCTCGTCGCCGCGACGATCACCCTGATCGGCATGCCGTATCCGAAGTACTTCGAAGGCGCGCAGTTCGTCCACTTCCTGCTCGGGACCGCGACGGTTTCGCTTGCGGTGCCGATCTACAAGGGGCTCTCCGCGATGCGCGGACGGATCCTGCCCTTGCTCGCCGCGCTGCTCGCCGGAGGCCTTACCTCGATCGCGAGCGCGGTGGGAATTGCGCGCCTGCTCGGCGCCGATTCCGCGATCGTGGGCGGCTTCGTCGCCAAGTCCGTGACCGCGCCGATCGCGATGGGCATCGCCGAGCGGATCGGCGTCTCGCCGACGCTGACCGCGGTCTTCGCCGTATCGACCGGCATCCTCGGCGCCGTTCTCGCGCGCTTCGTGCTGGACGCCGTGCGCAGCCGCGAATGGTGGCAGCGCGGCTTCGCGATCGGCGTCGCGGCCCACGGCCTGGGCACGTCGAGGGCGTTCAGCGTCAATGCGGAGGCGGGGGCTTATTCGAGCCTGGCGATGGGCTTGCACGGCGTGCTCGGCGCCGTGCTGATTCCACTGGGGGTCCGCCTTCTCGGATTCTGACGAAGCGCGTCGGTCAATTGCTAGAAGCGCCCATTCACGAGTCGACCGCCAGTCGCGCGCGTGGGCGAATCGCCGGGGAAAGGTCCATAATGCGCCGTCTCGAAGGAGAAACGCTTATGCCCACCGGTATCGTCCGATCTTTCAACGTCAAGAGCGGCTTCGGCTTCATCCGGCCCGACGACGGTTCCAAGGACCTGTTCGTGCACAGCGGCACCGTGAAACGCGCTGGGCTCAAGCCGCTGCAGGAGCACCAGAAGATTTCCTACGACGTGCGCAGCGAGCTGGACGGAAGGCGATCGGCTGTCGACCTGAAGGCGGTGTGATGGCCGAGACATCGGCGCGGCGCCGATGCTGGCGCCGCACGACGACGATGCTGCGCCTCGCTATGCCAACGCTCCCGGCCGCTTCAGATACTTCGTCTTGATCGCCTCCAGCGCCTGAAAAGTCAGGGCGCCCACCGTCCCCGTCGGGTTGTAGCCGCCGAAGAGCTGCTGGTCGATGAAGTAGGTGACGCCGGCTTCCTTCGCCCCCGGCCCCAGCTCGTCCTTGGGGATGAGGTGCGACACCGCCGCGTCGAGGAACGCGATCTCGGCCTGCGAAAGGAACATGTACGGACGCGGCTGAGACGAGGCCGCGGCGCGCATGTGCTGCGCGTGCTGCTTGTCGTGATCGGCGTGGGGTGCCGGCTTGGACTGGGCCGCAGCGCCCGCTGGAATGACCGCGCCCAGCGCGGCGGCGGATTTCAGGAAACGGCGACGGCCTGGCGATCGTTCCATGGCTCCTCCTTCACGGATCGGGTGTCCTGGGTTGCGTTCGCTAAGCCGCCGCCCGCGGCTTGGAGAGCTCGGCCTCGGTGAGCCGGACGGTGCTCGCGATCGAATCGGCGACGTAGTCGAGGTTGCGCGAGTTGAGCGCGGCCACGCAGATGCGGCCCGACTCGATGCCGTACACCGAATAGCGTTCGCGCATCGCGATCATCCGTTCGCGAGACAGCCCCGAGTAGGAGAAGATCCCGCGCTGCTGCAGGATGAAGCTGAAGTCGTCGGGAATCCGCTTCTTCAGGCGCTCGACCAGCTCGCGTCTCATCGAGCGAACGCGGTCGCGCATGCCGACTACCTCCGTTCTCCATAGCGCGCGCAGCTCGGGGGAGGAGAGCACGGCCGCGACGAGTCGCGCGCCGTGCGACGGCGGGTTCGAATAGTTGGTGCGGATCATGCGCTTCAGATGGCTCAGGACCCGGGCGGCCTCGCCCGAGTCGGCGGTGACGGCGCTGAGCGAACCGACGCGCTCGCCGTAGAGCGAGAAGGACTTGGAGAACGACATCGCCACGAGCACGAGCGGCAGCCGCTCGGCGAAACGGCGGGCCACCTCGGCGTCCTCGTCCACGCCTTCGCCGAACCCCTGGTAGGCGAAATCGAGGAAGGGCACGAGCCGTCGCTCGGCGACCAGCTTCATCACGTCTTTCCACTGCTCGCCCCGGATGTCCACGCCCGTGGGGTTGTGGCAGCAGGCGTGCAGCAGCACCACCGAGCCCTTCGGCGCCGCGCTCAGGTAGGCGAGCATCTCCGCGAACCTGATTCCGCGCGAACGCGGATCGTAATAGGGGTACATCTCGACCCTGAAGCCGGCCTCCTCGAACAGCGGCCGGTGGTTGTCGTAGCTCGGGTCGGACATGTACATCGTGGCTTCGGGAGCGAAGCGCCGGATGAAGTCCGCGCCCACCTTGAGCGCTCCCGTGCCGCCGACGGCCTGCACGGTCGTCACCCGGCCCTGGGCGACCGCGGGGTGGTCGGCCCCGAAAAGCAGCGCCTGGACCGAGCGGACGAACTCCGGAAAGCCGTCCATCGCCAGATACGGGCGGGCGATGCCGGCCGCGGTGAGCGCCTCGTCGGCCCGGCGCACGCACTCGAGCAGGGGCACCTTGCCCTGGTCGTCGTAGTAGACCCCGACGCCGAGGTTGACCTTCTTGGGGTTGGGATCGGCGAGGTAGGTCTCGGTCAGCCCCAGGATCGCGTCCCGGGGCGCCATCTTCACGTTGGCGAGCAGGCTCTCTTCGGTTTGCATTCGCTCGGTTGCTGAAAGCGGGTGGCTCAAGAAGTCCACCGATTATACAATCGGGGGAGGCATCGCGAGCGTCGGAGAAAAACGATCGATCGAGCTACACCATGCCCCGGCCCATCCAGTTCCAGTGGAACACGCCGCCGAGTACCATCGACATCACGGTCGCCAGGACCAGCAGGATGATCATTGCCGGTATCGCCGCGATCGCCCACTTGACGAGCAGGACCACCATGGACCAGAACGGGATCTTGACATCGACGACCACGACTTCTCTTGTTTCGCTCATTGGAGGCTTCTTGCGGAAAAATGAGAGGGTACACCGACATGACTGAACCCGTCGCAGTGCGCACGCTCCTGGGAGATTACCCGGTCACCCTTGCGCTGAAGAAAGGCGAGGTGAAATCGTCATCGGTGAGCCTCGACTTCGCCGACGTGAAGACGCCGAGCACGGCGTTCAAGCGGGTGGTGCGGAACCTCGAGTTCGATTGCGCCGAGCTCGCCATCGTCACCTTCCTCATGGCGAAAGCGCACGGCAAGCCGCTGGTGCTCCTGCCCGCAGTCGTGCTCGCGCGCTTCCAGCACCCTCACATCGTCTACAACATCGAGCGCGGGCCGCTCGCGCCCGCCGACCTTGCCGGGCGCCGCGTGGGCACGCGTTCCTACACCGTGACGACTTCGACGTGGCTGCGCGGAATCCTCGCCAACGAGTATGGCGTGGACATCGACCGGGTGAAATGGATCACTTTCGAGGAAGCCCACGTCGCCGAGTTCCGCGACCCGCCGTCGGTGGAACGCGCGCCGGAGGGCAAGGAGCTGACGGCGATGCTTCTTGCCGGGGAGATCGACGCGGCGATCCTGCCCGCCGTGCCGACCGACCCGCGTCTGAAACCGCTCATCCACAACCCGGCGGCGGCGGCCGAGGCCTGGCACAAGAAGTACCGGGCGCTGCAGATCAATCACATGGTGGCCGTGAAGGAATCCCTGTCTGGATCCGAACCGGAAGCCGTGCGCGAAATCTACCGGCTCCTCGCCGAGAGCAAGAAGGCGGCGAAGCTGCCCAAACCGGGCGAATTCGACATCCATCCGTTCGGCCTCGAGGCGAACCGGCGCAGCCTCGAAGTCGTCATCGACACCGTCTATCAGCAGCGGATGATTCCCCGGCGCTTTGCCGTGGACGAGCTGTTCGACGACGTGACGCGCAAACTCGGCTGACGGAGAACGACAAACAGATGATCATCGATTGCCACGGCCACTACACCACCGCTCCCAAGCAACTCGAGGAATGGCGAAAGCGCCAGATCGCGGCACTGGAGGATGCCAAGCACGTCCCGTCGAAGGGCTCGCTCGGCATCAGCGACGACGAGATCCGCTCGAGCCTCGAGGGCGCGCAGTTGAAGCTGCAGCGCGAGCGAGGCACCGATATCACCATCTTCTCGCCGCGCGCGATGGGCATGAGCCATCACATCGGCGACGAAACCACGAGCCGGCACTGGTCGGAGCACTGCAACGAGATGATTTACCGCGTCTGCACGCTCTACCCGGGGAAGTTCGTCGGCGTCTGCCAGCTGCCGCAAAGCCCCGGCGTGCCGCCCGCGAACTGCATCCCGGAGCTGGAGCGTTGCGTGAAGGAGTTCGGCTTCATCGGCTGCAACCTGAACCCGGATCCCTCGGGCGGCTACTGGAAGGAGCCGCCGCTCACCGACAAGTGGTGGTATCCGCTCTACGAGAAGATGGTCGAGCTCGAGGTGCCGGCCATGGTGCACGTGAGCGCCTCCTGCAATCCGAACTTCCACGGGACCGGAGCGCACTACATCAACGGCGACACCACCGCGTTCATGCAGTTCATCACCGCTGATCTGTTCAAGGATTTCCCCACGCTGAAATTCATCATTCCGCACGGCGGGGGAGCGGTGCCCTACCACTGGGGCCGCTACCGCGGACTCGCGCAGGACATGAAGCGCCCGCCTCTGAAGCTGCTCCTCATGAACAACGTCTTCTTCGACACCTGCGTCTATCACCAGCCCGGCATCGACCTGCTGCTGAAAGTGATTCCGGCGGACAACGTTCTGTTCGCCTCGGAGATGGTCGGCGCGGTAAAGGGCGTGGATCCGGAGACCGGATTCAACTACGACGACACCAAGCGCTACATCGACAAGATCGACTGGGTGAGCACGGCCGACAAGGAGAAGATCTTCCACGGCAACGTGAAGAAGGTGTACCCGCGCTTCGCAAGGACCGCGAAGCGCTGACCCGGCCACGGACGTAGATGGCGCGCGCCGGACCCGCTTGTCGCTTTCAGGCGACATCCGGCACGTTAAAAAATAGTCAATCGGATCAAAACAGTTCCGCCCGCCCCGCCGGCATTCGAGAAATATTGCCTCAAATACGCTGGCGCGCCGTGCCCGCCTGATCTATCTTATGCCGTTGTCCTGACGACCGGCCGACAAGCCGGGATGGGGAGGTCACATGAGCAACCAGTTCTGGATGATCTGGCCCGGCAACGCCGTGGCTTCCGCGTTGATTTTGTTCGCCATCGCGATGCCGTTCCTGTATGCCGCACGCAAGCTCGTGCACAACCTGCTCCACTCGGTCGGCTACATGATCGGGGGGCCGTTGAGGCTGGGCGCGCGCTGGCTCTTCGCCACGGCACGGGACATGAACGAACGCAACAAGGTGGTCCTGCTCGCGCACGGGCGCGAGGAGGTGGGCCAGCATATCGAGCGCGAGTTCGAGCGCATCGGCGCGCTCGTCACTCGCGACCTGGAAGGCTATCCGGCGCTGCAGAGGAAGCTCCTCGAGGAGATCACCCGCGTCGAGGAGGACTACAAGAAAAGCGGAGAGGTGCCGCCGCCTCCGCCCGATTGGGTCGAGGCCGTCGGGGCGATCGCCAAGGTTAAGTCCGACGGCAACGAGATGGTGCAGCGCATCCTCGAGGAGATCAAGCGCTCGGTGCACACCATTCACGACAAGGCACTCGCGGATTACCGGCGCGCGTACGAGTCGCGGCACAAGATACTGAACGGGTTCATGCCGTTCTGGCGCTCGCTCGACAAGACCTTCGGGCAGGTGGACAAGAAGCTCACTGGGCTGCACGACACGTCCTCGAAGATCGACGCGCAGATGGAGAAATACGAGCAGATCAACAAGAAGACCGACAAGGCCGAGCACGCGCTGACCGTGTCCGCGTTTACGCAGTTCGCGATTTCCCTGCTGGTCCTGCTGATCGCAGTAGGCGGGGCGCTCGTCAACTTCAAACTGATCGCTCTTCCGTTTTCCGAGATGGTCGGCGCGGGGGACTACCTGACCAACACGCTGCGCGCTTCCGACGTGGCCGCCCTCGTCATCATCTTCCTCGAGACGACGATGGGCCTGTTCGTGATGGAGACGCTGCGCATCACGCACCTGTTCCCGATCATCGCCAACACGAGCGAGCGGATGCGGCGCCGCGTGTTCTTGGTCGCGGTGGTATTTCTCTTCATCTTTGCCGGAATCGAAGCTGGGCTTGCCCTGATGCGCGACATGCTGTCGGCCGACAAGCAGGCGCTGGTGCAGTCGCTCGCGAGCGGGCGGCAGGCGGCGCCGCCCGATCCCCTGCTCAGGCTCATCCCGACCACGGCGCAGATGGTTCTCGGTTTCGTTCTGCCCTTCGCCCTGGCATTCGTTGCGATCCCGCTCGAATCCTTCATTTATTCGCTGCGCACGGTCGGTGGAGCGGCCGTGGTGATGCTGGTGCGCGTGTTGGGGTTCGTGCTGCGCATCCTCGGCAACCTGGTGCGGCAGTTGTGCAGGGTGCTGATCGCCGCGTACGACGTCACCATCGTGCTGCCACTGCTCATCGAGCGCGTGGTGAAGGCGGCCCGCTCGGAGGGCAGTGAGGTTGAATCGCGCCCCGTCAAGCGCGCCGCGTAAAGGGAGCGATCATGGTCAAACGCCTGTTTCTCGCGTCGCTGCTCGGATTGTCGGCATCGACCTGCGCCGACCAGCGCAGCCACACCCAGGCCGTATACATGCTGATCGACACTTCGGGCACGTACGCGGCCGAGGTCGGCAAGGCTCAGCGCATCATCAACTACCTGCTCGGCACGCTGCAATCGGGGGATTCGCTCGCGGTGGCGCGGGTGAAGAGCCGCAGCTTCAGCGAGAAGGACATCATCGCGAAGGTCACCTTCGACAGCCGCCCCTCGCAGGCGAACGCGCAGAAGCGCGCCTTCCGTGACAAGATCGACGCGTTCGTCAAGACCGTCGGCGGCAGCGCCTATACGGACATCACCGGCGGCCTCATCCAGGGCGCGATGTTCCTGAACGAGACGGGAGCGGGCACGAAGACGATCCTGATCTTCTCCGACATGCAGGAGGAGCTCGACAAAGTGACTGTCCGCCAGTTCCCGATCAACCTGAAGGACATCCGCGTGGTGGCGCTCAACGTCGTCAAGCTCAAGACCGACAACATCGATCCGCGGCGCTACATGGGGCGGCTCGAGGCCTGGCAGAAGCGGGTCGAAGCGGCCGGGGCCTCCGAGTGGCGCATCATCAACGACATCGAGAGGCTCGACGCGGTTCTGAAGAGCTAGCGGTTTCGAAACGTCGCACGCAGCGATTCGTGGTCGTTGCTCCTCAATAACTCTTCCGAAGTCGCGATACCCAGGTCAATCGCGCTCCTTTCGATTCGTTCGCATGCGAAGACGCTGCCCGCGAGAGGGCCGTGTTCGCAAAAAAATGTCGAGCCCCCACGCTCTCGCGCAATTTGTACGGGAAAAAAATGAATCAGGCCGACGTTGACCGGAATATTGATCCAGCGCTCGACCAAGTTTGAGTCGGCCCGGCCGTCGGAATGCTTGATGATCCAGTCTTTGAGTCCATAGTCGCGGACCTTCTGGCTATCTAGGAGCCCGCGTTGGCGGCCGTCCGGCCGGTAGTGCCCGTGGAAACCGACGTCGGTCATCGCGAGCGGGTAATCGTCGGTGAAGAAGCGCTCCTTTCCTCCAAGGAACATGCGGGAGCACGAGGAGTAACAGTATCCCGACACTGCGGTGCGCAGCCCCATCTGGCGGAAGAGGTTTCCGACGGCATAGCCGGTCCGAATGTGTCCGCCGGGTGAGTTGCGAAGAATGGCAGCGCGAATGTTCGGGTTCTTCGCCAGGGCGTATTCGACTTTGGCCAGATCCCCGCCTATCACGGGTCCGCTGAGGATAATTTGGTCGTCGACCGCCGTGACTTCCATGGCGAGCGACGCTTCGGTCCATGCCGCGGCGCCGACGGCGGAGACGAACCCGAGAACATATTTGGGCAATGTCACGGCGTGTCGGTCGCCGCCGCGCCCCTATGCCGCAGCCTGCTGCGGACGCTCGCTACTTCTTGAATTGCGCGTTGGCCTTCTCGAAGGCCTTGCGCATCGCCGCCCAGGCCTCGTCGGCGCCGCGAGTGAGCTCCAGCCAGGCGTCGCCCGAGGCCGCCTGCACCTTGCGCAACTGTTCCCTCGCCTGGTCCTGATGCTGGCGGATCGCGGCGAGCTGCTTCTCGTACTCCGCGCGCATGCTCGCCTGGGCTTGTGTGGCCTGGCTTTCCCATTTCGCCGTCTCGGCGCTCCATTGATCGAGCTGCGTCTTCAGCTTCGCGATGTATTCTTCACGCTTGGTTGCCATGTGGCCTCCTTGACCCGCAACGGACGAAAGTTCGATCCCATATTACTCCGCTGCGGTCAGATCGTGACGCGCGTTCCGAGCTCGACCACGCGCTCCGGCAGTAGTTTGAAATACTCCGCGGTCCCCGGGCTGTTGCGCTGCATCCAGCGAAAGAGCTCGCGCCGCCAGGTCAAGAGTCCCGGGCGGGTGGCGCGCGCGATGGTGGACCTGCCGAGGAAGAACGTAGTCTGCATGGATTCCAGGCGCAGGCCATGGCGCTCGAGAAGCCTGAGTCCGCGCGGCACGTCCGGCTCTTCCATGAAACCGTAGGAGAGCAGCGCCTGATAAAGGCGCCCGCGCTCGATCACCCGCAGCTCGGTGCGCTCGCCGTCGGCGAGCCGCGGCACGTCCGCGTCGACGATCGTGAGGAAAACGACGCGCTGGTGCAAGACTTTGTTGTGCTTCAAGTTGTGCAAGAGCACCGGCGGTACGGAGGCGCTGTCGGGCGACAGATAGACTGCGGTGCCCTGGACGCGCGTCATGTCGGGACCCAGCATCTTGGGAAATGCTTCGACGGGGACGCGGATCTTTCCCTCCCGGGCCGTCACGACGCCTTCCGCGCGTTTCCAGGTCGTGAGCATCGTGAAGATCACCACGCCGCAGGCGAGCGGAAACCAGCCGCCTTCGGTGAATTTCGCGGCATTGGCTGCGAAGAACACGAGCTCGACGAGTCCGATCGCGGCGATTGCCGCGAGGAGGAACGGCCTCGCGCGGCTCCGCGAACCGAGCGCGATGGCGCCGATCAGCAGGGTGGTCAGTATCATCGTGCCCGACACCGCGACCCCGTAAGCCGACGCAATCGCGCTGGAGGATTTGAACTCGAGCACGAGCAGCACGACGAGCACGAGCATGATCCAGTTGACATGTCCGATGTAGATCTGCCCGCGCGCGGACTCGGAAGAGCTTCCTCCGCCGCTAGGGATCTCGCGGAATGACGAGCGCTTGGCCGGTCTCGAGGAGGGACTTGAGGCTGGAGAGGATCTCGGGCCAGCCTTCCCTCACGGCTTCGAGGGTGGGGCCGCCCTTGTGAAACTGGTCGTGGGTGAGGGTGAGCTTGCACACCAATCCCATCGGCTCGATCTCGTAGGTCACGCGCGAGGGCTTGTCTTCGATGAACTTCGGCTCGAAGGTGTGCACGAGCTTCTTTCGCGGAATCGCCTCGATCACGACGCCTTCCACACCCGCGCCGGGCCGCCCGTGCAGCTCGGCCCGGTGCATGTAGTCGAACCGGCCGCCTCGCTTGAGCTCGGCCTCGAGCTCGAGGCCCACGTAGTACTGACGCGTGAATTGAGGCAGCGTGAGCGCGTTCCAAAGCGCCCGCGGCGTGGTGCGGATGTAAATCACGTTCACCAGCCGAGCGTCGGTTCTCCGGGAGAAGATCAATCCCGAGCTTTCAGCGCATCCGGATTCACGACGTTGATCGGTTTGCCGGCGGCGTAGGCGTTGATCTGGTCGAAGATCTCGGCGAACGCGATCTCGTGGTCCTCGCGCGTCACGTAGCCGAGGTGGGGCGTGCAGACCACGTTGTCCATGTTGAGCAGCGGGTGGCGGGTGTCGCGCACGGGCTCCTCCTCGTAAACGTCGACCGCCGCCTTGCCCGGGCGTCCCGCCTTGAGGGCCTCCGCGAGCGCGCCGGGCTCGATCAGCGGCGCGCGGCTGGTGTTGACGATGAGCGCCGTCGGCTTCATCCGGGCGAGATCGCGCGCGGTGACGATGCCGCGCGTGGCGTCGACCAGGCGCATGTGCAGCGTGATGACGTCGCATTCCTCGAAAAACTTCTCCTTGCTGGCCGCGACGGCGTAGCCGTCCTCGCGCGCGCGCAGCCGCGACGCTTCGCGCGCCCACACCAGCACTTTCATGCCGAAGGCCTTTGCGTATCCCGCGACGACGGCCCCGATCCTGCCGTAGCCGAAGATCCCCAGGGTCTTTCCGCGCAAGGTGTTGCCGACGCCGATCTGCCACTTTCCGGCCTTGAGGGAGGCCATCTGCCGGGGAATCTCGCGCAGCGCGGCGATGACGAGGCCCCATGTCAGCTCCGCGGTCGCGTAGGACGGCATGCCGAAATGCTGGTTCGAGGACAAGACGATGCCGAGCCGCGTACAGGCATCGACGTCGATGTGAGGATAGACGCTGCGCTGGCTGATGAGCTTGAGCCGGGGCAGGCGCTCGAGCAGGGGGGCGCGGATCTTGGTGCGCTCGCGGATCAGCACCAGGGCCTCGGCGTCTTTCAGGCGCGCGGCCAGCGCATCGGTGTCCTGGACGTGGTCGTTCCAGATCGTGACTTCATGGCCGGCCAGCTTGCCGAAAGCATTCAGCGTGCGCAGCGTGTCGTGATAGTCGTCCAGTATGGATATTTTCATGGTTTCCGTGAATGCATTCCCGAATACACGGGGCCGGGCCTCCCGCGAGCGGGACGCAAGCATTTTCTCCAGCCCCTTGCCAACGGCGCCCGTACCCCTCATATTAGCGGCATCGAATTCGATTTGGGTCAGTCCGCGGGGTCGCTTCGGCGCCGCTTCTGGTTTCTCCCACGGATAATTTGATGCCTCGCACGCGTTCGTGCGCGGCGGCGCCATCTATGGAGTTTCCCGCTTTGCGGGCTCCGCTCGCAGCAAGATCCTGAGCCGGAAGGAGTATTGGCATGACGAAAGAAGCGTTGATCGAAATGGAAGGCATCGTCAACGAGGTGCTTCCCGATACGCGCTACCGCGTGACGCTGGAGAACGGCCACATGGTGATCGCCTACGTCGCGGGCAAGATGAGGAAGCATCGAATCACCATCCTCGCCGGGGACAGGGTCAGCCTAGAGCTGACCCCCTACGATCTCACGAAAGGGCGCATCAACTTCCGGCACAAGGACGAGACCCCGGCGGTGCGGCTGCCCCCGCGCCGGCCGCAGTACCGGCGGCGCTAGAACTGCGCTGTCCGGTCGCGTCAGAGACCGAGCATCGGTCCGAGCGCAGCGGCTCCGTCCCCGAGCAGCGCCAGCGCGACCAGGCCGACCGCCCAGAAGGCGGGAAATTCCCAGCCGCCGTCCTTGTTGGTGAACTGCCATCCGGCCTTGCCGTGAACGAACACGATCGTGCCGAGGATGAGCGGCACCAGCGCGAGCGCCACCCAGCGCGTTTCGATGCCGAGGATGAGCAGGATGCCGCCGCCGACCTCGGCGGCGATCGTCAGATATGCCAGCTCGCCGGGCAGGCCGAGCGACTTGAAATACTGCGCGGTGCCCGCCGGAGTAAACACCTTGATCTTCAACCAGGCGTGCGCAAGGAACATCACGCCCAGTGCCAGGCGCAGAAGCAATGCCGCTGCGGCGGCCTGTTCCGGGTTGCTCATGGTGAGTCCTCCTCTCGTATGGAACCGGCGCTATCTTACGCCAAGCCGCCGCCGGAATCGGGGTCGTGGTACGCTTTCCAAAATCGGCTGGCCCAGCAGTGCTCGAACAAGCACAACAAGAGCGACGGCTTCGCGTGGCGTTCGCTGCCGCTCATTCCCGATCCATCGTATTGTTCCTTTCCGGCCTGGCACTGATCGCCAGCGCGCCTGCGCGTGCCCTGGATCTGGAAACGCAGGACACGACGCCGGGCTTGCGCTTGTCGGTGGGCGTGGACGTCTACCACGCGGCGGGCAGCATAGTCGCGACCGGGCGCTACGGCGGCACCTGGGGGGCGAAACTCGGGGTTTGGGGGTACAGCGCCCCGAGCGTCGGCCGGGGAGCGCCCAACGTGCTCATCGGCGTCGATTACATGCTGACGATGCGGAGATGGCGAGGCGGAATCGGGGTGGCCTGGATCGACAGGGAGAACCGCATGAACGGCACGCGCTGGAATCTGGACGCGACGCTGGCCTACGACTTGTCGGACCGGATATTCGTCGAGTACCGGCACCAGTCGCACGGGACCGTCGTCGGAATAAGAAGGGACGCTTCGAACTTCAGCTGGAACATCGTCGGCGCGGGGATGGTTTTTTGAGAATGCACGGGTGGCGGAAATGCTGGGAGAATAGATGGCGGTCGATTCGTCATCGGGAACGACGCACAAACAGCGAGGAGAAAAAATGAAGATTCGAACGCTCGTCTTTCCGGCGCTGGCGGCGCTGCTCGCGGCTTCGCCGTTGTCCTTCGCGGCCGAGCCCTCGAGCAACAAGGCCACGGCAAAGGACCTCTCCAGGAAGGCCGGCGAGACCGGTCGGGCGATGAAGGATTACACCGTGGCGGAGCGCGACGAGGCCGTCAAGCAGGCCAAGGCCGCGCTCGATGACGTGGACGGGCGCATCCGCCGGATGGAAAGGAAGTTGGACACCGAATGGGACAAGATGGATCAGGCCGCCCGGAGGAGATCCCGCGCGGCCCTGAACGCGCTGCGCAGGGAACGCGGCGAGCTCGCCGAATGGTACGGCGGACTCAAGCACAGCTCCGCGGAATCGTGGGATCAGGTCAAGGCCGGCTTCGTGAAAAGCTACGAGGTGCTGAGGCAATCCTTCGCCAAGGCGAGGAAGGAGCTCTAACCCGCCCTGGGTGAAAATGCCATGCCCGCTCCCAGAGCCGAACCGCGGCTGCCGGCCATCATCGCGCTGCTTGCAGTGGGCGGCATTTATACCGCGCTGCCGCCTTTCCTCACCCTGGGCCCGCGCTGGTTGCTCCTGGCGGTGGTGGGCGTTCTGCTGATACCGACGGTCGTTTCTCTTCGCACGGGACATCACCGACTCAATCGCGTCCTGGGTCACATGGTCAGCGCGGTCATCACGCTCGCCCTGGTCGTGTCGCTGGGGCTCCTGATCAAGGCGCTGCCGACGCGGGCGGAAGCGGCGCCCGAGCTGCTGCGATCCGCCGGGGCGCTCTGGCTCACCAACATTCTCGTATTCGCCCTGTGGTACTGGAGACTGGACGGGGGCGGTCCGCTGCAACGGGACCGCCGGGGCAGCCACACGGAAGGCGCCTTCCTGTTTCCTCAGATGACGGAGTATTCGAAAACGGCGACCGAAAATAGCTGGTCGCCTCGGTTCATCGACTATCTGTTCATAGCCTTCAACACGAGCACCGCGTTTTCGCCGTCGGATACGCCGGTGCTTTCGCGATGGGCCAAGGTGCTGACGATGCTGCAGTCGGCGATCTCATTGATCATTGTCGCCCTGCTGGCGTCGCGCGCGATCGGGATTTTGTAAATGCCGATCGAAGTAACCGGCCCGGAAGCCCATCGAGTAGTCATCGATTCCGACCAAGGCATGAAGGGGCGGTATTTTGCGCCGCTTGCGGAATGTCTCGCCGTCGACATAGCCTTTGGCGCTGGTGAGCGGCCAGCCGTACTGTTCGGCCAGCACCCGCGACTTCTCCTTGAACGCGACGACCGACATGACACCTCCCCGAACCGCTTCTTGAACGCTTCTTAGAATGCTCGAAGGGCGGTGTTACGGCCATCTGTCGTTCTGTCTAGTCCTTTCAGCCCATGCGCTACGCAGCGGCCCGAGCTTGGACTTCTCGCTCGAAGGCGAGCGCGCGCTTGACGCTGTCGCGCTGCGTCATCCGCTCGCCGTGGCCGGCGTAGTTCGGGAACGGGGGTATTTCGATCTTGAACACGCCGAATCGCCTCCACACCCAGAAGAGGTAAGCGTCGACCGCGGTCCAGTGCTCGAACACCCATTCTCTCCCCGCCAGCAGGCCGTCCACGATCCCGAAGTTCCTGATCACTTCCTCGAGAGCGAGCTTGCGGATGCTCTCCTCGCTGCCGGGGACGC
>Ga0209131_1000865_pt1 | contig 21194 bp, 16 predicted proteins | sample GraSoi_2013_40cm_FD_185826 | JGI IMG/M metagenome (GOLD analysis project Ga0209131, IMG submission 185826) | Grasslands soil microbial communities from the Angelo Coastal Reserve, California, USA - Sample 9_17_2013_40cm (SPAdes) (version 2) | ecosystem: Environmental > Terrestrial > Soil >... | reverse complement strand
TCGGCGATGGTACCACCGCCAACTCCATTACACCCAACGCATTCGAGCTGTTCGCGGGCCGCCTGCAAGAGACTCTTGACTTCGCCTCCCTTCGGAATGATGGGAAGTATCGTCCCATCGAAAATGTGGATGTCGTATTAATGGGCGATATCCTCGACCCGCTTCACTCCACGCGGTGGCTGGATACCATGCCCGGCGACGCGGATTACATCCGCCCGTGGAGCGACCCATCGAATCCGTTGTATGCGCCGAAACTGCTCAAGGTCACGCGCGCCATTCTCGAAATGAACAAGGAATCCACGGCGATATTGCGTCAATGTGCAAGCGGCGAACTGATCAGCATGCCACCCGCAACCAAAAAAGGAAAACCGGACCGGCGCACCAAAACCCGCATCCCGATCAAGGTCCGCCTCCATTACATGATCGGCAATCACGATTGGTATTACCATTTGAAAGGCGAGGCCTTCGACCAGATCCGCCAGGAGATCATCGATGCGATGGGGCTGCATAACTCGGCTTCCCTTTTTCCATATGAGATAGAGGAAGATCCGTTCTTGAAAGATCTCTTCGAACAATATAAGGTGTTTGGGCGCCACGGGGATTATTACGACAAATTCAACTTCGACCGCGAAAGGGGGCGCGATCACAGCGCATTGGGCGACGTCTTCACCATGGATGTATGTAACCGCTACCCCATCGAAGTGGAGAAACGATATAAAGGACAATTGCCTGAAGGTCTTGTGGAAAGCCTGCGCCGGCTGTCCAACATTCGCCCGGCATTGGCCATCCCCTTGTGGATCAGCGGTCAGATCCGCGCTCAGGTGAGCAACCCTGCCCTGGAATACGAACTCAAGGAAGTGTGGGATGGGATCTCCGAGGAATTCCTGCAACTCGACTACGTCCGCCAGACGGATAAGGCTTTTCAATTCGATATCGTGGACGCCATGCAACTCATGATAAAGATCTCAGGGACTGCGTCCTTCTCGACGATCGATGACGCCGTCATCTGGTTCCGTAATAAGATGTGGGAAGGGGAACATTCTTTTGCCGGCCATGCCTTGCAGGAACCCGCCTTCTTAAATGAAACCGCGCGGTACATTGTCTACGGTCACACACATCATTACGAGGTCGTCCCGCTGGATTCAACACTCAATCTCAATCAAAGCCAGCTTTACTTTAATTCCGGCACATGGCATCCATATTATGGTCTGGCCATCAAAAATCTGAAGGCTGAAAGGTTCGTCCCATACCAGGCGATGACTTATCTGACCTTTTATACAGCAGATGAATATGATGGACGCCATTTCGAAACCTGGTTCGGGGCCTACGCCTAAAGATCGTCCATGGAAAAAGATGTATTGATTCTTGGCGGTGGGCCCGGCGGACTCTCCACTGCGCTGCATCTACAAAAGATCGCTCCGCATCTTGCGAACCGGATTCTGATCCTCGAAAAGGAACATTATCCGCGCCATAAGCTGTGCGCGGGTGGTTTGGTCGAGGATGCCGAAGTCATCCTCGAGAAGCTGGGCCTCGACGTGAGCGAGGTGCCCCACGTGGATGTGGAACAGATCCATTTTGATTTTGAAGGCAATGGAATAAGGTTTCGAGTTCCGGGCAAACAAGCGATGCGCGTCGTTCGACGCAATGAATTCGATGCGTGGCTTGCCGAAAAAACCCGCGAATTGGGAATTGAAATTCGCGAGGGTGTCACTGTCAAGAGCGTTATCCCGGATAATGAAGGTGTCACAATTGAAACCAATCAAGGCGACTTTCGCGCACAGATGGTTGTTGGTGCTGATGGTTCAAATGGAATCACGCGTCGCTGCATTCTGTCGAATGAACCTGTTTCTACTGCTCGCGTGCTGGAAGTGATTACCCCCACCCAACCCTCTCCTAAATCCAATGGATTTTGGGGAGGACGGGAAGGGGTCGCCTACTTTGAGTTTTGGCCAGTCCCGGACAACATCGCCGGTTATGTATGGGATTTCCCAACGCAATTAAATGGCGAGCCCATGCGCTGTTGGGGGATCTACGACACAAATGTTTTAGCAGACCATTCACGTCCCGCGTTGAAAGAACCTCTCGCACAAGAGATGAACCAGCATGGCTTCGAATTGGATAATTACGAGATCAAAGGCTATCCTATTCGCTGGTACACGCCATGGAATACTGCATCTGTGCCGCGCGTATTGTTGGTGGGTGATTCTGTTGGTGCAGACCCACTCTTCGGTGAGGGCATCAGCATTGCGCTGGGTTATGGCCTGGTCGCGGCGCGCGAGATCAGCGAGTCCTTTCGGCGAAACGAATTTTCATTTAATGGATATAGACGTCGTCTGGCACGGAGCGCGTTAGGCCAGGCGCTTTTCGCGCGCTGGGTCATCACCCATATCGTCTATACGATGAAGTGGAAGTGGTTCCAGATCTTCATATGGAGGATATGCAAATCACTCGTGCTGTTCGGGGCGAGGGTTTTTGTTTTGAACTGGGGCAAACGACTTAGATGATCGCGGGGTTGGATGGACTACGCGCGGTCGCGTTCCTGATCGTTTTCTTTTTTCATACGCGTAATCTGCCTTTTGGCTGGTTGGGCGTGCAGTTGTTCTTTGTGCTCTCGGGCTTCCTGATTACAGACATCCTGCTGCGCATGAAAGAGAGATTACCGCGCCGCGAATTCTTCATCAAGTTTTATGGACGCAGGTTCCTGCGGATCTTTCCGCTTTATTATTTCTATTTGTCGTTGGTTGTTCTGCTTATCTTTTTATTGCCATTGCTGAAGTTGAATGCCTTGAATGCAGAACTCGGCAAAGGATTTCTGAACCAGATCTGGGTGGCGATGTTTTACGTCTACGATTTTTTTCACGCTTCTGTATTTTTTGAACGCAGCCGATTCCTAGTTCACCTGTGGTCACTTTCGGTGGAGGAACAATTTTATATTCTCTGGCCTTTGTTGATCTTCCTGACTCCGCGCGAAAGATTCAAGCAGTTATGTTTCACCGCGATCGGGCTTGGATTCGTTTTCCGGCTCGGCATTACGCTTGTCTACCGCATGCACTTGTTCCCATTCTTGTTGAATGACCCGCAGCAGGCCGTGAACGTTCTCCCCATTTCACACATCGACGCGTTCGCGTTCGGCGCGTATATCTCGCGCTTCGAAATTCCGCGGCCGCGTCTGCAATTACTGGCGTTGATCATAATTACTCCGGCCATTGGTCTATTAACCGATTACGTCTCAAAAGGCTCGATATCGTCGTCCCTTGGTTACGACCTGCCAATGACAGGTCTTTATAAGGAAGTATGGGGATATTCGTTATTGAACTATTTATTTGCAGTCCTGATCTATTGCGTGGCGCGCACGAATTTCCTCACTACTGTTTTGGACAGCGCACCGTTTCGTTATCTCGGGAAAATTTCGTATGGGTTATATGTCTATCATTACGGGGTGATCGCCATGTGCTTCGCCCTATTCCGTAAATATGATTTGAACTATTCGCTGCGCTCACCACAGTTGTTCTTCACGGCAATGGGCTTAACTTTACTGATCGCGACTCTGAGTTTTACTCTGCTCGAAAAACCGTTGATCGATTTAAAGGATAAATTCTTCCGTACTGGTTCATGACTTAACGCGCTTGATAAAGCCGGGTGTGTTCAACTCGCGTTCAAGAATATAGGTGAAATAACCCTGCATGAGGGCCTCCGCCTCTTTCTGGACTTCAAGGCTCGGACGCGCACGAGAGGCGTTTCCATAGTTCGATCTTTGAAAGTGACGCATATACTTTAACGCCTCGATCGAGATCGAAATCAGATTCGGCAGCCCCACACCGCAGCGCGGACAGACCACGCCACCGGAGTTAAATGAAAAGAACTGATCCTCTGGCAATATCTCACGTCCGCAATTCGTGCACTCGAACAACTGCGGACGAAAACCCATGAAATCCAACAGTCTCATCTCGTAATAGCGCACCGAAAGCCAGGCGTCGGAGTCCTTTTCGATACGATCCAATGTTTCCACCAATAATTTAAAGAGGGTTGGGTTTCCACCGTCGTCTTCATAAGTCAGGCGATCGAGCAATTCAACCACATAGGCAGCATACCCCGTCTTCACCAGGTCTTCATGTAATGGAAGAAACGCATTGACTGTTTCGGCCTGTGTGACGATCAGCAGGTCGCGTCCCTTCGCAAGTTGCAAAGTAACGTAAGTGAATGGCTCCAGATGTCCACCCTTGCGCGAGGTCATCTTGCGAACACCTTTGGCCAGGGCGCGAACTTTTCCCTGCTCACGTGTATACAGCGTGAGCAAACGGTCTGCCTCGCCCCAATCACTATGACGCATCACAACGGTGGATGCGCGAAAAGAACGGAAGTCCGGCATTATTGCAAATGGTCCGGCGTGAAGGCCTCGGGCAGCAATTCGGATACAGTCATTGCCTTCAACAGTTTTCCCTCTCCATTCGCGATCAAAACGATCGTATCGAGCCCGAATTCAGCCAGCACCTGCCTGCATCCGCCGCATGGCGAGCCGCCATTATTCGTAACGACCGCAATCACTTCAAAGTCCTTTTCACCTTCCGAAACTGCCTTAAAAATAGCGACGCGTTCCGCGCACATTGTATGCGGATATGCCGCATTCTCCACATTCACACCGGTAAATAGACGCCCGGACTTTGTGCGCAATGCAGCGCCAACCGCATAGTTGGAATATGGTGCATAGGCGCGCCGTCGCGCCTCATTGGCGAGATCGATCAGGGATTGGCGTTCTTCTTTGCTGATGGTCATAGTCTCTTTCTGTCGTTGCAAGGAGCGATCTCCAAATTATAAGAGGATTACCTCGACCCTTTCAGAGTCTCGCAATGCGGTCATTTTTTCTTTGGCTTACGTTCCAGCTTCTTGATGGCGCGTGCGGGCATTCCCACCACAAGTGTATCCTCCGGGACGTTTTTCGTCACGACAGCTGCCGCGCCAGTATGCGCGCCGGCTCCGATCTTGAGCGGCGCGACCAGCATGGTATCTGAACCGATGAACACATCCTCGCCAATTTCCGTGACATGTTTCTTCTCTCCATCGTAATTGCAAGTAATTGTGCCCGCGCCGATATTCGTGTTCGCGCCAACTTCTGCATTACCGATATACGAGAAGTGTCCCATCTTCACACCTTCTGCAAGATGAGAGTCTTTGACTTCGCCAAAATTCCCCATATGAACATGGTTTCCCAAATGCGCACCGTTCCTTAAACGCGCGAACGGGCCCATATCCACATCATTTTCAAGATGAGCACCGTCCAACACAGAGGCAAGCACCTTGCAACGATCTCCGATCTTTGAATCATGAATGATCGTATTCGGACCAATCAGATTGCCTTCACCAATTTCGGTTGTCCCATGCAGATATGTATTCGGCATAATGACCGTATCCCTGCCGATCTTCACATCCACTTCAATATAGGTGGATATCGGATCGATCATCGTCACGCCATTCAACATGTGTTCGCGATTGATGCGTCTGCGCATTGCAGCTTCCACCTCCGAAAGATGCACGCGTGTATTGATGCCGATGGTCTCTTCGATGTCATCCATCACGATTGCCTGCACAGGTAGGTTACTCTTCGCAGCAAGCTCAACAATATCTGTAAGATAGTATTCACCTTTTTTGGAATTCTTTGGAATGAGAGGCAGCGCGTCCCAGAGCCAGTTTGCGTCGAAGCAATATCCGCCCACGTTCAATTCCTTGACGTTTGCCTGCTGCGGCGTCGCTACATATTCCTCCACCACAGCTTCTACTGTTCCATCTCCCTTGCGGATGACACGCCCAAAGCCGCGTGGATCATCTGCAATAACAGTTAAGATCGAGAGGGGGCCTTTATTGTTCTTCTGTGTTTCAACAAGCCTTTCCAGCGTCTCACCGCGCAGCAAAGGCATATCACTATAACAAACCACGATGAGGTCGGTTTTACCTTTGAGTGCGACCTCGGCCTGCATAACCGCATGGCCGGTACCCAGTTGAGGCTCCTGCAAAACAGTCTGGGCAGAATCGCCAAGATATTTTGTTACTTCTTCCGCACCATGACCCACGATCACAACTGGTTTCTCTGTAGTCGCTCTTCTGATCGCCTCCAGCGCATGCCAGATCATTGGTTTGCCCGCGATGGAATGCAGCACCTTTGGTCGATCAGATTTCATACGCGTGCCTTGCCCGGCGGCAAGCAGGATTGCAGTTACTTTCATAGTGTCACCTCAACAAAAAACAGGTTCGTGCATCCATTGGGGCACAACCTGTCTTTTACATAGTGCCGCATAAATACCTAAACTAGAAGTAGTTTTTACTCGTAATTTTTTCGAGAAAGTTTAGCGGTTTATGCAACAAACGGTGGATAAAGAAGTCCCGCACACGCGAGACCGAATTAATAAGGCTGGGGCACCTGGATTCGAACCAAGATCCACGGCTCCAAAGGCCGGTGTGCTGCCGTTGCACCATGCCCCAATTAAGCGGGGCAAATTGTATCACAATTTTTATTGCTTCCCTTCGTCAGGGAGCAGGCCCATCTCGCGCGCTTGTTCAAAAGTAAGCACTTTCGGATCGCTTGGTTTTTTTCCATGTTGTTCAGCAGCCTGGGTCCAGAATTGATCCGTGTCATCTTTCGATTTTGTTTTCTTATCACCGGCTTCTTTGAGGAGTGCTTCCATTTCCGGTGCTGCGGCCGCTGTGGTTGGAGCTAATCTATCAGTTAATTTTCTCGTTGTTTTGGCAGGAGCAGGGTCACCCGTTTGAGGTGATGCGGGCGCTTGTTGCGGGGCAGCAGCAGTTGCAGGTTTTGATGAAACGGCACGTAACTCACCTGTTGCCCCGATGGATTTGAGTGCCTTCTCCACTTCCCGTTTTAAAGCCAGAAATCCATTTACAGTTTCCAAAATACGATCTTCGGCGGCCAGCCCTTCGCCGGCTACGAGCAGGGCATACATTGGATTGACCGGAATAAAGACCATATCGTTATCGCCGCCCCTGAAGATATGATACGACTCGAGCGTTTCCTGATGATTATGACGCGCAACTTTCAAGCTGGCGTTATGGATCGCTGTAAGCGTGGAGACTAGCGAAACTTCCATACTGCCATCACGTAAACTACCGGCGCGAGCTTGTACAAGTCCACGGTCGTTGATGAGAAAAACTGTCTGAGCCTTGTAATCCTGACGGAAATTGGTAAGCAGGTCTGAAAGCCTTCCATGCCGTTCTTCTGTTTTTTCGTCTTTTTTCTCGGGAGGAAATATGGTGCGCACAAGCCCAAGGCCGCGTTCCACTGCATCCAAAAAATCGGCCAATGGAATTGGTTTATCGAAGATTGCCATTGCACCGGCGTTCAGCATTTCATCACGCACTTTGCGATCGGTCATGCCTGTAATAAGTACAACCTTTGCCTCAGGGTGCTTGGCGCGGATCTTGTGCATGAGTTCCACGCCGGTCATACCAGGCAGAAGATAGTCTGTCACTAGCAGGTCAATTTTATGACGAGAAGATTCGAGCAGAGCCTCCTCCCCCGATGGCGCCTCAAAAATTTTTATTTCCGGTTTCTTGAGCGATTCTAAAGTAGCGCGCAAGAGCTTTAAAATATCACGTTGATCGTCGACGATCAAAATTGCACGATCCATAAATTAACCTATTTCACCATCCAACAAGCCACCCAATGGTTGGGAGCAGCCTCACGGAACTCGGGTTCCTGTTCAGAACAGATCTTCTCCGCGATCGGGCAACGCGGATGAAATCGGCAGCCCGTGGGCGGGTTGAGCGGGCTGGGAACATCCCCTTTAAGCACAACGCGCTGACGTTTGAGTCTGGGGTCCGGCATCGGGATGGCAGACATCAGCGCCTTTGTGTATGGATGCAACGGATTCTTGAACAACTCGTCACGATCTGTGAGTTCGGCCATTTTGCCAAGATACAATACGGCCACGCGGTCGGATATGTGCTCCACCACACTCAGGTTATGAGCAATGAATAGATAAGTGAGACCAAATTCCTTTTGCAGGTCTTTCAGGATATTAAGTACCTGTGATTGGATCGACACATCCAGTGCGGAGACAGGTTCATCACAAACGATGAAGTCGGGACGCAGTGCCAACGCACGCGCGATCCCGATACGCTGGCGTTGGCCGCCGGAAAATTCATGTGGATAACGACGCGCGTGATAATCCTCAAGCCCAACTTTCTTAAGGGTGTCGATCATCAAATCAAAACGTTCCTGCCGCGTACCGATATTATGGATATGCAACCCTTCCATTACAGACTCGCCAATGGGCACACGTGGATCAAGGGAAGCATACGGATCCTGAAAGATGATCTGCATATTACGGCGGACATCTTTGAGAGCTTGTCCACGTAGTCCTAAAATATCCCTGCCGTGATATCGAACCGACCCGGAAGTTGGCTCCACCAATCGCAGCATCGATCGCCCGATGGTGGTCTTTCCACAACCAGATTCTCCTACCATGCCAAGCGTTTCACCTTTTTTCACGGTAAAGGAAACATCGTCCACAGCCTTGACCCAGTTAACCACGCGCTGCATCAACCCGGCGCGTACGGGGAAATATTTCACCAGGTGTTCAACTTGAACCAGGTCTTCCGCCGCTTGTGTTTGTGTTGTTTGACTCATCATGTATTGTCTCCAGGACAATTTATTTCGCTTTTAATGGGGCTTGATGGCCTTCGCCATCCTGATATAACCAGCAACGCACCTGGTGACCACCTGAAACTTCTTGTAGATCAGGCTTTATCTCGGTGCAGATCTTCAGACCAAATTTCTCACGCGCTGCACAGCGTGGTGCAAAACGACAACCAATTGGCAGGTTGATCAGGTTTGGCACTGCTCCGGGGATCACATCCAATCGCTCTTTGATTTGACCCAGCACGGGGATGGAACCGATCAGGCCCTGCGTATATGGATGCAATGGCTGATCGAATAACGCATTTACATCGGCCTGTTCGACAATTTCGCCCGCATACATCACAGCCACGCGTTCAGCCATCTCTGCGACCACACCAAGATCATGTGTGATGAGAATGACGGACGTTCCCATCTTCTCGCGCAAGTTTCGCATCAGATCCAAAATTTGCGCCTGAATGGTCACATCCAATGCGGTGGTGGGTTCATCTGCGATCAACAACTCGGGCACACACGCCAGTGCCATGGCGATCATCACACGTTGTGCCATACCGCCGGAAAGTTCGTGTGGATAAGCGTCTGCGCGGCGCTCTGCATCTGGAATGCCAACCATTTTGAGTAGTTCCACCGCACGCTTCTCACCCGCCTCCTTGCCAAAATCCTGGTGGATATTCAACACTTCCGAGATCTGGTCGCTGACTTGAAAAACCGGATTCAACGCAGTTTGCGGTTGTTGAAAGATCATCGAGATGCGATTCCCGCGGATCTTCGTCATTTCACTTTCAGTCAGATCAAGAAGATTTTTTCCATCGAACAATATTTCCCCTTCGCCCACTTTACCGGGAGATGCGACCAGTCGCATGATCGAAAGCGACGTCACACTTTTGCCACAACCCGATTCACCCACAATGCCAAGCACTTCACCGGGATATACCTCAAAATTCACGCCGTCGACCGCGCGCACCACCCCGTCCTCGGTATAAAAGAATGTCTTCAGGTTCCGTACCTCGAGTAAGGGCTTTTGATCCGTTTTGGCCATGGCCAGCTCCCGTAAATGGAATGGGCGAATTGTATCAAAGATTGCGTTCAGGGCATAGCATAGGAGGGCGAACCATACAGTCCCACCAAGCCGCCTGACACAGATTCGAACGGATAATGAATATTGCGATACGCGTCATAGGTTACACCGGCGTAGAGTGGAATAAAGGGAAGGTCTTTAGCCAGAATGGACTGGATCTCAAAAACGTGCTGACGCGCCGAATCCAAATCCGAATCCACCTCGAGCGCCTCACACTCAGACTTTAGCCTGTCGCTGCCATAATAGAATTGTCCCTGCCCCCCAAACCATTGACACAAGTAACCCGGATACAAACTCAAGCTCCAGCCAAGAATTGCCATATCATATTTTTTACTGCTCAAAACTTCATAGCGAATATCTTCCGGATTCACCTGCTCAACAGTAAGCGGAATGCCAAGATTGTCTGCTTGTTCTGCAATCATCTTCGCTTCGAGAGCCTCCAATGAATTGCCATCTTCACCAAGGCTAAGTACTTTAATAGCCGGAAAGGATCGGGCATCCGGCGTATTAAGACCGCTGCCGCGTGTGTCTTTTGTTGGTTCCGTATTCCAGGTATATCCGGCAGATTTAAGCAGCTGGACCGCGCGTGCGAGTCTCAAATCCATATTCTGATCGGTAATATCTGCACATGGAGTAGCAGCATCCGAATTGCGCCAGGAATCATCACCCGCTAAAACAAAGCCGCTGACCGACATGGACAGCGGGCGCGTAGGAAGCCATATTATACAAGCCAGCGCCTGCCGGAGTGTTGAGTCTGCCAAAGCGGAATTTGCCGGGTTGAAGATCAGGAATCGAAGATTTCCATTTGGGCTCGACATTAATTCTAGCGAATTGGATTCTGGCGGAGTATTGTCATCTGGACGAAGAATAGCATCCACTTGATTTTCTTTAAGAGCCGTTTCCGCGTCCTGCGCGTTGGAGTAAAAAGAATATACTGCACGGTCAAAATTAGGTTTTATGAACGGAAAATCGGGATTAGCCTCATTTACCCAATCGTTGCCTTTCCTCTCCGCAGGGATCCACGTACCGAGTGTAGGCTCATCTTTATTGTCCACTACATACAATGCCTCACGTGCTGACTCTATCTTCGTTGTATATCCTTCCAACAATTTGTTCAAGCTGTTCTGCGCAAAAGTCAATTCGCCTCGTGCGCCAGTAAGGTTTCCCTCCAGCTTCCGATCTGACTGACCGTTCAATCTCAGTAACGTAACTTGCGCAGTCAGATTTTTCACTGTGGATTGAGCTTTTGCAAAATAAGTGCGTGCCTCATCGACTTGTGCACGCAATGCAGCATCCGGTAATAGACCGGCAGCCTCATTTATACGCGGCTCCCAATATGCTTTTTGTACAATTGGTCCTTGTAGAGCGCCATATTGCCAGACGCTTACATTGGGCTGCTGCTTGAAAATAAATTTAACTGTGGATGTATCTATAACTTCAACACTCTCCAGATAGTCACGCGAGTAGTACGCGTTCCAATCATAGCCAAGTTCAAAGGCAAGCGCGCTATTGACAGTGAAAGCGACATCATTAGCTGTAAATGAAGTCCCATCAGTCCATTTCAAATCTGTGCGCAGTTTGACGGTGGCAGAATAAAATTCGCCTTCCGGCGTCACTGGGGATGGCATTCCATTCGCAGCGAGAGGTTCAAAATTAAATTCAGGAGGAGCGAGGTGATATAAACGCGGCCAATACTCAGAACGCAGGGCATAATCTGCATAACTCGCGCCTGATTTATCGAATAACTTCCATACATTCTCGTCGCGAGGTTCACCGATCAGCGCAAAACGGATCTCTGGCGCATGCGTTACCGGAAGAACTGTTGGGGAGGGAGCGTTCGTAGGCTTCGCCACCGAAACAGGTTGAGGCGTGCAGGAAGCGAACAAAAGAATTGATATGACCAGGAGAGGAAAATTTCGTCGTATCAATTGTGGCATGCCTCCCCGGCATCGATCGCTTCAATATTCCAGAGCGGGTTGGCGGTTGGGTCAAGATCAAAGTGACAAAGATCGGGACGCGCCGCGGCAACACGCAATCGATAATAAAGCGGAATGGCGGGGAGTTCAGCCGAGAAAAGCACCTGTGTCTGACGATACGAATCTATATAGGCTTGTTCATCCGACAGCGCCTGTTGTGCAGATCGACAAGCCGAATCATATGGCTCGTTCTTATATCCGGTGACATTCGTGCCGATCCATGAATTGGACGCGGAGGGGATTTCTGCCGTTGTAAACCATCCACAGGGAGGCTCGATACTGTTCACACCCATTGCATATTCGATCAGATCGAAGCGGCGGCCAAACAGCAAACCATTTGGGCCGGGCGCGTAAAGATCATTTTGCGAAAAGTATTGCACATTGAGCCCAATACCGCATTGTGCCAGTGATTGCGTGAGGATATCCACCACCTGTCTGCGTTGTGTGGCTGTCGTGGTGTAATAATTAAGTTTAAGAGGCGTGCCGGCGGCAACATTTTTTACAGTCACAGCAACACGTGGGGTATCCGGTTTGCCGTCTGTATCCTTCCAGCCCGCCTGTTCAAGCAATGAAATGCCTGTCGATGGGTCAAAGGGGATTGGGTCGATGTCCGGATCATATAAAGGATGTTCAACCGGAATATATGTGGTTGGTACACTGCTCAAGCCGAACAAAACATTATTTACAACCGATTGACGGTCGAGACAATACGCGATTCCCTGACGCGTATGAGCATCGGAAAAAATATTCTGTCGGTCTTTTTGGAATTGCGTATCATAGCCATCGTCATAGGCAGATGGAAAAACACCCAGCCCAAGCCATTCGATCGTCATGCCTTGTGTAAAGAAAGCCTGTGCCTGCTCGCCCGTCTGCATCTCTTTCAATAAACCAACATGATTGTCCAACCGAATGCTCGGGTCGAGAATGTCACAGCGGCCTGCAACCATTTCGCTGATGGCTGTATCAGGGTCCGCAATGAAGCGGAAGTTCAGCGAATCAAACTTGGGATATCCCTCCGCCTTACGAAAATAACTGGGGTTCTTCGTCAAGGTGATGTGATCGCCCGCGGTCCACTCCTTAATGACGTATGGACCCCATCCCACAGGTGAACGCGAAGCAATATCAATTGTGGACAGTTGGTTCGTAGGGAATTGACTCCATAAATGTTTCGGCGCAGGCGGCCAGAAGTTGGTGAAATATGCAGGGTCAATGAAACCAGGCTTGCCCCACCATTGCACGGTCTTTGCGTCTGCGGCCTCATAGGTTTGTGTGCGATCGATCAAATAAGTATTTGTAACCGCACTTGGGTCAGACGCGAGTGTGAATGCATACACCGAATCATCCGCGGTGAGCGGTGTGCCATCCGACCATGTGATATCCGGCCTCAAGCGAAACGTAACGACCATTTGATCCATCTCGAGCGGCGTCGTACCATCATAGGTGAGGACACAATCACTGCCCCGACAACCTGCAGGGCGGACTTTTACACCCTGTGCTAATAGGACAAGATTCCCGTCCGCATTCACGATTTGACCTCCTGCCTGTACCGGCGTTTTGACGATCTGCGCGTCGCCGTTCTTAAGGGAAGGAAGCTGTGTGAGGATCACCGGCTGATATTCATACCCGACCGTATCAATCGGCCCGTCATAAATAGAAGCCAGCACACTGCGTGCTGCAGTATTCGGTCCTCCAAAGGGATAGAGTGTGTTCGGTTCCTCGCCGAGGCAGACGGTCAACTTGCGGGGGACAGGAGTTGTCGTAGTCGATGGAAGAATCTCTGTTGGGGTTTCGATTGCTTGCGGCCTGGGAGTGAAAAATCCGCATGCCGGCATGATCAGTGAAATAAGAACAAGGCAAGAAAAAATCCCTGCAAACTGCTTCGAGAAAGTCATGGCAAAGTCCTTTTTTGAAAAGAGCATTCCCCCATTATACAAGAGGCCGCCCTTGTGAGGAACTTACTTTTTACCGAATGATCTTTGCATTCCGATCAACAAGATCAATACCACCAACCCGATAAACAACGGCGCATAGAATTTAATTCCGATTGCAGACACAGGCTGCGGTGTGGATATGGCCGCAGGGGGGCCAATTTGTATCTTACCTGCGTTGGATGCGGTAACCCCTTCGCGCGCAGTCCAAAGTTTATTTTCGCGCAACAGATACGATAGGATCTGATAATACTCTTCGTCGGATAATGCACCGGGTCTTTGGAAAGGCATCACAGCCTTGGTAAAACCAAAAAGGTTGGCAGCCGTTCCGAATTTCTTTAGAGCTCCCGGGCCAATTACCGCCGGGACTACTTTCGGGATCGTAAATCCGTTTTCGTATGTGACATTACCATGGCAGTGCGAGTTCCAACAGTTCTGGTCCTCGGGTGGATAAAGCTGGCGAAATTCATCCGTGAGACCCTGCCCGCGATCCCCATGACAGGCTGAACAGTTAAGCCAATATATTTGCGAACCCACATCTGCTGAGGATGGGACAGCCGGCAGTGTTGGTTCCGCTAACCGGTCCGGGGTAGGGGAAGCAGTAGTAGATCCCTGTCGTGCTTGAACTGAAGTGCTTAAAGCCATTCCCCCCTGGAAGAAGATTGCTGTGAGAAACAATCCAAACCCAAGAGGGAACAGAAGAAAACGAAGACGGGAGATCGGCACAGAGTTAGATCTTGCCGCGCATACGCGGGTCAAGCACATCACGTAAAGCGTCGCCGAGCAAATTCCAGCCAAGCACAAACAAGACCAAAGTTAAACCGGGCCAAACGATGATCCACCAATAAGTATTCAGGCTGGTGATCCAATTGCGTGCAAAGGAAAGGATTTGACCCCAATCAGCATAACCAACCGCAGTACCTATTCCCAAGAAGGACAGTGCCGCGAAAGAAAGCACAACGTCGCCGATCGCAAGCGATGCAAGGATCAGGGTTGGAAAGATCGCGTTCGGGAGGATGTGGCGGAAGAGAATGCGGCTGTCCTTCACGCCGATCACTCGGGCGGCCATTACATAATCTCGTTCTTTTACTGAGAGAATATCACCGCGAATGATGCGCGAGTATCCCATCCAACCGAAGGCAATCAGAGCCGTCATTGTTGGGATCAGGCTTTTCCCGATCTTTGGGGTTAATACAGCGGCAAGAATTAGAGCCGCAAGGATGCTGGGTAAAATCAAGAAAATATCGACGACACGCATAATGAGGTTATCAACAATACCGCCATAATATGCAGAGACAGACCCGATGATGACGCCAATCAACAAGGTCGTGAAGGTCACGACCAGACCGGTCTTGAAGGCAGTGCGCGTACCCCAGATCATTGCATAAAAAATATCGTATTGGCCTTCAGATGTGCCAAACAGATGTACCCATTTATCTTTTCCTGTAACTGCTTTATACCAGAATGGTATGGCAGGAGCGTTGCGTGTCCATACTGTTCCTGGAGGCTTTGGGGCTGAACTAAAGCCATCGCGAGGTATCTGAAAAGGATCACCTGTTGCTTTTGGCGGCGCGAGCATAGGGGCTGCCAGGGCAATCGCCGCATAAAAGATGATCAGGGACAAACCGACAATGGATGCCGGCGTCTTCAGCAAACCGGTTAAGATACGATAATTCTCAGGCCCAACGAAACGTTCAATGGTGCCTATGTGTCGCGTTGGGGCGGCTTCTTGAAGAAGGTCGTTGTTTCCAGTGGGAATAGTAGTAACTTGTGCCATCAGTTTCTCCTTGCCTTAGGAAAGGCGAACACGCGGGTCGACGAACGCGTATAAAACATCCACAATAAGATTTGCGATGATCAGGATGAATCCGTCGAACAAAGCAAACCCCAGAACCGTGATCACATCCAGGTTTACTGCTGCACGAGCCGCGGCTGCACCGATGCCCGGGTAATTGAATACGCTTTCAGTGATCACTACACCGCCCAGCAGAAGAACCACCTGAAAGCCAGCCAATGTAACGACTGGCAACATTGCATTCGGTCGCGCATGCTTATTGATGACATCCCTTTCAGCCAACCCCTTTGCGCGCGCGGTTGTAACATATTCCATGCGCAGGGTTTCGAGCATGGAACCTCTGGTCACACGCAGGAAGGTTGCCCAGCTGATATAAGACAACGTCAGTATGGGCAGGAGCATATGTTTAATGGCATCCCAAAAAATGTCGAAGCGACCATTTAATATCGAATCGAACGTAAGCAAATAGGTGTAATGATGGAAAGAATCCGAATCGACGACTTGAGAAAAGTTATCAGAGAGGCGGCCTGGGGGAAGCCAGTGCAGCGTGGCATAAAAGATCAAGATCATCAACAGCCCAAATACAAAAGTGGGGAAGGATGTCCCTATAATGCTGAATATGCGTCCTGCCTGGTCAATGAATCCATTCTGGTGTACTGCCGTCTGCACCCCCATCCAAATCCCAACCATGATCACTGGTCCTACCGCCCAGATCGTCAAATCCAAAGTGTTGGGAAAGCGATTCTTAATTAGCTCTTCAACGGGCTGCGAGGAAGTGCGCGAATACCCAAAATCACCAAATAGAATACCACCCTTGCGCACTCCTGTAGTGGCATCCACGCGACCAACCAACCAGCGCCAGTATTGAACATACCACGGTTTATCAAAACCATATAGTTTGATGATTCCATCAATAGCTTTATCGTTCTTGGGGATATCGCGCACATATAATGCAGTTCGCTCAATCGGCGAGATAGTTTGCAACATAATAAAGATTAACAAGGTCACGCCAACAAGCAGGACCGGAACGAGCAATAATCGGCGGATGATATATGTTGTCATAGTGATGTCTCCAAACTTGTTTTGCGATCGACACTATAGTGCCGCACCAAGCACTGTACTGGCCATGGCAAAACCAAGCCTTCTTGTGGGAGTCCTTTCGGACTCCCACAAGAATTTAACACTTGTTTCCTAGTCTTTGAACATCGGGTAAAAATAGAACCCGGGGTAGATAGGATTCGTAATTTGACCCTCAACCCAGCGCTGGATAAAGCCGTGGCTGGTAGCAAGCTCGAGTGGAACACCAATCGCAGTGTCGTAATACAACTGATTGGCTTCCTTATAGATCTCGCCACGCTTGGCCGGATCGGTTTCAGCAACGCCTCGATTCAGAATATCCTTGAACTGAGCTTTGATGTCATCCGGCAAACCGAAGCGGCTTGCGTATGCACCCAGTGTATAGGGTTGGAACCAGTTGTGTGGATCGTGAATATCTTCCAACCAACCGGCAGTCAGGATCGGGAGTTGTTTGGCGCGCTGTGCACGCAGGTAAGAAGCCCATGGCAAACCAAGCGTCTCAAGCGAGAACAACTCATTTACCTGGCTGAGGCTGCCGGCAAGGATCTCTGCAATCGTCTGGCGGGTGTTATTGCCCTGATTGTAAGCCATCTGGAGGCGGAAGCCGGTCGTCCAAACATCGCCTTCAGGGTCATCACCAGCGGCGATGCCATCATGATCGAGATCGGCAGCTTTGAATTCTGCTGTGCATTTATCGATGTCAAAGGTGTAATGCGGCGTATCCGGGAAGTAGCCGGGCATGCCAGGGAGCGGGAGGCCAACAGGTTGAATGGCCTCGCCATTGAACACATCATTGATATAGGTACCAAAGTCAAAGCAGTATGCAAAAGCCTTGCGGATGTGTACGTCGGCAAAGAAATCAGCTGGAACGCCATTACCATCGAGTTTACCGGAACCCATATAGGGGTTGGGGCTTTCAGTAGAGGTGGCAATAGCCTGATTGAGTCCCAAAACATCCATTTGAATTGCAGGTCGGCCAATGCGAAGGCGCAGGGGTTTGGATGCGTCAACGACTTCACAGGGCTTATAGCCATTGGTAGCTAAATCGAACTCACAGCGTTCACCTACAAGCGCGTCCATTTGTGCGCGGTCCGAGACCTGAACGCGAGCCCAATCAGCATCGCCCGTCTGCACCATTGCAAAGCGAGTACCCCATTCGGGAACTGCTTTTTCAACAATACGTGAGAGTTTGGCAGGTTCGCGCCAATAGCCATCGTTGCGAACCAGAGCAAATCCTTCGCCCTGCTTAATGGCGCCATCGAGTTTGAACGGGCCGGTCCCATTTTCGATTCCGGAGAAGGGATCATCAGCAGACTGCATGGCATAGAAATTCTGCCAGGTATCACAGGTGCCATCCCAGCCAGCGTTAGAGACAACCCACTTCTTATCCATGACAGAGCCCCAGGTTTGGGCAATGGTGGGAAGGAAGGGGCCCCAGGGCTGAGCAAGGGTCATGGTTACCGTACCCGCTGCATCATCAGCGACGATTGCGGTTTGAACCTTTTGGCAGGCATCGGCTAAGGCAGTTGGGTCATTCTTACCCATGGCATCGCGATCATCAGCAGAAGCGCCTTGATCAACCACCATGGATATATCATCGTTTCCTACACCAAAGAATGGCTCAGAAAGTAGCCATTGGGGGGAAACATAACCACCCTGCAGGAGGCCCCGTTGGAATGAGTAAGCGACGTCAGTCGGGGTCATTTCATCGCCATTATGGAACTTCACGCCTTTGCGGATGTGGAAGGTCCAAACCGTACCATCGGCAGATGTATCCCAGGACTCTGCGAGCACAGGGACAAATTTATCAGTGGCCTCCCCATCATAAAAGACGAGGGTCTCGTATACATTCTGAAGGATCTCACCACTGGCTGTATCATATGCCAATGCAGGGTCCAGGGTGTCAATACTGATATCAGAATCTGCAAGGATCAACGTTGTCGGATCCTTGGAGGTTGGGGCTCCTGATGTTGTAGGAGCCTGGGTGCTGCTGGTGCCGGGTTGTGCCGTGGCAGTAGTGGAAGGTCCGCAGGCGGTCAACAACATGCTGACAGCAACAAGCAAACTCAGTAAAACAAAAAGTTTACGCATGTTTCTTTTCTCCTCACAAAATTTATTAGTTGGAACGAACTTACGACATTTCATTCGAATTCTGGTTAGGCTAAAAAGACGACCACCTCCTTTCAATTTTTATACAAAACGTTCGGCAAAGTGACAGGCCACAAGGTGACCTGGTTTCAATTCACGGAACTCCGGTCGCGTCTCGGCACACATTTTCTCTGCAATCGGGCAGCGCGTGCGGAATCTACAGCCGGAGGGTGGGTTAACTGGCGAAGGCACGTCCCCTTGAAGGATGGTGCGAGCCCTTTTTGCATCCGCAATTGGATCGGGGATCGGTATTGCAGAGAGCAGCGCCTGGGTATAAGGATGTAACGGTTTGTTATAAAGTTCTGAACGATCTGCCAACTCAACAATAACTCCTAAATACATCACGGCCACACGCTTGCTGATGTGACGCACCATGGAAAGGTCATGGGCAATGAACAAATACGTCAGGTTGAACTGGTGCTGTAGTTCATCGAGCAGGTTTACAACCTGTGCCTGAATGGATACATCCAACGCAGAGATGGGTTCATCACAAACGATAAAGGACGGCTGCAATGCAAGCGCACGCGCGATCCCAATGCGCTGCCGTTGGCCGCCTGAAAACTCATGTGCATAGCGGGTTGCAAAACTTGGATTCAGATTTACCAATTCGAGCAGGTGTTCCACACGTTCCTGGATCTCTTTGCCCGTGGCAATATTATGTACCGCCAGAGGTTCACCGATGATTTCGGCAATCGTCATGCGTGGATTCAAGCTCGCGTACGGATCTTGAAAGATCATCTGCATTTTACGGCGCATTAATCTCAATTCCTCGCCTTTTAATGCAACCAGGTCCACGCCGTCGAAATGGATACTTCCAGCAGTCGGTTTATATAATTGCAAAATAGTACGTCCAGTTGTAGATTTCCCACATCCCGACTCGCCCACCAGGCCCAGGGTTTCACCCCTAATTACATTAAAGGAAACTCCATCCACTGCATGAACCGCACCCACCTCTCGCTGAACCACCCCACGATAAATGGGGAAATACATTTTAAGATCCTTTACTTCCAATAGAACGTCAGGGCTGCCTGCCATTAGCGGGCCCTCCCGGTCTTTACATCCGCCCAACAAGCGATTTTGTGATCACTCGTGATAGGGTCGAGTGTGGGGTTTTCCTTCCAACAACGCTCCATGACCCATTTACAGCGCGGGGCAAACGGGCAGGCATGAGGTTTTTGATACAGCACTGGAGGGTGACCCTCAATGGAATACAAACGATCATGGCTTTCATCATCCACGCGAGGCAAGCTGCCTATTAAACCCAGGGTATAGGGGTGCGAAGGATTGGCAAACAATTCATTGACTGGGGCTTCTTCAATAATAAAACCGCCATACATGACGATGACTCGCTGGGCAAGCCCTGCCACGACTCCCAGATCGTGAGTGATCCAAATGATGGCCATACCCAATTCATCGCGCAACCGTTTTACCAGATCCATGATTTGCGCCTGAATGGTAACGTCCAGAGCCGTCGTGGGTTCATCGGCGATCAAAATTTGGGGACTGCATGAAAGCGCCATCGCGATCATTACACGTTGGCGCATACCGCCGGAATATTGATGAGGGTAATCATTCAATCTATCTTTTGCATTTGGAATTCCCACCATTTCCAGCAACTCAGCGGCACGATCACGCGCCTGGTTTTTAGACATCCCCACGTGCAACATCAGCGGCTCTTCCAACTGCCGCCCTACAGTCAAAACCGGATTAAGCGATGTCATTGGATCTTGAAATACCATGCTGATCTGAGAGCCGCGAATATGACGTAACTCTTCATTTGACATTTGTAAAAGGTCTTGATTGAAAAAGTAAGCCTCCCCCGCTACGATCTTTCCCGGAGGAGACTGAACAAGACCCATTACTGAAAGCATGGTCACACTTTTTCCACAACCGCTTTCCCCCACTACCCCGAGCGTTTCGCCTTCCTTCAAACCAAAAGAAACACCATTTACTGCATGAACGATCCCGTCAGGGGTCTTGAATTGAGTTTCAAGTCCTTTGATGTCTAGCAAGAAATCTGGCATCCGCAAGGTCCTTTATCACATTGAAATAAATTCTAGCGAACCGGACTGCATGTGTGACATAATCGAGAAGCGAATTATACCTAATTCTTTAGGAGCGTCAACAGCCCAACTAGAATATGGGCAAAGGCAGTCCTAATTTAATGGAAAATAACACTCTGGAATTGTTAAATACCCCTCTACAGAACTGTTTTTAAACCTATAACATGGAATATTTGCCTTTTTATAGAATCGAGTTCTCCATTGCGTAAAATAGTACTAGCTCATTGACACGCCCTCGCTCCTCACATAGAATTCAACCCAACCCATGCATCAAGGAGAATAAATGCTAAAAGAATTTAGAGAGTTTGCCATGCGAGGCAATGTGCTTGATCTGGCCGTGGGCGTCATCATCGGTGGCGCCTTTGGCAAGATCATCAGTTCGCTTGTTACTGATATTCTCATGCCGTTGATCGGATTGGTGATCGGTGGGATCGATTTCAGCGGCCTGGGCTTGACCGTTGGCAGTGCCAAGATAACCTATG
>Ga0209131_1000864_pt1 | contig 21202 bp, 20 predicted proteins | sample GraSoi_2013_40cm_FD_185826 | JGI IMG/M metagenome (GOLD analysis project Ga0209131, IMG submission 185826) | Grasslands soil microbial communities from the Angelo Coastal Reserve, California, USA - Sample 9_17_2013_40cm (SPAdes) (version 2) | ecosystem: Environmental > Terrestrial > Soil >... | reverse complement strand
TGGCGATCTTTGTGGACCTCGGCGCCTGGGTCGGGCTCCCGGTCTTGGCGGCCGTGTTGCTGCTGGCCCTGGTCGCCGTCAGCCTGCGGCTGCAGGCCCCGCAGCCGGCCAGCGGCGGCCCGGCCGCGCGCATCCGCTCGGCCACCGCGGCCGCGCCATTCCAGCGTCGTTCGGGGTGTTCGCGGTCTTCGCAGTGCTGTACGGCTGCGAGACCATGAACGGCACTTGGTGCTAGATCCACCGGGCCTGCATGTCTCGGCGACTACCGCGTCGCTGACGCTCGCCGTGGTCTGGGCGATGGTCACGGCGGAACGGGTCCCGTTCGCGGCGGGACGGCGCTGGCTCCCGAGCCGGCTCGCTTACCACGTCCTGCCCTTCGTGCTCGCTGGCGCTTTCGTGTTCATCGCTGCCCGCCGACCGGTGCCGCCTGGGCGGGCATCCTGGCTTTCGGCCTGGCCGACCTTGGCTGCTCGGCGCTGCTTCCGCTGACGATCAGTTTCGGGCCGGAAAACTGCTCGCCATTTCGGGGTTGTCAGCTTCGTGATCGCCTGTTAGCCCGAAGTTACGGCTAGGTGGGTAGGTGGTTTCTTTCCTGACCTGGGGTTTTTGCCGATGGTGACGGGTGGTGTTCTGGCTACTTCAGGGTGAGCGGGATGGGGACGCCGATGAGGTCGAAGGCGTCCCGCTGGGCGCTGGTCGGCTCGGCCAGCATCGGCACGGTGGCGGTGGCGCCGGCGAAGCGGACCTGGTTGCGGGTCAGGGTGGCCAGGTGAGCGAGCAGCCCGCGGTAGCTGCGGTAGCGGCGGCCGGCGTGGTCGTGCTGGCGGGAGGCCTTGGCGCGGGCGGCCGGGGAGCGGGGGGCGGGGGCGACGGGGTCGCCGCCGGCGGGCGGGTCCTCGTCGGTGTAGGTCAGCGGCGCCCAGGCGCGGCGCAGGTGCCAGGTGAGGTAGCAGCCGAGCATGCAGATCAGCACGTGCGCTTTGACGCGTTCTTCGAGCCGGTGCCAGATGGGGCGGAGGTCGAGGTCGTCGGCCTTGATGTGGCGGAAGTCCCGCTCGGCGTACTTGAGGTTCTTGTAGGCGGTGACCACGCCGGCCGGGTCGAGGTCGCCGGCGGGCACGGAGGTGCGCAGGACGTAGAAGCCGTCCAGGGCGGCTTCCTCCTCGATCTGCGCGTGCCGGCGCTCGACCGTGAGGCTGGTGTCGGTGATGGTGACGTCGAAGTGCTTGCCGGTGTTGTACTTGCTGATCACCTTGCCGACCGCGACGCCGATCTCGCCGGCGCCGGTCAGCTTGCCGGCCTGGACCCGGGCGATGATCGGGGTCAGCAGTTTCTCGGTGCCGGCCAGCAGCTCGCTGCGGGTGCGGGCCCGGTCGGCGGCCAGGACCGGGTTGCGGCAGGCGATCAGCCGCTCGCCGGGGTAGTCCGGGCTGGTGATCTCGGCCAGGTTCTGCTGACCGGACAGGGACATCTGCAGCGGGCCGCCGTCGGCCATCAGGTTTCTGATGGCGGGGGCGCGCAGCGCGGTGATCCACCCGTAAGCATCGGGTAGTTCAGTCCCGTCGCCGGCCTTGTTCAGCGCCTGGATCCGGGCGCTGGTGATCATGCCCCGGTCGCCGACCATGACCATCTGCTCCAGCCCGAATTTGTCCCGCACCACTTTCACGATCTGGGTGAACGCGGCCGGGTCGCCGGTGTTGCCGGGGAAGACCCGGACCGCGACCGGGCGCCCTGCCGGGTCGGTGAGCAGCCCGTACTCGATCTGGAGCTTGCCCTTCTTGCCGTCGCGGGAGTAGCCGCGCGCGGCCAGCGGGCAGCGCCGGCCCTCCAGCCAGGACGACGACAGGTCGAACAGGGCCGTCCGCGCCGGGTTCGGCCCGGCTGCTAGGTGCCGGGCGGCCAGCTTCGCCTCGATGCGGTCCTGCCGGCCGGCCAGCCAGTCCATCGCCGCATACACCTGATCGGTGGACGCGGCGGCGACGCCCAGGTCGGTCCCGATGGTCGTGTCCGCCCACCAGGCCAGCGTGGACAGCTTCGACGCGGGGGCCGCTACCCGGGAGATGACCAGCGCCAGCGCCAGGTCCCGCTCGGCGCACGGCGGGCCGAGCACCGCGGGCAGCCCGAGCCTGACCGCCATCGCGTGCACTGCGGCGACGTGACCGTGCGGCACTGAGGCGGCGATCGTCACCGCCTGGCCGGCCGGGACCAGCGGCGTGCCCTTCAGCGCCGCCTCGATCAGGTCGACGGTCCGGTCCGGCAGCCCGGACAGGTTCGCCAGCGTCTCGTGCCGCACCTTCCCGCCGTCGCGGAACGTTCGGCGCAGGTACGCGGACTCGTACTCGCGCCGCTGCCCGTCCGCGCCGGTGTGACCACCACGGATCCTGGCCACGTGCATTGCTGTCGCCTGACTGGCCATACCCCGATGATAGCGGAAAATGAGTCAAACGTCTGTCATTGATGAAGATCTTTATGGCTACACTACCGGCTCGCAGGGCATCCATATCCCCAGGCCAGAGCACGGAAGATCTACGCAGAGTTACGGCAACTTCGGGTTAGCAGGTGGGGTTCGGGATCCCCGCTTTCGGCGTCGGTCCGCTCCGGACGGCCGGGTATACGCTGCTCCAGATCTACGGCGCGAGCGCGGTCGTATCGGTGACATTGGGCTTTGCTGTCGATGGCCGTGGCCCGTGGACGCCCGTCCCCGCAGCGCTGCACCCGCGACCGACTAGTCACCTCAGGTGACGTCGGCCTCGTCCAACCCCTGACCACCGAAATCGTCACTTTGGGTGACGCCTGCTAACGCAAGGCAATGTAACGAGATTGTGAGTTGATGACGAAGTGAGGGGTCTTTAATCAGCGGGCTCTGATATATCTGACGGCTGGTTTGCGATTCGCGAGGCAGTCGGTCAGCAGCGGAGGAATTGTGCGCACAGTGTTGCTCAGACGACACACAGTAGCCGTGGTTGCAGCGGCCGGGCTGGGGGTTCTCGGCATTTCAGGCCCCGCCGTCGCGTCAGCGACGTATTACCCAGGACCGCGTATGGCCGTGGCCAAGGTAACGAGGCCGACGCTGCCGGCGGGCCAGCGGTACGCATGCCCGCCAGCCCAGCCAGGCCGGATGACATGCATGTCGATCGTGCGTGCCGCGCAGCGGTCGAACCGCTGGGCGGCCGGAGGGGCCGCGCTCGCCAACGTCTCCTACGGTCCGACTGACCTGCAGCACGCGTACGGGCTGTCAGCTGCTTCGGCGCATCGAGGCAACGAGGTGACGGTCGCCATCGTGGACGCGTTCAACGATCCGCTTGCGGGCAAAGACCTTGGCCGGTTCCGCCATCTGACCGGCCTGCCGCCGTGCACGAAGGCCAACGGCTGCCTGCACATCGTCAATCAGGCCGGCAAGACCGGGCCCCTACCCGCGTCGAACGTTGGCTGGTCGGTCGAGATCTCACTTGACCTGGATATGGTCTCCGCGGTCTGCCCGAAGTGCCACATCTTGCTGGTCGAAGCAAAGAATGCGCTCACGGTCAACCTTGGCGCCGCGGTGAACACCGCAGTCAAGAAAGGCGCGAAGTATGTCTCTAACAGCTGGGGTGGTCCTCAGTTCAGCGGTGAGAGCCACTTCAGCCACTTCTTCAATCACCCTGGCACGGTTGTCAGCTTCGCGTCAGGCGACTTCGGATTCGGCCCGACATTCCCGGCCAACCTGCAATACGTCACGTCCATCGGCGGGACCACGCTCAGGAAAACGACCGGCGGGCGGGGCTGGACCGAATCGGTGTGGGGATCGGCCACGCGCAGGCGCGGCACCGCTTCGGGTTGCTCAAACCAGTCCAAGCCGTCGTGGCAGCGCTTCGATCCGCCTGGCGGTTGCACGAGGCGAACGCAGAACGACGTCGCGGCGGTCGCCAACCCGGCCACCGGCGTGCGCGTATTCGACAGCTTCCACGCTCCCGGCAGGATCGTGGTCGGCGGTACCAGCGCGTCAACGCCCATTATCACCGCCATCTACGCGCTGGCCGGGAGACCGAAGGCCGGCACTTACCCAGCTCAGTATCCCTACCGGGGCCGCGCGCACCTGTTCGACGTCACCAGCGGCATCAACGGGAACTGCGCGGCGAGCCGCCGATACCTGTGCCACGGCGAGCCAGGCTACGACGGGCCCACCGGCTTTGGCACTCCGAACGGAATCCAGGCGTTCGCGGCCGGATAGGCGCCCGTGGTGGCGCTCGTCGACCCGGGCGCGCCAGTTCCCGCGGTTCTGCGGCGTCAGACCGTCGGGGAAGGTCCGTCCGGCTTGGCCTTGGGCTGACTATCACGCACCGGAGCGCGCGCGGGATACGAGGAAGTCGAGGATATCCAGAGCGAATCCACGAGTGCCGTGAACGCCGTCGCGGCCACAGCCTGGGGCTCCGCCCATGCCGTGGCCTCGACACGTCCCTGGGCGACCGATAGCGCGACGAATAGCAGCCCGGTCAGCGCGCCCGCGACGGTCGCGCTCCCGAGAAAGAAGGTGTCGTAGGACACGATCGAGATAATGCCGGAAGCCGAAAAGCGCGGAGGTAATGTCCGGGACTATGGCGTACCGCTCTACAGTCCGAATCGCGGAGGCCTACTGTCCTGGTTACGGATGAATCTGGTCGTCCGGTGCCGGCGCGCGAGATGAATCTGTCCTGGGCCGCCACTGGCGCCGTCGCTGCCCTGCCCGCGGGCACGGTGCTACGCGAGCAGGTGTTCAGGCTCTCGGTCCGCGGCGGTGAGCCCGAGGAGGCAGCCTGCCGAACTTGCGCTGGCCCGATTCCAGCGCTTCCCGCCGTCCGGTGCTGGCTCTGCGGCTCGTGGTTCGGCGTGCCCGTCTTGATCGAGCTGCTCGCGGCGGCGGTGACCGCATTACTGTTCGCCAGGTTCGGCACGCAGCCCGATGTCGCGGCGTTCGCGTACCTCGGAGTGGTCGGAGTGGCGCTTACCGAGATCGACCTCGCAGTTCACCGGCTCCCTGACCGGCTGACGCTGCTGACCTACCCCGCGTTGATCGTTCTGCTCGGTCTGGCGGCCGTCTCCGATGGCAACGGCGCGGCCTTGATCCGCGCGCTGCTTGGCGGCTTAGTTCTCGCCGCCGCGTACCTGCTGCTCGGGCTGGCCAGCGCAGGGCAGCTTGGCGGCGGCGACATCAAGCTGAGCGGCCTCATCGGCCTGGCGCTCGGCTGGCTGGGCTGGCAAACGCTGATCGAGGGGGCATTCCTCGGCTTCGTCCTGGCTGCGATGGCCGGGCTGGCTCTGCTGGCGATGCGCAGGATCTCCCTTCGCACCAAGACCAGCTTCGGCCCGTTCATCCTGGCCGGCGCCCTACTGGCCGTCCTCGCAAGCGGCTAGAAAGAAACACTGGATCCGTTCGCTTCGATATCACGCCCGGTTTGCTCGTTTTGAGGCCGTGGCGGATCCCAAAGTCGGGGCGGCGGGCTTCCGTTGCCGACCGGAACACCTGCGGTGACGTGGGCAAAGTCGGCACGGCAGTGGGCCGGGGCGATCTAAGGCGTCGCGGTCGCAGAGATAGGACATCTTCCCGATGCGGCAGCCGGGGCCTTACGACGATCCTGAATCTTGCCGGGCCCAGCTAAGGCCCGAACTTCAGGAGGTTGCAATGCATCCGCAGATCGTAGCTATGGCAGCTGCCGAGCATGTCAAGGACATGCAGGCCGCCGCCAACCGGTCGCGGCGTGTCCGCGAGGCACGCCGCGCCCGGCGCGGCGCGATCACCATCAGTACCGCTGTCCACCACGGCCGGCCAGCCAAGAATCCGTGCCCACAGCTTCCCTGCCCGCCGCTCTCCGCCCGGGCAGTGTGAACCCGGCAGGTAACCAGACTCACATGCCCGTGCTCGCATCCGATTGCGAGCACGGGCCATTTTGCATTCAGCCCGGAGGCGCGGGGCCGCACTCGCATGCCAGCTCGACGTCAGGTCGGCTCGATGCCCGGTCCGCCCGCACGCGGCACCCTGGACGTCAGGCCCGCCTACTTCCCCGGCATCCCCGGCCGACAGCCGCCTACTCCCCAGCATCCCCGGACGACAGCGACAGACCGTCGCGATGGGCGATGGCGGCGGCCTCCGTCCTGCTGGCCGCACCTAGCTTGCCCAGGATGTTCGACACATGGACGCTAACGGTTTTCGGCGAGATGAAGAGCTCGATGCCGATCTCCTTGTTGCTGTGCCCCGACGCCAGCAGGACAAGAACCTCCCGCTCGCGCTCAGTCAGCCCGGCCAGCGGCCCGCGACCCCGGTATCCCGGCTCCCGCTCGGCCGTCCCGATCCTGGCGCGGCGGCCGAGATCGGCCAGCGCCGTCCGCAGCGGTGCGGCCCGGAGCGTGTCCGCGGCCCGCTTGGCGAGCAGCCATTGAATTCCGGCGGCCTCCCGGTCGCCTGCCTCAGCCAATGCCTCGGCCAGCCGCCAGCGCGCCCTGGCGGTCTCGTAGACAAAACCTTCGCCGAACGCGTCGACGACCGCCTGCCAGGCGGCCGGGGTGTTGTCTCCGTTCGCACGGCTCCATTCCGCCTCGGCGCGAGCCAGCCAGCCGCGGCCGTCGACGCCGAGCGCGAAGCCCGGCATCTGGCGGTTGGCCGCTCCGTCGCGGGCGCACTGCAGCAGCTGGCCGGCCTGCTCCAGCACGCCGGCGAGCCGGTCCGAGTCGCCGGTGACCCTGGCCGCCGCGGCCTGGTCGGCCAGCGCGCCTAGTCCTACTGCGGCCACCCGGATCAGCTGCGGGCTGTGCTCGCCTTCGTCGATCTCTTCGATGGCCCTGATCGTCGCCTGGATTTCCGCGATGGCTCCCGCCGTGTCACGACGCCAGAGGGCGCGCTCGGCGAGCAGACCGCGGGCGATGTACTCGACGAACCCGTCGCGGGCGAACATCGGCTCCAGCCATACCCAGCGTTCCTCAACGACGTCCAGGCCACGGCCAACGGCGATGAACAGGGCCATCGCCGACAGCCTGGCTTCCGCCGGGCCGGTGACCCGGACGGGGAACCCGTCGGCGATCTCCTCCGCGTGGTCCCATGTCCCATCGGCGAAATGCGCCAGGTAATGCAGGTACTGCAGATCGAGGCCGTACTGCGCGAGGCCGAGGCCAGCGCCGTTTGCGCGCTCGGTACCCTCGTGCGCCCGCTGCGCCGCGCCGTCCAGGTCCCCCTGCTCAAGCTGCAGCCTGGCCAGCTGATAGGTAGCGCGGAGTTCGACCCCGAGCACCCGTGCCTCGGCTGCCTGGCGGTGCGCCGTGCTGTACATGGCGATGGCATCGGCGATTTTGCCCGAGCGCTCGCTGATCAGGCCCAGCGTGACCAGGGCATCGGCCTCTACCCACGGCGCCCCCGCGGCCAGGGCCGCCGCCCTGGCCTGCTCGGCCCTGGCCTTCACCGCGTCATGGTCGGCGAACGCGAGGAGCGCGTGAGCGTGGGTCGCCAGCGCTCTGGCGTACTCCCAGGTCGGCGGATCAGGCGGCAACGCGTCCACGGCCGCCTGCCCGGCGGTCGCCGCGGCCGCATCCTCACCGAGGTCGTTCAGGAAGTAAGACAGCCGCTCCTGGGCCCGGCACAGCAGTTTCCGGTCCGCGGCCTCGTCCAGGTACGCGAGCATTCGCCGCAACTGGGTGACGGCCCGGGCGGTGTCACCGCCATCCGCCGCGCTGACCGCGGACCAGAAGGCAAGCTTTCCCCGGCCGACGCCGGCGATCTTTTCCGGATCGGTGACCCGCTCCCAGAGCGACAGCGCCTGGTCGTAATGCCGGTGTGCGTCGGCCGGCGCCGCCAGCCGTTCCGCCTCCTCGCCGGCGAGCACGGAAGCCGAGAACGCGCCCTGGATGTCATGGCTCGCCAGGCAGTGGTGAGCGAGTTCCGCCGCCGTGCCAGGTACCTCAGCGAGCCGGCGCTCGTCTGCGAGCAGATCGGCCAGCCTGGCGTGCAGCCTGGTGCGCTCGCCTGGCATCAGGTCGGCGTAGATGGCCTCGCGCAGCAGCGCATGACGGAAGGCGTATCCCTGCTCGCCGTCGGGGACGAGCAGCTGATGAGCGACGGCCTCCCTGACCGCGCCCTCGTAGACCAGTTCGTCGAGACCGGAGGCCTGCCTGACCAGCTCATCGTCGACCCGGCGACCGGTAACCGCAGCAGTTCTGAGCACCTGCTGCGCGGCCGGGGAAAGCTGCTCCATCCTGGCGAGCAGCAGGTCAGCCAGCCCGGCCGGGAGCTGCGAACCCGCCGAGGACGCTTCGAGCAGTTCCTCGGCGTAGTACGCGTTCCCCTCGGCCCTGGTGATCATCCGGTCAATCGCCTTGGCGTCGAGCCGGTGCAGCGACAACTCGGTCAGGTGCTGCGCCATCGCCGACGCCGTGAGCGGGCCGAGCTCGATCGAGCTGACGCTGGGCAGCCTGAGCAACTCGGCTACCAGCGGCCTGAGCGGGTGCCTGCGGTGCATGTCATCAGATCGATAGGTCGCGACGACCGCGAGCCGCTCGGCGTGCAGCATCCGGCTCAGGAACGTAAGCAGGTCCCTGGTGGACTGATCAGCCCAGTGCACGTCCTCGAGCACCAGCAGCACCGGGCTCGCCGCCGCTAGCTCGGTCAGCAAACCGAGAACCGCGCCGAACAGCTGCTGCTGGACCAGGCCCGGCATGTCGCCGCCAGCCGGCTGGCTCTCGTTGCGGTCGGGCAGCAGGCGAGAGAGCACGGGCCGTGCGGCGAGCGCGTCGAGCAGCGGCCCGCCCGCGGACGGCCCGGTCGACGCGTCGCGGAGCGCATCGGCCAGCGGGAGGTAAGGCACGGCATCGCCAAGTTCGGCGCAGCGGCCCGACAGGACGGTGAATTCCTTCTCACGGGCGCGCGCGGCGAGCTCGGTGACCAGGCGGGTCTTGCCCACGCCAGCGTCACCGCTGATCAGCGTCACAACCGGCCGCCCGGCCGCCGCCGAGTCGAGCATGCTCAACAGATGACTCAGCTCGGCTTCCCGGCCGACAAACGCGTTCCTGCTAACTCCAAGCACGATTCCAGTATCACAGCAGACTCCGACACCCGGGTCAGTCGCGAGCCGCGGCCGGCTGTCAATGCCCGCGCGCCGCCTGCGTCGCAGTTCCCCCGCCCGGCATCAGGCGTCCGGCCGGGACTGCCCGCTGAGTCCAGTAATTGCCCTGGAAGAATGCCCGTTGTGTCTAAACCTCGCGTCGGACTGTTCCGAGAACTTCCCCCCGAGGTGGCCATCCTCAGCTCGGTCTCCTTCACGGTCGCGCTCGGGTACGGAATCGTGGCGCCGGGCATCCCGGCTTTCGCGAGGCAGTTCGGCGTAAGCACAGCCGCCGCGGCCAGCGTGATCAGCGCTTTCGCCTTGATGCGGATCATCGGAGCGCTGCCCTCTGGCAGGCTGGTCGACCGGTTCGGCGAGCGCAAGACGATGGCGGCCGGCATCGCGATCGTGGCAGCGAGCAGCGTTCTGGCCGGCTTCTCCGGGTCATTCGGCCAGCTCATCGCCCTGCGCGGGGTCGGCGGGCTCGGATCGGCCATGTTCAGCGTCAGCGCGCAAACGCTGCTGCTGCGCAGCGTGCCAGGGGACCTCAGGGGCCGGGCAAGCGGGTTGTACACGGGCGGGTTCCTGCTCGGCGGCATCAGCGGCCCGGCGATCGGCGGCCTGGTCGCCGCATGGTCGCTGCGCGCGCCGTTCTTCATCTACGGCGGCATGCTGCTGGTCCCGGCCGGCATCGCGGCCATTGTCCTGCGCGACAGCCAGCGCCTCGCCGACGGCCCCAGGGCGCGAACCGAGCGGCCGCTGGCGGGCATCGCCGCCGCGCTGCGAAGCAGGGCGTACCGGGCGGCCGCGTCGGCCAACCTCGCGGATGGTTTCGCGGTGATGGGGGTCCGCAGCGCGATCGTGCCGCTGTTCGTGCGCGACGTCCTGCGCGAGCCGCCGACGTGGACCGGGATCGGCTTTCTCGTGGTCGCCGTGCTGAATGCCGCCACGCTGCTGCCAGGCGGCAAGGTGGCCGACACGCTCGGCCGCAGGCCGGTCATCGTGGCCGGCTGCCTGGCCAGCGGCGTCAGCATGGTCTTGCTCGCGGTGCTGCCCGGATTGTGGGGAATCTCCGGGTTCCTCGTTGCCCTCGGCGCGCTGGGCCTGGGCTCCGGGCTGCTCGACGTCGCGCCGTCGGCGATGATCGGCGACCTGCTCGGCGGCAGCCGCGGCGGGAACGGCGGTCAGGGCGGGACCGTGGTCGCTTCCTATCAGATGGCCGGCGATATCGGTACGGTGACCGGCCCGGTCGCGGTCGGATTCCTCGTTGACTCGGTCTCCTACGCCGCGGCCTTCGTACTCGCCGCAGGCGTCCTCGGCCTAGCCGCGGTCGCGGGTATGTTCGCGCCGGAAACGCGTAAGCCAGAGGCGGGACGGATCCACGTCAGCGAGACGGCAGGAGCCCAGCCGCACTGCGACCCGGCGTAACTGCGGGACGAAGTCGTCTGATCGGCGCCGAGCTGGCGCCGGGGGCTGGCTACGTCTCAGGGATCACGGCGACGCCCGCAGCTTTGGCGGCGTTACGCAATTTGGCGTCCAGTGTTGCGAGCGTGACGCCTTCTCGTTCGGCGAGCACCAGGTAGGCCGCATCGTAGGCGGCGAGTATGTGACGGCGCCCCGCGGCAAGGACCGCGCCCATTTCGACGCTCGCGGAGTCGACGTGGATCGGAAGCTGGCCGAGCAACGCTACGAATCGGGCGCTCTGGGCCTCTGTTAGGCGGCCGCGGCGCTCCGCGATCAGCAGGACGTTGGAAACCTCGAGTTCCCACAGGGCAGGGACTATGGCCATGTCGTCGACAAGACGGTCGAGAATGGCCTCAGTTTGAGGTGTTGCCTCGTCTTCGAAGCACCAAGCCAGCGTCATGGAGGCGTCGACGACGAATGGCATTCAGCGCCGTCCCTCGCTGATCAGGTCGGCGAGGGACAATCCGCCAAGGGTCACGCCACGGCGTGCCTGCCGGAGCGAGCCTATGACGTCGCCGGGCTGCGGTCCCTGGCGGTCGGCCGGTACCAGCTTTGCCACCGGGACCCCGTGCTTAGTGATGATTACGCTCTCGCCCGCTGCTACTGCCTCAAGCAGCCGGGGCAGGTGCGTCTTTGCCTCAAAGGCACCGACTGACCGCATGAGTTCAGACTAGTCGGCAACTAGTCGGATGAGAAGGCGCATCGACTCTATAGTTGGCCGTCGGGCTGGACGAGATGGTAGTACTCGCGCGGCTTTCGCTCGCCGCTGTGCGTCACGGTGTTGGGCACGCCGCTACCCGGCATCGCCGCCTCGAACGCTTGCCTGGATTCCCATCGCGACAGGCCGACGACCCGGTCGCCGACCCTGTCCAGCCAAGGACCGATCTCGGTGAGCCCGAGGGTCCCGGCCATCGACTCGGCCATCGCCGACATGCTTGCGTACACGTCATCGCGGGTCCCCGGTTCCGGGTAGTGCACCGCCATGAAGATATAGGTCACAGGTGTCTCCGGATCGAACGATCAGCATCGGCCAGCGGGCAATCCAAGCCGTTGCCGTCGGATTTGCAGATGACCGCAAGCTACCAGCGCCGGTAGCCTGCAGCCGTGGCAAGCGTGATCAAGTCCGTCTCGTTCGACGCCGCCGACGCGCTGCGACTGGCGAGGTTCTGGGCGGCGGTGTTCGGATCGGACGTGGACGAGGAATCGACCAGCGACAAGGCTTTCGTGGAAGCGGCGGGCTGGGGCGGGCCGAACATCTGGTTCAACCGGGTGCCCGAGCCCAAAAGCGCGAAGAACCGGGTCCATTTCGACCTGCGGGCGCCCGGCCCGGTAGCAGACGAGGCGGCCAGGCTCACACGCCTCGGCGCGACGGTGCTTGACGGGCGCGAGAACCACATCGTGATGGCCGATCCCGAGGGCAACGAGTTCTGCGTTGAACCCGGGCCGGTAGCCTGACGTAGATCAGTCCGCAGCCCCGGAAGGAGCCTGGCGGGATGAACGAGACCGGCGCCGTCCCCCAGACGCACGCCGACGACCCCGGCGGTGCTCAGGCCAGTCCTCAGGCGCCGCGGGCGCCGCGGACTAGGACCCGGCGGTCCACGATCATGCTGGCCGTCATCGCGGTCGTGTCCGGGCTCGCCTTCGCGACCGTGTTCGCCTTCGCGGTGACCCGGCTGGGTGCCCGCGGCAGTAACCCGCCGCTCCGCCCGTCCGGCATCCCGGCCAGCGTCAGCACCAAGCTCGCTGGGATGATGCAACTGTCGCCAGTCCCGGTGGCCGCAGCACCGGGTTTCACGCTCACCGACCAGTTGGGCCGGCCGGTATCGCTGTCCAGCTTCCGCGGCCGCCCGGTCGTCCTGACGTTCATGGACTCGCACTGCACCGACATCTGCCCGCTCGTGTCGCGCGAGTTCATCAACGCGGAAAAGGACCTGGGATCAGCCGCGCGAAACGCGGTGTTCCTCGCGGTGAACGTCAACCAGTACCACCGGCGGATCGCCGACATGGCGTCCTTTTCCAGCGCTGAGGGGCTGGACACCATCAAGTCCTGGCACTTCGTCACCGGCCCGCTGCGTGACCTGCGGACAGTGTGGAGCAACTACCAGATCATGGTCCAGGCGCCGAGCAGGAACGCGGACGTGATCCACACGTCGCTGATCTACTTCATCGACTCCCAGGGCAGGGAGCGCTACGTGGCGGCGCCCATGGTCGATCACACGGCGAAGGGCATGTCGTATCTCCCGCCGGGCCAGCTCGCGGCGTGGGGGCGGGGCATCGCCCTCGTGGCCCGCGCGGTCAGCGGCTGACCCGCCGGGCGCCCGCCCGGACATAGCCGCCAGAGCAGGCCGTCGTGTACTGCCGCGTGCTCAGATCGTGTAGGCCAGGTTCGTCGCTAGCTGGTGAGCCAGCCCGCTGTCGCCGCCGAGCTCAATCCTGCCAAGGGCGGCCTCGGCGTCCTGCCGCCCGCCAGCCAGCCGGAAGAACAGCGAGGAGGGCAGCGCCAGGCTCGCCGTGGGCTCACCGTCTATAGCCGCAACAACCCGCGCCCGTCCGTCGACCACGACAGGCAGATCACGCTGGAGGGCACCGGTCAGCCGGATCAGTACCGAGCTGCCGTCCGGCGCACGGCCCCGCTTGCCGACGATGTAACCGAGCGCTTCGACCACCTCATCCAGCGCTTCCTCGGCAGCCGCGCCGTCCTCATTGCCGGGGATGCCGACGGCCGTCCTGATGTCCTGCTCGTGCATCCAGCAGTCGAAGATGCGGATCCGCATGAACCGCGCATAGGTCGCGTGGCCAGCGGGAGTCCAGGACGGGGCGTTGAACTCCTCCGGCGACATGGCCCGCAGGCTGGCCAACCGGTGCGCGGTCACTGACCGGAAGTCGTCAAGCAGGCCGGCGTGCGGGCGATCACGGAGCGCGACGACCCAGGCCTCATTCGCCTTGCCGATGGCGTTGCGGACGTGCCGGCCGGCGTCGATGTCAGCAGGATCCGGGTGCTGCACGCCCGCCAGCGTGCGCTCAGTCCCGATCAGGTGAGCGAGGACGTCGTGCACATCCCAGCCCGGCAGCGCCGGCCGCGACCACGCCGCGTCATCAAGGCCGGCCAGCAGGCCGATGATGATCGACCACTCGCCGCCGAGCAGCTCGACGACGCGGTCCTTCTCGGTCTCGGCCGAATCAGGCCCGGCCGAATCGGTCTCGGCCGAATCAGGCCCGGCCGGCCCGGCCTGCCCGCCCGACCCTGGCCCAGCCGGGCTGGTCTGCCCCATTACCGGATCCTCTCCTCCGCGCCGGCCGGCCGCGGCGGCGTCCCGAAGTCCACTATCGTGCCCCGGTCGATACTGACCCAGTCGCGCGCCTGCAGGTAGGGCCTGAAGGTCGCCGCGATCTGCTCGGCATCGGACCTCGACTTGGGCCGCTGGATCTCGTACAGGTGCGGGAACTCGGTCCAGGCCACGACGGCGTCCCAGAGCCGCTCGGCCGATTCCCCGGCGGGCGGGTCGATGAGAACGGGACCGAAGAGGCACTGCCCATCAGGAAAGAACAGGGTCGGCACCCCGAACCCGCCCGCCTGCGTTACGCGCCGGTGCTCGGCTAGCACTTCATCGCTGGTCGTGGGGTCGGCGATGGCGGCATCCACCAGCCCAGGGTCGAGGCCCATCGTCGCGAGCAACTCGCGGGCAACATCGGGGCGGTGCGGCTTCTGACCGTCGACATGCAGCGCCCGGCCCACGGTGCCGTACCACGCGTCCAGATGCTCCATCCCCCGGCGGCGCAGCAGCGCGCCGACCCGCATGAGCGACCAGCCGTAGGACCACTCGCGCTCCCACGGATGCTTCTTGCCGTCGGCCCTGTTGATCTCCTCGAGGCTGAAGAAGCGCCAGCTGATTTCCAGCCCGGTGCGGGCGCGCACCTCGCGGATCCACAGGGAAGTCTGATAGGCGTACGGGCACATCATGTCGAGGTGGAAATCAACCGATGCCGCCCGACCGCCCAATCCTGCGCCCACACACGCACCGTATCCACCGACGCCACGGCCCGACAACCAAATCCTCACCACATCGACGAACCCCTGATGGGCCTGGGGCACCATCAGAGGTTCAGCGTTGTGGTCCGGGGAGGGCTCACTAGATGAAGTCGGCGAACTCGCGGAGCAGGGCCGTCTTAGACTTAGCCCCGACGACCTGCTTGACGACCTCGCCGCCCGAGAACAGGTTGATGGTCGGGACCGCCATGACTCCGTACTTGACCATCGACTGCGGATTCTCGTCGGTGTTGACCTTGACGACGTCCACGCGGCCTGAGTACTCGGCCGCGATCGCGTCGAGCACCGGGCCGACCTGGCGGCAGGGGCCGCACCACGGCGCCCAGTACTCGACGATCACCGGCCTGGGGCTGGCCAGCACATCGGCATCGAAGCTTTGATCGGTAACTTCCCTAGCTGCGCTCATCTAGTGTGTTCCTCTCTGGGTGATCCGCTGCGGCCAGAGCGGGTCAGCTTGCGGCCTGGGTGCAGGCGGTTTCGCGATCACCGAGATGCAGCGCCGCGCAGTCGTCCCGGCTGCCGTGCGCGCAGACCTGAACCAGGCGTCGCAGCCGGCACTGCAGGGCCGCCAGCTCAGCGATCTGGTTGCCGATCGCGTTGAGCTTCGCCTCGGCGGCTCGCGTGATGTCGCCCGTGGACCTCGCCTCGGCCGGGCCGAGCAGGTCGCGAATCTCGGCGAGCGTGAAGCCGAGTTGCCTCGCCCGCCGGATGAACGCGAGCCGCCACTGGTCTGCCTCGGTGTATTCGCGGAATCCCGAGCCCCGGCGTTCCGGCAGCGCGAGCAGTCCCCTGCGGTGGTAGAACCGGACTGTCTCCACGCTGACGCCCGCGTCGGCTGCGAACTTCCCGATGGTCAAACCGTTCATGTCGTGAAGCTAGCAGCCGTACCGAGGTACGGAGTCAAGTCAGCCGGGCGGCTCCTGGTCGCTACTGGCTGAATCCAAATCCTGAAAGTAAAAAACGGTTAAATGTCCCGACCCTGCTCAGGGTCCCTGGCCTATGATGGCCTAATTACGGATAGTTACAACGCGAGCCGGCGACGCGGCGACGCGGGGCAGACGACGGTAAGCGAGCAGAGACGATGACACAGCCTAGTGAAGTCGTCGCCCGCGTCCCGTCGGCGAGAGAACCCGTCCAGGCAGGCAACGGCTCGCCAGGAGTTTCAAGAGATCGCGGACCGACAGCCTTTCGCCCAAGCTCGACCAGCGTCGAAGCAGGATTCTTCACCTGGGACATCGGGTCCGGCCAGATCACTGGCGATCCGGTGATCTATCAGATGCACGGTTTGCCCGAAGACCAATCGGCGACGATTGACGCGTTCCGGTCGAGGGTCCCCGAGTCCGACGTTCCGCAGTTGCTCGAGGCAACGGAGCAGATGACCGCGTCGAATGGCACCTACCAGATCGAGTACCGGGTCAGGAGCGCGGACGGCAGCCTGCGGACGATGGAAGCGCGCGGCAGGATAATGCCAGGGCCGGACGGCCGGCCAGCCCAGATGATAGGCATGGTCGTCGACACCACCACCGCGCGAGCGACGCGGGACGCCGAGCAGCGCCGGCTGCGGGAAATGGCCGACCGCGCCCGGCGGATGCATGCGTTCACGGCCGCGCTCGCGTCGGCCCTGACGGTCAACGCGATCATCGAGGCCGCACAGGCCGGCATCAGTGCCTACGGGGCCGACAGCCTCATCCTGGTAGCGGAGCGTGACGGCCAGCTCAAGGTGGCAGCGTCCTGTGGCCTGGAGCAAGACGCCGTGGAAGCGCTGAGCGGCCTGACATCCGACCGCCCGGCGCCGATCTCGGTCGCGATCCAGTTTGCCGCCCCGGTCTACATCAGTTCCCCTGCGATCCTCGCCGAGGACTTCCCGCACCTGGCCGGGAGGCTTCGCGGCAGCGCCACCCAGGCGTGGGTCGCGCTCCCGGTCCGTGATTCCCGCGGGCAGGTAGGCGCCTGCCTGTTCGGCTTCCCCGAGGCGCACGACTTCCCAGCCGAGGAGAAGGCGCAGCTCTTCGCCGCCTCAGCGCTGCTGGCCCTCTCGCTCGAGCGGGCGCGAATGCACGAGTTCCAGGGCGCGCTCGCCGCTGAACTGCAGCGCGGCGTGCTCCCCCGCGGCAGGCTGACCGCCTCCGGGCTCACGATCGCGACCCGATACCAGGCCGCCACATCCGGAGTCGAGATCGGCGGCGACTTCTACGATGTCGTCCAGCTCGTTGACGGTCGGGTGGCCCTCGTCATCGGCGATGTCGAGGGGCACAACCTCATCGCCGCCTCCCTGATGGGGCGGCTGCGGACGACGGTGCACGCCTACGCACGCGAGGGCCACGGCCCGGCTGAGGTGATGGCCAGGGCCAACCAGTGGCTGGCCGACCTGAACAGGGACCCGGACCTCGCGCTGTTCGCGACCTGCTGCTTCGTCGTCGTCAACCCTGCCACCAGGGAGCTGGCCATCTGCCGGGCGGGACACCCGCCGGCGCTGGTCGTCCCGCCAGGCGGGCGGCCGCAGGTGCTCAACTGCGACGCCGGGCTGCCGCTGGGCGTCGACGCGGACACGGAGTACACGACCACGCAGACCCACGTCGAGCCAGGGTCGATCCTCGTGCTCACCACCGACGGCCTCATGGTTGCGGACACCGCGGACGAGAACAGCCTGAACTCGCTCATCGCCGTGCTGCCGCTCAGCTCGACCGAGGACCTCGAGGTGCTTGCCGACGACCTGCTGAGCCTGCCGCGCCGCCAGACCAGGCACGGCGACGATGTCGCCCTCCTGCTGGCCCGGGTAGAACCCAGCTCATGACCGACCTCGCTGGACGGACCTTCCTGGTGACCGGCGCGAACGCTGGCATCGGCTACGCGACCGCGCTCGAGCTGGCGAGACGAGGCGGACGGGTGCACCTCGCGTGCCGCTCGCAGGCCAAGGGTGCAGCGGCGGTCGCGGCGATCACCGCCGCCACCGGAAGCGACCAGGTGCGACTCCTCCTTGTGGACCTGGCCCACCTGGCGAGCGTGCGCAGGACCGCTGAGGATTTCCTGGGGCTCGGCGAGCCGCTGCACGTGCTGATCAACAACGCCGGCGTCGGCGGCGCCCGCGGGCGGACGGCCGACGGCTTCGAGATTCACTTCGGCATCAATCACCTCGGCCACTTCGCACTGACCATGGCACTGCTGCCGCTGCTGACCGGCAGCACGCCTGGCCGGATTGTCAACGTTGCCAGCGACGCGCATTACCAGGCCAAGGGCATTGACTTCGAGGGATTGCGTAATCGCACAAAAGGAATTACCGGCCTGCCCGAGTATGCGGTCTCCAAGCTCTGCAATGTGCTCTTCGCCGCCGAGCTCGGCCGGCGGCTGGCCGGCACGGGCGTGACCGCGTACTCGCTGCATCCCGGCGTGGTCGCGTCAGAAATCTGGCGGCGTGTCCCGTGGCCTGCCCGGCAGCTCATGACCAGGCGGATGCTGACCATCGAGGAAGGCGCGCGCACGTCGCTGTACTGCGCGACCTCACCCGAGGTCGCGGCCGAGTCCGGCAAGTATTACGACAGTTGCCGCGAGGCCCCGCCCAGCAAGGTCGCCACGCCCGAGCTTGCCGCGAGGTTGTGGGAGTACAGCGAGAAGTGGACGGCAGCGTCCGGCCGCTGAGGCCTAGCTGGTGGCCGGGTGATAGGTGAGCAGCAGGACGCCGTCGCCGGCTGTCTTGGACTCAGTCAACGCGAGCGGTGCGGACTGGCTCATCTGGTCGGGGAACAGGCGCTTGCCCTCGCCCAGGATGACCGGGAACACCATCAGCCGGTACTCATCGACCAGGCCGTGCTGGGTCAGGGTGTGAGCGAGCTGGCAGCTTCCCTCGACCAGGAGCACATCGCTTCCTGGCCGGTCCCTCAGCCGGGCGATCTCGGCGACGGCGTCGCTTCTGATAACCGTCGTGTCGCCCCAGGTGGCGTCGCCGTCGGCGAGCGTGGCTGACACGACGTACTTCGGTATCTCGTTCATCCTGCGGCCGAAATCGTCGTGGCCCATGCCTGGCCACGCCTGGGCGAATCCCTGGTACGTGACCCGGCCGAGCAGCAGCGCAGTGGCGGCGAACAGCTCGTCGTACTTGAACGCGTCGCCCTCAGGCCCTCGGTCAAACTGGAAGGTCCACTTGGGGTCCTCCATCACGCCATCCAGCGACACGAACTCGGTCACCACGATCCTTGTCATCTCTTCCTCCCACTCGGTGGGCGCCGGGCCTGCGGCCGGCTCCTTTACCTTCGCTACGAACGGGCCAGACGCTAATCGACATCACCGGCAGAAACCTCCGTGCTGCGAGTCAGACCGGAGCGCGGCTAGGGCCTCGCGGACGATGCCGCCGGCGGCCACGAGCGCCAATCGCGCCGCGTCGATGCTTGCCCCGGACAGCAGGCGGACCAGCGCGAGCCGCAGGTCGCCGTCGCAGCGCGACAACTCGGCGCGGCATTCGCCGGCATCCGCCCCTGAGGCTTGCATCAGGATCGTGATCTGCCGCCGGGCAAGTTTTGCGTTCGTCCCGGCCGCGCACACCATCAGGTTGGAATACGTTCGCCCGAGCCGGACCATCGACGCCGTCGAGAGAGCGTTCAGCACCATCTTCTGCGCGCTCGATGCCTTGAGCCGGGTGGAACCCGCGATCGCCTCCGGGCCCGTGTTCACCAGCAGACGGTGGTCTGCCAGCGGCACTAGCGGCGCTGCCATGTTGCTGCTCACCAGGACGGTCAGCGCTCCTGCCGCACGCGCCCCGCGCAGTGCGCCGGCCACGAATGGCGTCCGCCCGCTCGCCGTCAAGCCCACCGCGACATCGTTGGCGCCCAGCCCGGCGGCCGCGGCCGCGCCGAGCGCCTCGTCGTCCTCGGCAGTCTCGACGGCCACCGCGACCGCCTCAGGGCCGCCGGCGTGGTGAGCAACGAAGACTCCAGGCCCAGCCCCGAATGTCGGTACCACCTCAGCTGCGTCCAGCATGCCGATCCGGCCCGACGATCCCGCTCCGAAGTAATGAACGCGCCCGCCTGCCTGAAGCCGAGCAACCGTCGCGTCGACGACGACAGCCAGGTCGGGCAGCACGCGGGCTACTGCTGGCGCCACGAGCGCGTCTTCGGCGTTCAGCATTCGCAGCAACTCCGGCGTCGGCACGGTATCGATCCGGTCCGTCCGCGTATTGCGCGCTTCCGTGGCGGCACCCGCGGTATCCGGGGATCTGCTGGCTGGCAGCGGAAGCGATTTCCTGTCCAACAAGACTCCTCGAGAGCTCTGCGTTCTGAAGGCTAATGTCGGTTCGTGTGAACGACGCTCGGCTGAACGCCGGAGCAGCGCGAGGCGCGGCGCTGCGGGTCCTCGGCTGCATGTCCGGTACCTCGCTAGACGGTATCGACATTGCCTGCGCCGATCTGCAGCTGCATGGCGACGAGCTGTTCGTCGGCTACCGGGGACTGATAAGCGTCCCGTTTGGCGAGGAGACGCATCAACGGCTTCTCGCTGTGCTGCCGCCCGCCTCGTCCGGAGCCCAGGGAATCTGTGCCCTCCACGCCGACCTAGGGCACGCCTATGGCGCCGCGTTCGCGCGGGCCCGGGACGAGCTGGCAGACGGCCGGGCCGACCTGGCCGTTCTGCACGGGCAGACCGCCTATCACTGGGTCGACGAGAAGGGCACGGCCCTTGGCACGCTCCAGCTCGGCAACCCGGCCATCACCGCCGAGGCGCTGGGGATCCCCGTCATCTCCGATCTGCGCAGCCGCGATATCGCGGCCGGCGGCCAGGGCGCCCCGCTCGTGCCGATGTTCGACTGCCTGCTGCTGAGCGGTCCTGCCGGGACCGGCACAGCTGGTGGCAGAGGCAGCGTGCGCGGCGCGGCTGGAGTGGTCAACCTTGGCGGCATCGCGAACCTGACCATCGTCGCCTGCGGGCAGGTCGTCGCGGCATACGATCTCGGCCCGGCAGGTGCGCTGATGGACCCCGCCGCTTGGCGAGCCAGCGCGGGCGCGATGCGCTTCGACGTCAGTGGCGAGATTGCCGCCAGCGGCCGGGTGCGCCGCGACCTGCTGCGCCTGCTCGCTTCCGATCCGTTCTTCGAGCTGACGCCGCCGCGCAGCACGGGCCGGGAGCATTTCAACGCCGCTTACCTGGACTCCGCACTCCGTAGGGTCGCCCCCGAACCCTCTCCGGCGGACGTCGTCGCTACTGTGACTCGCTTGGTAGTCGACCAGCTGGCTGCCGCCGCGAGCCGGTATGGCCTGCGCGAGCTGATCCTGTCGGGCGGCGGCAGCCGCAACACCACGACACTGCGCTGGCTGCGATCGGCGCTACCAGGCACCCAGATCCGCACGTCCGACGAGGTTGGCGTGCCGACTCAGGCCAAGGAGGCGCTGGCCTTTGCCGTGCTGGGCTTCCTCAGCTGGCACGGCCTGCCAGGTTCTGTCCCCGCAGCCACGGGCGCGCGCCGCCGCCCGATCCTCGGCTCGATCACGCCCGGTCGCGGCCCGCTCGTCCTGCCTCCGCCTGTTCCCATGGCGCCGACATCACTTCGCCTAGTCGCGCCGCGGCCCTGACGCCGCAGCCCTGACGCCGCAGCCATGACCAAGCTAAGCGGAAGTCACCTGGGGCCTCGCGCTCGGAGCGGACGGTCCCGCAATCATGCGGGCTA
>Ga0209131_1000862_pt1 | contig 21208 bp, 16 predicted proteins | sample GraSoi_2013_40cm_FD_185826 | JGI IMG/M metagenome (GOLD analysis project Ga0209131, IMG submission 185826) | Grasslands soil microbial communities from the Angelo Coastal Reserve, California, USA - Sample 9_17_2013_40cm (SPAdes) (version 2) | ecosystem: Environmental > Terrestrial > Soil >... | reverse complement strand
CAATCTCCAACTCCTCCGCCACATCGACGCGGGCGTCCTGGAGCAGCGAGGCGACGTCAAAAGCCTCAGGCCCCATCACGGCATCCTGGAAATCCAGCAAGCCGATCTGGGCGATGCCTGACCGGTCGGCAAGCCACAACAGATTCGGCGAATGGAAGTCGCGCAAAACCCAGGTCTTTCGCGCATCGAGCGCGGGACGCAGCGCCTCACGCCAGAGCGACAGGAACTCCCCACGCGCCTGCGCGGTGGCGGGAGCGCCGCGCAGCGGCAAGTACCAGTCGATCAGCAATTCCACTTCGATCAGGAACGCATCAAGATCGTACGGGGGAATCCGATAGTCCACGTGCGGCGTGACCGGGAGCACATCGGGCAGGTCATGCCGGTGAAGCGCGATCAGCACGTCAACGGCCCGCTCATAGCGCTCCGGGATCGGCAGCGGCGGGTCGCCGGCAACGACAAGCTCGGTGCCGAGATCCTCGACCACCGCAAACCCCGCATCGTGGTCGGTGCGGAAAACCTTCGGCGCCGAGAAGCCGCGCTGGCGTAGCGCGTTTGCAACCGCGACAAAGGGCTTCACGTCCTCGGCGAGGTGCGCGATCGCGCTATAGGGCAGGCCGCGTTTGATCGGCGGACCGTCCGCCTTGCGCGGGGCGTTCATCAGAATGAACCGGTTGCCGCCGTTGACCAGCCGCTCATAGGAGCGGGTCGATGCATCGCCGGCGATGCGCGCGCGTGCGGCCGTCCCGAAGCCGGCCCTGTCGAGAAATCCCAGCATGGCGCCGAGGCGATCGACCCGCGCGGTCGCGGCGCCGCGCCCGTCCATATGGACGATGCGATGTTCGATCCCGTCATTGGGGGCGAGCGTGAATGCAATGTCGATGCGGTCTTGCGGCAGCGCGCCGCCGGCGCGGTCAGGCCATTCCATCATCACGACCGAGTCCGCAGTCTCATCGAGGCCGAGTTCGGCGAGTTCATCCGCGCCGGCCACGCGGTAGAGATCAGCGTGCACGACGCGAAAACGCGGCAAATCGTAGTGTTGCACCAGCGTAAAGGTCGGGCTCGGCACCTCGATGGCGGCGTCGTTGGCGAGATGCGTGATCATGGCGCGCACGAACGTCGTCTTGCCGGCGCCGAGATCGCCCGAAAGCGCGATGAAGTCGCCGGGCTCCAGCATGTTGGCGACATCGGCCGCCAACCGCCGCGTCGCCTCCTCGTTCGGCAATACCAACATGGATCCCGCAGGGTCCGAAGAGTAGGTCTGCATCATCATCAGCCCCGGTGCCCGTGCCTATTCGGCCGCATCCCGCGCGGCTTCGGCCGCGAGCGGGAAAGTGCATACCACCGTTGTGCCTTGTCCCGGAACGGAATCTATCCGCACTGTACCGCGATGCAACTCGACGAAGGAGCGCACGATCGACAGTCCAAGGCCGGCGCCGCGATGGCGGGTGCCGTCGGTGTGGGACTCGAACCAGTCGAACACCTTGTCTCGGATTTCGCTCGGAATGCCGGGACCGTGATCCTTGACGGTGAACGCGACCTGATCCCGCGCCCGCTCGGCCGTGAGCGCCACCGTTCCGCCCGGCGGCGAGAACCCGATGGCGTTGGACAGCAGGTTGAACAGGATCTGGCGGATGCGCCGTTCATCGGCCACGAAGCTGCCGATGTCGCGGGGCGCGGAGATCTCCAGTTTGATGCTGTTCTTGACCAGGCGGTCCTGCACGCCCTCGACGGCGGCCGCCATGGCGGTGCGGATATCGACGCGGTCGAGATCGAGCGTCATCGCTCCGGCGCCGATCGAGGCGAGATCGAGGATGTTGTTGATGATGGCGAGCAGCGCATTGCTGGAAACCGTGATGTAGCCGAGATATTCCGCCTGCTTGGCGGTGAGCGGCCCGGTCGACGGATCGCCGAGAAAATGCGCAAATCCGATGATGTTGGTCAGCGGCTGCCGCAGCTCGTAGGACACGTGGTGGACGAAATCGATCTTGATCTTGTTCGCCTCTTCCAGCGCAATGTTGCGCTCGATGAGAGCGCGTTCGACATTGACCGAATCGGTGACGTCCTGGAATGTCATCAAGGTCGCGCCATCCGGCAGCCGCACGGTGCGGCAATCGATAATGCTGCCATCGGTCCGCTCGATGCGGCGCAAGATCGGCTCGCGGCTGTCGATCGCCGTCACGGCGGCGCGCAGCGACTGCCATGTCTCGTGGCCGCGATGGAACAGCCGGCATTGCTCGATCACGGCCTCGATATGGGGGTGCTCGTCGAGCATGTCGGGCGGCAATTGCCACATCTTCTCGAACACCGGATTGTACAGCCGGACCCGCCCGTCGCTGCCGAACAGCGCGACGGCCTCGGTGAGATTGTCGAGCGTTTCGCCCTGGACGCGGATCAGCGCGTCGAACCGGCGTTCGAGGTTGAGGCGCTCGGTGACGTCATCGAACAGGTAGGTGACGCCGCCATCCGGATTGGGCGTGGTCACGACACGCAGCGTGCGCTGGTCCGGCAGGTGCCATTCGTAGGTGGCGGGTTCGCGGGCGCGGTACGCGCGGTGAAGCTGGGCCTTCCACGCCCGGAAATCCTGCTGCTCGGGCAGCCGCCGCGCCGCCCGCAAGCGGTCGATCACGGCGGAATCGGCCGGGTGGCGGTCGAGAAATCCGGCATCGATTTCCCACAATGTCCGATAGGCGGAATTGTAGAAGGCCAAATTATGATTGGCACCGAAGATGGCGACCGCGGTCGATAGCTGGTCGAGCGTGCGGCGGTGGGCGTCGACCGTGGAGGCGAACTCGGACCGTAGCGCTTCGAGCTCGGTCACGTCTTGACTTATTCCGGCACTGCCGCGCGGTGTCGGCGTTTCGAAGACATCGAAGACGCGGCGCGTGCCGGAGATGTTGACGGCGGTGCGGCCCGAATAGCCGCTGCCGCGGCTGTGCTGGCGCTCAATTTCCGCGCGGGCGCTCGAGTGAAGGAGCTCGCATCCGTTCGCCACCGCGCTCGTAGCGTCGGCCGCCCCGACGGCGCGGGCAAAGGCCGGGTTCACGAACGTAAGCCGCCCGCCGGGATCCCGCGTCCACACCGGAGATGGAAGCGCTTCGAGAAGGGCGCGCTGCGCATCCGCATCGGCCTGTTGCCTCTGCAAACGGTGGGTCAACTCGGCGACTTCTTTTCTGAGGCCGCTCACGTCATGGAGTCGCAGCGTGGCGCTGCCGCCGATCGCGCGGCCCTCCGCTGACACATAGCGTCCCGCCGCCGTGGTCAGCGAGATCGAGAAGGCTTCACCCCGCGTGAGCAGCCGGTCGACCACGGAGTCCAGACGGGACGCCTGCTCGGGCCGTAACCACGCCGCGAAGCTCGTGAGGCGTTCCGGGGCGATCTCCGGCGCGATGGTCGCGGGATTGCCGATGATCTGCGGCGCGGCGCTACCGCTCCAGGCAACGATCACCTGAGGTTCGGCGAGCAGGAGGCCGTAGAGCCGGTCGATTTCGCCATCACGTGCCGCCACCTCGGCGCGCGCGCGCACGCGTTCGACCCTCAGCCGTTCGCGGGTGCGGACCAGCAAGACGGCCGTCACGACCGCAAAAATCAGCGCGCCGAAAAAGAGCGTGAGACCGGCAAGCTGTTGCGCATCGAGACCGCGTATCGCCTCCACAAACGAAAGGCCGTCCATGAGCGTATCGCCGCCCTGCGCCTGAGCCGGGACGGCAAGAATCGGCAGGGCGGCGAGCACGGCCATCGCCAATGCAGAACGTTTCTGCTGGTCGAACAAATAAGCTATCCCGGCTGTCCGGATCACGTCCGGCATGCGCTGCCCCTGCCTCAAGCCCGCCCACAGCAGGCTACACTCGAATCCCCCAACTTGCCGTCGCCCCCTTCCCGGACGAACGCACGGCCGATCCAATCGATGACTCGGAAACAACTTAACCAGTGCCGGGCTGCCCGTCGTGACAACGGCAATCCGGCGGTCGCGGAAGGACTGCCTCCCCTTCCCGTCCCCACCCTCCCCCCGCTTGCGGGGGAGGGTAGGGCGGGGGCAGTTCGATCTGCGAATCACATCAATCTAGCCTCAACTCCGGCCTCTCCATAAGAGTCCAGACCGTGAACAAGGGCAGAGAAACGTACCTCCTTTGGTCTGGTGAAAATGCTGTACAGTCGATTAAATTTGCCGCTCTTGGTGCGCTACCGAACACACCGGATATTGCGAGGTAAAGCCATGTCGATACCACTCCTGGCCCCGGTGCAATCGCTGGGTTATGTCGGCCTCCGCGCCAAGGATATCGACGACTGGCGCGGCTACGGCACCCGATTGCTTGGACTGCAGGCTGTCGACCGCAGCCGCGCGACGCTGGCGCTGCGGATGGATGACCGCAAGCAACGCCTGATCGTGCAGGCGGATGGCGGCGAAGGCATCGGCTTTTTCGGCTGGGAGGTGGCGGATGCCGCCGCGCTCGACCGGCTCGGCGCCCATTTGCAATCGCACGGCGTCGAAGTGGCGCGGGGATCGCGCGCCCTTGCGGACGAACGCCATGTCGCCGACCTCATCGTTCTTAGCGATCCCCTGGGAAACCGGGTTGAATTCTTCCACGGTGCTGCGACCGCGACCGAGCCATTCGTGCCGGGCCGCAATATTTCGGGTTTCCGCACCGGCCCGCTCGGGCTCGGCCACGTGGTGCTGCATGTGGAGCGCATCGACGAGATGATGGCGTTCTACCGCGACATTCTCGGCTTCCGGCTGAGCGACTATTTCCTGCGCCCCTACCAGCTTTATTTCCTCCACGTGAACCCGCGCCACCACAGCATCGCCTTCGCGGCGACCGGCAAGAACGCGGTCCACCACATGATGCTGGAGCTCTACAGCCTCGACGACATCGGCCAGGGCTACGACCTCGCCGCCGGCGAAGACGGCCGCGTCTCAGTCACGCTGGGCCGCCACTGCGGGGACTTCGTGACCTCGTTCTATACCTGGAACCCATCGGGTTTCATGATCGAGTACGGCTGGGGCGCGCGCGACATCGACCCGGCGACGTGGCAGCCCTCGGAACGTCGGGAAGGCCCCAGCATCTGGGGCCATGACCGCATGTGGCTCTCCCCCGAGCTGCGCCATGAGGCGCGGGAGATGCGGCTCGCCAATGCGGAACGCGGCCTGCGGCGCCCGGTCCAGGTGCTGCCCGGCAACCACGACGTGATGGCCGGGGTTTGTCCATGGTTCGACGCGATGAAGAGGGAGCAGCGGAGGGCGTAGGGCGCAATAAGCGCAGCGCATTGCGCCGGTTCATCTCAACAGACGAGCCGAAGTCGCTGTCGAGACGTCGCCCCCCCTTCGCACCTGAACGGCGCAATGCGCTGCGCTTATTGCGCCCTACGGCGGGCTGCTCAGAGGCTCGATATGTAGCGTGCGATTGTCTCCCGCTGGGCGGGCGAAAGCTCCTGCATTATTTTCACCATGTCGGCATTGTTGGTCCGATCGCCTTCGGCAAAGCTGCGCATCGCCTCGACCAGATATTCGTAGCTTTGGCCCGCGAGCCGCGGCGCCGGCAGGGCGCCGACGAAATTCGGCTGATGACAAATCTGACATACGGCTATCCCGTCGGGCGGCGAGACGGCGGCGACCGGAGCGGGCCGCACCGGCCAGGTCTTCTTGGAGAGATAAGCCGCTGCCGGGCGCAGCTCAGCCTGCGTGAGGCGTTTGGCAAAGGACGACATGACCAGGTTTTCGCGATCTCCGCTCTTGTAGTCGTGCAATTGCTTCACGAGAAAATATTCCGTCTGGCCCCAGATGATCGGAATGGTTGCATCGATCGGTTGGCCGTTCTCGCCGTGGCATGAGCCGCAGACTTGCAATTTTGCCTCGACGGCCTCCGCCGCCGCTGCGGGCGCGCCCAGCGCGGCCACAATGACGAGCGTGCCGAAGAAAGTTGAGAGATGGTTGTTGAGCATGTTTCCCCCTGGCGTTGTTCGAGTGCCCGCAGTCCCTTTGACGCGATCAACGCGCTGGAACCAGCCTAAGACATGCCGCAGTCAGGCTTGCGACGCAAGCCGGTCGGCGCCACCGGGCCTCAGTTGCAGTAAGGAGCTTACGCAATTTTCGCCTCCCCGCGTGCGGGGGAGGCGAAAAAAAAGGCGAAATTACAGCTGCCACACCTGTCCGGGCCGCAATGCGCGGAAACGCTGCGGCGAAATTTCGGCAGCCTCCAAGGCCTCGGCGAGTGCGAGGAGCGGGGCATCGAACGGCTCGTCGGTCAGCTGGAAGGTGCCGTAATGGTGGCCGAGCCCGATCTCTGCGCCGCAATCGATCAACGCCTGCACCGACTCCGCCGGATTCATGTGCTGATCGCGCATGAACCAGCGTGGCTCGTAGGCTCCGATCGGTAGAATAGCCAGCCTGACCGGTCCGTAGCGCTCGCGCGCACGGCGGAAATGCGAGCCGTCCCCATACCCTGAGTCGGCGACGAAATAGATGATCCCGCCCGGGGTTGCGATCACGAAGGACGCCCACAGCGCCATGTTGCGGTCGGACAGATTGCGTGCGGACCAGTGCCGCGCGGCAACGAGCGTCACCGCAACTCCCGCGCCAAGATCCACGCGAGTGTCCCAGTCGTGCGCTTCCGCTTTGATTGCGGGGTCGTGATTTCGCATGATGGCGTCATTGCCAAGCGGCGTGATGACGCGTGGGCGATGCGCGGCTGCGATCCGCGACAGCGTCACGACATCAAGATGATCGTAGTGGCCGTGCGACACCAGCACGACGTCGATCGGCGGCAGGTCGGCAAATGCGATGCCTGGATCGTTGACCCGTTTCGGCCCGACAAAGCGGAAAGGCGATGCACGCATCGACCACACGGGATCGCATAGAAGATTCAAACCGGCCGTCTGGATCAACAGGCTGGCATGGCCGATATAGGAAATGCGCCACGCCGCCCCTTCCACCCGTGCCGGCGGACGGTCGGCGTGAGGCGACGGCGCCCAGGCGGGCCAGGCCGCCTTGGTGGCGCGCCAGTGGCGATCGACCATCCAACGCAACAGATCGCGCCGGCTTTTCGGCGGCGCGCCGCGCGGGTCGAAGAAGCGCTCGCCATCGAAATGGTCGGAGACGGGGCCAGCGTAATAACGCGACATGGAGGTAAAAGAAATCACACCGACAATGCCGCCTTCACCAGCGCCGACGCCTTGGCGAAATCCATCTTGCCGGCATATTTGCCCTTCAACGCGCCGACCACCTTGCCCATGTCCTTCATACCGGCTGCGCCGACATCCTGCATAGCCTGAGCGATGGCGGCCTTGACCTCGTCCTCCGACATCTGCTTCGGCAGATAGGCCGTGATGATGGCAATCTCGTCGCGTTCCTGTTGCGCCAGCTCGGCGCGGCCGCCCTTCTCGTAGAGTTCGACCGATTCGTGGCGCTGTTTGATCATCTTCTGCAGCACGCCCAGCACCGCGTCGTCGCCGAGCGGGCCCTTGCCCTGTCCGCGCGCTTCGATATCGGCATTCTTGAGGGTCGAGTTGACGAGTCGCAGCGTCGATACCTGCCGCTCGTCCTTTGCCTTCATGGCATCCTTCAGGGCATTGTTGATGGCGTCGCGCAGCATGGTGACCTCGTGAGCTGTCTGCGACACATATAGGTTCGGCAACGAAGCTGCAAAAGCGGTTCCCGAGGCGCACGGGGCGCTTTGACGGCGGCGGCGGTCGCCGCTATCAAGTGGCCCCATGACGAGCCTGCATGACGATTCCAACGGGTCGAACCCGGGCTGGACGGAGCCCGCCCCCACCGCCCTCCTGGTGCTGGCGGACGGCACCGTGATGGAGGGCTTAGGCTTTGGCGCCACCGGGCACGCCGTCGGCGAGGTCTGCTTCAATACCGCCATGACGGGCTACCAGGAAATCCTCACCGACCCGTCCTATGCGGGCCAGATCATCACCTTCACGTTTCCGCATATCGGCAATGTGGGCGCGAACGAGGAGGACATCGAGACTGTCAGTCTCGCTGCGACGCCAGGGGCGCGCGGCGTCATCCTGCACACGGCCATCACCACGCCGTCGAACTACCGCGCCCGCCGTCATCTCGACCAGTGGCTCAAGGCGCGCGGCATCATTGGGCTCGCCGACATCGACACCCGGGCGCTGACCAGCCTCATTCGCCAGAAAGGCATGCCGAACGCCGTCATCGCCCACGCAGCCGACGGCCGGTTTGATCTTGATGTCCTCAAGGCGGAGGCGCGCGCCTGGCCCGGGCTCGTCGGCATGGACCTTGTGCCCATGGTGACGTGCGGCCAGCGCTTCACCTGGGACGAAACGCCGTGGCGGTGGAATATCGGCTACGGGCGCCAGGAAGCCCCTGCGTTCAACGTCGTTGCCGTCGATTACGGCATCAAGCGCAATATCCTGCGCCTCCTCGCCGGCACCGGCTGCAAGGTGACGGTGGTGCCTGCCACCACGTCCGCCGCCGATATTTTTGACCTCAAGCCGGACGGCGTGTTCCTGTCCAACGGCCCGGGCGATCCGGCCGCGACTGGAGAGTATGCGGTGCCGGTGATCCGGGCCTTGATCGACGCTCGCCTGCCCACCTTCGGCATCTGTCTTGGCCACCAGATGCTTGGCATCGCGGTCGGCGGCAGGACTATGAAGATGCATCAGGGCCACCATGGCGCCAATCATCCGGTCAAGGACCTCACCACCGGAAAGGTCGAGATCACATCGATGAATCACGGCTTCGCGGTCGACCGCGCCAGCCTGCCGGATCACGTCGAGGAGACCCACGTGTCGCTGTTCGACGGATCGAATTGCGGCATCGCGCTCAAAGGGGCGCCGGTGTTCTCGGTGCAATACCATCCCGAGGCCTCGCCGGGACCCCGCGACAGCCACTATCTGTTCGACCGCTTCGTCGGATTGATGCGGGCGAACCGGCCGACATGATACCGGCCGCGGCTTTCTTCTCCCTCCCCCTAATCGAAATCGGCTGTTGCCGATTTCGATCGCTTTATTTGGTGCCCGAAACCCGCGTATACGCGGTTTCGGGTGAGGGAGGGTCGGGGTGGGGGGTCGTGCCGTCGGGCACTTGCTGCGCCACATCTCCCGACCCCCACCCCCAACCCCTCCCCACAAGGCGGAGGGGAGCTTCAGCACTCGCATCATGAACGTGCCGGCCTACCTCAAGCCTGAAAGCGGGGCGCTCGGCCGGGCGTTGGCAACCTGGCTCGACCACGCCCCGAAGGGACTTGCGACGCGGTTTTTGCTGCTGTGGTTTGTGCTGCTCTACACGGCATTCGCGATCATTTCCTCCGCTTCGGTCGGCCTTCACCCGGATCTCCTGGATACCTATGCCCGCGGCCTGCATCCGGCCGCCGGATACGACGGCCACGCGCCGCTGGCGGCGCTGATGGCGACTGTATGGTTTTCGCTGTTTCCCCCCACCGATTGGGCCTTTCACCTGCTGGCGATGGTCAATGCGGCGGCCGGGCTCTATGCAACAGACCGCATCGCGGGCCGATACCTCGACGGCGACAAGCGGATTGCGGTGCTGCTGCTCCTCCTGTTGACGCCGTTCTATCAGTTCATGAGCCAACGCTTCGGCGCCGATCAGACGCTGCTCTCAACCTGGCCGATCGCGACCTATTGCTTCCTGCGTGCCTTCGAGACGCGCGGCCTTGCGTGGTCGGCCGGCGCGGGAGCGGCCGCTGCGCTTGCCATGCTGGGCAGCTACTATTCGGTTTTTCTCATTGCGGGCTTTGTCGCAGCCGTCCTAGCGCACCCCGGGCGCCGGACCTACGTGCGATCCGCCTCGCCGTGGCTTGCGGTGGCGGTCGGCGCCCTCGTGCTGGCGCCCCATGTCCAATGGCTTCTCGCGACCGGCTCTACGAGTCTCAGCGATTTAGCCGCGCCGCACGCGGGCGCGCCTACGAAAGCGCTCTGGAAGGATGCCGTCTGCTTCGTCGAAGGCATCGCTGCCGTGGCCGTCTTGCTCGCGGTCTATTGGATCGCCGTGCGTCCCGACCGCGCCATCTTGCGGGACACGTTTTGGCCACCCCCTCCCTACCCTCCCCCGCTTGCGGGGGAGGGTAGGGAGGGGGTAGGGCGGATGCTGGTTGTCCTCCTGGCGGTGCCGCTGGTGTTACCGGCCGTGGTGGCGCCGCTCATCGGCACGGCGTTGACGCCGCCATGGACGATGCCGGCAGGGTTCCTGCTGCCGATCGTTTTGCTGCGGCCGAAGGCGGCCGAGCTGACGCGCGTGGCGGCGATCCGGATCACGGCACTCGTCGCGGCTATCACAGTCTGCACGCTTGCGGCGGCGCCGTGGCTGGCCTGGCGCACGCACGCCGCGGGAACCCGGGAAGGCCGGGAATACTACCGGCTGGTGAGCGCCGAGATGACGAACGCGTGGCACCTCGGGACCGGACTGCCGCTGCGGATCGTGATGGGTGATCGCGATCTCGCGGCCGCCGTCACGTTCTACAGCACTGATCACCCCGATGCGATGGGAGGGTTCGAGACCGGCGCCGCAACGCCCTGGATCACGCCCGAACGGCTTGCCCAAGACGGCTGGGCCGCGATCTGCAACGCCGACGACGAGAACTGCGTCGCGGCGGCACGGCAACGGGCCGCCGGCAAATCCAACGTTCAGTTCATCACCTACTCGACAATCAACCGCTACCTTGGCAAAGGAGGCAAGCTGGGGGTTTCTTTTTCATCCTGGCCGCGCCTGAGTCGAAGCCGGTGATCATCCTGCGGTAGGCCATGTCGGCTGGGATGACGAGCGATACCGCAACGCCAAAATCGAGCCGCTGTGATGAAAGACTGGGTTGCGTATTACGACTCCGATCATTCGATCTATGTGAACGCCCGCCATCGCAACGTGCACTATGCTCGGCTTGCCGAGGCGATCGCAAGCTATGTTCCGAGCCGCGCCGCCGCCGTGCTGGATTACGGCTGCGGGGAGGCGCTGCATGCTGACCGCGTGGCCGATGCGGCCGGATGGCTGACGCTGGCCGAAGCCGGGCCAGCGGTGCGCGCCCGCCTGATCGAGCGGTTCAAGGCGAACCCGAAAATCGTCGTGGTCTCCACGGACCAGGCGGCGAGCATGCTGCCCCAATCGTTCGACATGGTCATCCTGCATTCGGTCTCGCAGTATCTCACGCCTGAGGAGTTCGACCAGAAGGCCGCCTTGTTCCGCCGTCTGCTCCAGCCGGGCGGAATGCTTGTGGTCGGCGATGTCGTGCCGCCCGAGGCGTCGGCGCTCTCCGACGCGTGGGCACTGCTGCGGTTTGGCTGGGAGGATGGCTTTTTCTGCGCCGCCGTTCTGGGGCTGATACGCACGTTCTTTTCCGATTATCGGCAGTTGCGAGCGAAGGTCGGGCTGACCCGCTACAGCGAGCAGGCGATGACTGGCAAGCTGGCGGCGGCCGGCTTCAACGTGACCCGGGTGCCGGCCAACCTTGGCCACCTCGCAACGAGGATGACGTTCCTGGCGCAAAAAAAGCCGGAAGCCATGCAGCCGGCGGCGTGAGGCTCGTCAGGGCATCGTTAGTAATCCGTTAATTTTCCATTGGTATAATGCCTACCCGAAGGCCAGAGATCGCCAATCCGCATTCGTTCTGATTTTGTTCTTGACTTCATTTTTCCATTTCAAGTTGCAGCGCTCTCTGAGAGCTTCTCTTTGACTTTTGCGCTTGCAAACAACTATGCTTCCAGAGTGATTCGCTCGTTGATTCAATGCGTTGGCGAGCTTGACAAAGAGACGAATCGTCGGCGCACCCAGGTAGAGATTGGGTGCCGCTTTCATGAGGGGGTAGCATTGGGAGCAACGGCCACTGCGAAAACGAACATCGTGGCGATGCGCGCCCTTTCCGATAAGGAGGCCCTGGGGCGGATTATCGGACAGCGGCTCGAAACGAGCATGGCCGAGCTCGCCCGCGATTGGCGTTGGAGCGCCTCCAAGGTGAAGCGCCGTCTCGCCAACTGGTCATCCGCCGGCCATATCGAGGTCAAGCCCGGTCTTAGCGGGCGGACTGTGATCACGGTGCCGGAGGCTGTTGTTGCCTCTGTCCCAGCCGGCGGCGATGTCGCAACCGTCGCGACATTGCCCAAGCCTGTTGCGTCGGCCCCGGCCCGTCGCCAAGGCCGGGCCGTCGTGACGTCGGTCGTACCAGAGCCTGTCACAGCAATAACACGAGAGCCTGACGACGCGCCCGACGCCGACACCGCGACTGACACGGCTATAGTTCCTGCGCCCAGCGTGGTTGCCGTTCCGGAGCCGACCGGTCACGCTTTACGTGCGCGAACCACCGGCTTCGTTAATATACTGGCCTATGTGGTCGCGGTCGCCCTTGCCGGCATTGCAGCCTATTTCTCGATCCGCGGCATGATCGTGCTGTTTCCCGGCGCGCCCACCGCCATCGTCGTCATGGGCGTGGCCATGGAGGCCGCGAAGCTGGTGACGGTCGCGTTCCTCGCACACCAGTGGCGTTTGCTCGGCGGCCTGTCTCGCACCGTGCTTGTCACGCTGGTCGCCGGCTTGGCCGCGATCAACGCCGCCGGCGTCTATTCGCAGCTTGTTGCCGCGCACTTCGGCGACCGGATCGCTGCAACCTCAGCGGTCGAAACCGAAGCGTCCGCTCTCGCCGCGAAAACCGAGGTGCAAACGCAGACGGTCGCCGACCTCGACCGTCGCGTTGGCCAGATCGACTCGGCGATTGCCGAGATGGTCAAGCGCGGCCGCACCGCCGGCGCGCTTGAGGCGATCGGGGCGCAGCGCAAGCTTCGCGAAGCCCTGGTCAGCCAGCGCCGGCACGAGGCCGAGACGCTGGCCAATCTCAAGAGCGAGGCCGGCGCGGTTGCTGCTAAAGGCCGCCAGATCGAGGTCGAAGCGGCGCCGATCATGTACGTGGCCCAACTGATGGGCGCCACCACCGAACAGGCGATCCGCCTGCTGATCTTGCTGATGGTGCTGACTTGCGACCCGCTCGCGCTCGCCCTTACTGCCGCAGCGAGTCGTCCGCGGGCACGGTAGCGAGCGACGGCCGGGTTTCGTTTTAGCATTTTTCAATTAGATTGATCCTGCCCGTGTCATTGCCCGGCTTGACCGGGCAATCCAGTATCCACTGTCGGTGGTTACTGGATCGCCCGGTCAAGCCGGGCGATAACAGCATGGTGAGTGTGTCGGTGCAATTGCGGAGACTCTAGCGATGCGCGATTTTGAAGATCATTGCTGGAAGGACATCGTCGATCAGGACATCATCGAGATCTATGAGCCCTATCGTCGCGAAGTTGCGGTCGGACGCCGCCCCGCGGTGCTGGCGATCGATCTCTATAACAAGGTCTATCAGGGCGGTAGCCGCCCGGTGCGCGAAGTCAACCGGCGTTATCCGGGCTCCTGCGGCGAGCACGCGTGGGGGGCGCTGGAACCGACGCGGCAGCTCTTCGCCGCCGCCCGGGTCGCCGGTATTCCGGTGATCTATACCACCCGGCATGCCGACACCGGCGGCGTGCGCTCAACCCACCGCAGAATGCCAGGCGAAGCCGAGGAGCTTTACGGCATCAAGGAAGAGCTTGCGCCCATGCCGGGCGACCTCGTCATCTACAAGGAGCGCGCCTCCGCCTTCTTCGGCACTCCCCTGATTGCGCATTTGCGCCAGCGCGGCGTGGAGAGCCTCGTCATCTGCGGCGAAAGCACCTCCGGCTGTGTTCGTGCGAGCGCGGTCGATGCTTACTCCTATGCATTCCACTGCGTCGTCGTCGAGGAGTGCACCTTTGACCGCTCGCTCATCAGCCATAAGGTCAATCTCTTCGATCTCCATCACAAATACGCCGACGTCATGCATATCGAAGAGGTGATCGCGCATTTCGAAAGCTTGTCGCGGGGCAGAAACGCAGCTTGAGTGCTGCTCCCTCTCCCCGCTTGCGGGGAGAGGGTCGGGGTGAGGGGGCGTGGCCTCTTCTAGTCTCGGCTTGCGGGCACGCCCCCTCACCCTCGCTCGCTTCGCTCGCTCGACCTCTCCCCGCAAGCGGGGAGAGGTAAAAGAGACCGCCAAGCTCGTCGGAAGCGACGGTCGGTTACGCTATCGCAGGGCATCCGGGAGAAACGCCATGGACCTCATCGCCGACCGCGGTCGACGGGTTTCGATCGAGGAGCTTAACACCACCCGGCTGCTCGCCCACGCGCGGCGCCAGGCCGATCAGCGCAATCTGGACGGCGTGTTGATCGTCGACGTCGACAGCCACCACTATGAGAACGAGTGCTACGACGAATTTCTTCCCTTCATCGAGAACGAGGTGCTGCGCCAGCTCGTGCTCGCCGGCCGCACCAAGGGCCGGCAGACCTTGATGCCGACGCAGGTCAGTTTCCAGGACATGGGCGGCCGCATCACGCGTTATCCGATGCGCGCATCTGAAAAGACCGATGCCGGCAAGCTGCGCGACGTCGAGCTTGGCCATCGCTGGATGGACGCCATGAGCGTCGATTATGCCTGCCTGTTTCCGACCATGCTGCTCGCCATCGGCCTGCATCCGTCGACCGAGATGGAGGTCGAGCTGTGTTGGGCCTACAATCGCTGGCTCACCGAACAGGCGCTGCCGGCCTCGGGCGGGCGCTTCTACTCGATGCTCTGCCTGCCGTTCTCGGAGCCCGACGAGGCGCTGCGCCATGTCGAGACCTTCGGGGACCGCAGCGGAGTGACCGGCTTCATGATCACCTCGGTGCGCAGCCTGCCGGTGCATCACAACGCCTACATGAAGGTCTACCGGGCGATGGAGGAACGCGGGCTCGCGCTGTGCTTCCACTCGGCCATCAATATCGGCGAGCCTGTATTCAAGAGCCTCAACCGCTTCGCTTCGGTGCACGCGCTCGGCTTCCCGTTCTACAACATGATCCACTTGACCAATTGGGTCACCAACGGGCTCGGCGAGCGATTCCCGAAGCTGCCGGTGATCTGGATCGAAGGCGGGCTCGCCTGGATCGCATTTCTGATGCAGCGGCTTGATCACGAGTACATGCTGCGCAATTCCGAGTATCCGCTGTTGAAGAAGAAGCCGGGCGACTACATGCGCGACATGTACTATGCGTCGCAACCGATGGAGCGCGTCGACGAGGTCGCGTTGCAATGCACGTTCCGCATGATCAATGCGGAAACCCAGTTGCTGTACGCGTCGGATTATCCGCACTGGGACTTCGACCTGCCGAGCACGATCTGGGACCTGCCGTTCCTGTCCGCGAAGGCCAAGCACAATATTCTCGGCGGCACCGCGGCGCGGCTGTTCAAGCTGCCGCCGCGCAACGAGACACAGCGCCAGAACCTCATGAAGTTCGGCAATCTGGTGGGCTGATCTGTAGGGCGGATGAGCGCAAGCGTAATCCGCCAACCTGCGGCGCAATACGCTTCGCTATTGCGCCCTACGCCGCTGACGCAAGTGGGCGTTCATGACGATGAGTCGACGCCGTGTAGCAATCAGTTTCACGATAGCGGCCGTGCTCGCCGCCGCTGCCGTCTCCGCGCAGGCCCAAGACTCCGTTGAGGCCTTCTACAAGGGCCGTCAGATCAATCTGATCGTCGGCTACGGGCCGGGCGGCGGCTACGATCTCACGGCGCGGCTCCTGGCGCGCCATATCGGCCGGTACATTCCGGGCAACCCATCGGTCGCGGTCCAGAACATGGTGGGCGCCGGCAGCCTGCGAGCCGCGAACTACCTTTACGGCGCCGCGTCGAAGGACGGCGCCACGTTCGGCGTGTTCGGCAGCGACATTGCCATGATCGGGCTGATCGGCGCCAACACGGCCGTGCAGTTCGATGCGCGCAAGTTCACGTGGCTCGGCTCGTCGTCGAGCTTTCGCGATGATGCCTATGTGCTGATCGTTCGCGCCGACGCCAAGTCGCCGTCGCTGGTTGAGGCGCGGCGTCCGGGCGGCGCCCCGCTGGTGCTCGGCGGCACCGGGGAAGGCGCACGCGACGCCGACGTGCCGAAAATCCTGCGCGATGCGCTCGGCCTCAATATCAAGCAGGTGCTCGGGTATCCCGACTCGCCATCGATCTTGCTCGCCGTCGAGCGCGGCGAGCTCGAAGGGCGCACGTTCGATTTCTCCGCGGTCAGGACCACCCGGCCCGAATGGCTCAAGCCGAACAGCTCCTTCAACATTCTCCTTCAGTTCGCACGGGTGACGCGGCACCCGGAGCTGCCCGACGTTCCGACGGCGCGCGAGCTCGCGCGCGATGACGATGCTCGTGCATTGATTGCGTTTTCGGAGACACCCTTGCTCACCATGGCGCGCCCATTCGCCGCGCCGCCCGGCGTACCCCGCGACCGCGCCAAAGCTTTGCAGGCGGCGTTTCTTGCCGTCCATCACGACCCGCGCTTCCTTGAAGACGCCGAAAAACTCGGCATCGATATCAGTCCGGTCGACGCCGATCAGATGCTCCTCGGCATTGAGCGATTGGCGCGAGCGCCGCAGTCCGTCTTTGCCTACATGAGACGACTGCTGGCGCGACAGTAACGCGCTGCTCCGCGTGCCTCCCCATGATTGATGCGAGCGGGGCGATACGCTATGAAGGCCGCGCGTGTCCGCACGGGCACTTGGATGCAGCTCTATCGCACAGGTCTCGCGGGGGGGCCGGGTTTCCCTATCCGGCCTCTTTTCAGTCACACATCTGGCGGACCAACGTCAGAAGGCGGCGAGTTCACTGAGCGGTAAGAAACCGTCAGAAGGGAATCTCATGTTTGTGAAGCGTCATCTGGGAAGTCTCGCCGCGGCCACCGGCTTGGTGCTGGCGGCCTTCGGTGTGGGCGGCGTCGCTAACGCGGCCGATCCGTTCACGCTTAGCTCCGCAACCTTCAAGGATGGCACCATGATGCCGAAGAAGGTTGCCAACAAGAATCCGCAGAATCCGAACTGCGTCGGCGACAACGCGTCGCCTGAGCTGTCGTGGTCGGGCGCGCCCGATGGCACCAAGAGCTTCGCCTTCACCATGGTGGATCCCGAAGGCCGCGGCGGCCTCGGCGTGTTCCACTGGGTGGCGTACGGTATTCCGGCGAACGTGACTTCGTTCGCGGAAGGCGAGGTGAGCAAGGAGTCCGAGAAGTATGTCGGCGGCAAGAGCACCCAGGGCGTCGGCTTCTTTTCCGGGCCGTGCACGCCGCCCGGCTCGCCGCATCACTACACGTATATGGTGATTGCGACGGATCTCGACGCCAAGGAACTGCCGCCCGGGCTGACGCTGCCGGAACTGCAGGCCAAGCTCAACGGCCACGTGAAGGGCGCCGCCGGCCTTGTCGGCCTGTTCGTGAAACCGCAGTAAGCAGATAGCGCGGTTGCAGTTTTATGACCCGGTCCCGGGGAAACCCGGGATCGGGTTTTCGTGTCATGCCCGGCGAAAGCGGGGCCTTCAGTAAGGCCGAGACTCGCTTTCTATTGAGGTACTGCGGCTTACTGGATCGCCCGCTTTCGCGGGTGCCAACACGATCGAGAGAATCAAGCTTCGCAAGCGACATGCTGGGAATAATTCAAGGGCTATGGCTGTTACCTCGTATGCGAGGCGGCCGGCCCTATCCCCACCCCCCCATCCAGGCCGTCGAGCAAGTAGCCCCGGCTGCCTGCCTCCTTGCGCAGTCGGGGCTACCCCGCATACCTCAATTGCGGTCACACTCAATTGCGGTCACACTTTGCGGTCACAATCGACACCGCTCCGGGCATCTTGGAAAGACCGCACAGGGGACCGCTGCCGCTAGACTTGAGACGGCGTTCGCCGCTATAACGCGGCAAATGACTCATGGCAGCCAATCCGATCCGGTGGCCGCTTAAGTCATTGCAAAGGAGTGTAGCTCAATTGGCCAGAGCACCGGTCTCCAAAACCGGGGGTTGGGGGTTCGAGTCCCTCCACTCCTGCCAGTTGTAATTTTTCCGTTTTATTTTCAAATACTTAGGTTCGGTGTAACAGTCACCCCGGACTCGGTGTAACAATCGGTGTTCCTATTTCGTCCGCGCCAGCATCGGCATGGCCTCGCCCGCCATTCGCTTCCGGTCGGCGGCGTCGGTGTAAATTTTGGCCTGTGCTGGCGTGTCCCAATCGAAAATTGCCATAAGCTGATTTGTGGTCGCGCCACTCTCAGCCGCGCGTGTTGCCCCCATTTTTCGTAGCCCGTGCGCTGTACATTGCGGCAGCCCGGCTTCGTCGCAGCGGTCGCGGAACCAATTGCCGAATCCCTTGTCTGAAAACGGCTTGCCGTATTCCGTCACCAAGAAGGTGAGATCACCGCACGGACTCCCTGCCACTACTTCGGCAAGACATGGAAGCCATGGCTTTTCGGATATTCGGTTACGCTTGTAGAGCGTTTTTTTCGGGACGAAACGCAACCAGCCGTCGCGTACATGCTGCTTACCTAGCGTCACCATGTCCTGGCGTCGTGTTCCGGTGAACATCAAGAGCGCAAGCGCCAAGCGTGGCTTGGTACCTATGGGATGGCGTTCTTCGAATTGCTGAACTTCGTCAGCGGTCCATGTGTGAAAGCCGCTGCTCACGTACTTGACGCGCCGAACGTCGCGGGCCGGATTCGATTTGAGTAACGGCGGGTCTTGCTCAACCGCCCAACCAAACATTGCAGATAGGTATTTGCGCCGGTTGTTGGCAGCGCCGGGTAGTCCTTTTTTCAAGTCGCGAAGTCGTTTCACGTGACGCGGCGCCAGATGCACGAGCGGACAGAAGCCAATCGGCTCCGGATCATCGTCTTTGTGTGGCTCTTGAAAGCACGCTTCAAGAATGCCGCGACGTGTTGACTGCGATTTGGCGTCCAGGGCCTTGAATTCCTCGGAACCGAAGTACTGCACGCCCAACCAACCGAGCGTCCCGCGTGGGAACTGTTCACGGGCGGTTGCAGCGGAAGGTGCTGTCTGCCCAAGGTGCTCTAGCGCGGCCGTGTATGCGTCCAAAAACTCCTTGGTGCCGGGCGTCTCTCGAATGCGCACATAGCCGCCATTGCGGCGAACATAGAGGCGTACGTTGCCGTGACGATCCTTGTTAGGGGAAAGGTACGGTAGGTCGATGTCCATGCCCGCGCTCACGATGCTAGCTCGCCCATTTGGATGGCGAATCACCTTGAACGGGTGCGGTAGGAGGCGCAAGGGGTTCGCCCTCGAACACCGTCACGGCGCCATCTGGTTCGATTCTGATAGCCCCCACCTTCATGCCGGCCTTGCGTGCGGCACTGACGGCGCGGCGCACGGCCGACTCGGTGAAGGGGAGGGGCTTCGTCACGACGGGTCTTTGACTTCCCGGAATAAGGCTTAAGGTCTACTATGGCCGTCGCTACTATCGGCGCCTGGAATTATGGACGGCCGCACTCTGCAATGGAATGACCGAAATGCGCGCCGCGATGCGCAATCGCCAGACTGGCGGCATGCTCGATAGCTGCGGAAAGGCCCCGAAATTTAAGAATCGCAACATTAAGAAAGCGGCACGTGAAGCGGAGTTGCGCCCCGCGGTGCCACTTTGATTCTCAGTCGTAGCAGAAGATGCGGCAGAGTATGGAAGCGAAGAAATGGCGTATGCCAGCCAGGGGCTTCTGTCGGAGCAAACGATTGCGCCCTCGACCCGCGGCAACGTGACTCAGCATCGCAGGCACTGGGGCAACGCTGAGGCAACTGCGCAACCAAGCCGCCAGCCGGAACCGGGGCGGGCGCTCGCCTGAGTGCGGTTCGGATTCCGATGAGGGAGATTTAGCCGCAATACACAACCTGGGCTATCAGCTGGTAGGGCACCTCGTTCGGGACGAGGGGGTCGCAGGTTCAAATCCTGCCACTCCGACCATACAAACCCGCACAGAATCGGCACAAGTCGAGCCCCGATAAATCGGTGCCAACGCGTCGGGACAGTTATCGGGACAAATTCTGCAGGCGGGCCGCATGAAGAACGGCCCGAACGGCACCGCTTGCGACCGGCCGCCGCTCGATCCGGGCATGCCGTGGACTTCGACCGCCGAATTTGTGGCGTATAAGTTTCGGTGGCTCAAACAAGTAATTCAACGTCACCGTCGCCTGCACAAGGTAGCCCTGACCGTTGCGGTCGGGCTCGTCGACTTTTTCAATTACGACAGCGGCGAGGCGTTCCCCAAGAACGTCACGTTGGGAAAAGCGGTCAATCTGTCGGAACGCTCAGTTGCCGCAGGTATGAAAGGTCTGCGCGGCGATGACCATTTGCTCCAAGTTGGCTGGCGCGGATATCGCAATCGCGTTCCGAGCTTTGTGATGCAATTTCGCGGCGTCGCGACCGAGGAAACCTGCGCCGAATCCGGAATACAGTATGCAGGATTAAAACCGGCTGAATCCGGAACACTGTCCCCGCTTAATCCTGCACACTGTACGCGGACAGAACATGTTCCTATGTCCGTCAGCCGCCGGTGTCGACCTTGAACCTTGCACACATGATGCCGCTCTCGGCCGTTTGGGCCGGACCCGAACGCAACGAGCATCTCGACGGCCCGCCGCTCCTGTTCGCGAAGACCGAGGGGGCGACGCCGTTCCGGCTGTCGCTCCACGTCGGCGATGTCGGGCACACCCTTGTCGTGGGCCCGACCGGCGCGGGCAAGAGTGTGCTGCTGGCGCTTCTGGCCCTGCAGTTTCGGCGCTACCCCGGCGCTCGCATCTTCGCTTTCGACTTCGGCGGTTCGATCCGGGCGGCAGCGCTCGCCATGGGCGGTGACTGGCACGACCTCGGCGGCGCGCTATCGGACGACGCCATTGAGCAGGTGGCGCTGCAGCCGCTCGCCGCAATCGATGATGCGGGCGAACGGGCGTGGGCAGCCCAATGGGTGGCGGCAATTCTTGCCCGCGAAGGCGTGACGGTCACCCCGGAGGCCAAGGAGCACTTGTGGTCGGCGTTGGGATCGCTTGCGAGCGCTCCTTTGGCTGAGCGCACCCTCACCGGCCTTTCGGTCCTCCTTCAGTCCGGCGCGCTGAAGCAGGCGCTGCAACCCTATTGCGTCGGTGGTCCATGGGGACGGCTCCTTGACGCCGAAGTCGAACACCTTGGCGAGAACACCGTCCAGGCCTTCGAGACGGAGGGCCTGATCGGTACCGGAACGGCTCCTGCTGTCCTTGCCTACCTGTTCCATCGCATCGAGGGGCGGCTCGACGGCAGTCCCACCCTGCTGATCGTCGATGAAGGCTGGCTTGCCCTCGACGATCCGACTTTTGAGGCGCAGTTGCGCGAATGGCTCAAGACGCTGCGCAAGAAGA
>Ga0209131_1000860_pt1 | contig 21234 bp, 15 predicted proteins | sample GraSoi_2013_40cm_FD_185826 | JGI IMG/M metagenome (GOLD analysis project Ga0209131, IMG submission 185826) | Grasslands soil microbial communities from the Angelo Coastal Reserve, California, USA - Sample 9_17_2013_40cm (SPAdes) (version 2) | ecosystem: Environmental > Terrestrial > Soil >... | reverse complement strand
CGTAGCCTAAGAGCTCAGGTGCGCTTGAAGTCAAAGCCGTTCCGGCTGCTGGCGGCGCGCGGCCTCGGCGCCGAAAATGTTAGCGGGCGGTACGGCCGCCGCCGACAGTCAGTCGACCTTGATCGGCAGGGACACCGACAGCGTGCGGCCCTTCGCGTCGCGGGCCTCGACAGCGAAATACGGGCCCTTCGCTGGCACGGGGATAGCGGTCTCGAACCCCGATTTAGGTGCGGCGCCGACCTTGGTCAATGTGGTTTGTGCCGCCCCGGCCAGCACGCTCCAGGACGCCACCTCGGTCGCGCCGTTCCAGCTCGCATAGACCGTGCCACCGCCAGGCCGGCGCCGGGCCGCAACGGCAGGAAGCTCTGTCGGATGACCCGACCAATCGCCGATGAACGACCGGTAGGTGGGGTCTCCCTTGATGAGCTGGCCGTCCATGATCAGTTTTCCGTCGGGGGAGAACTCCGAGAAGTACGGGTTCGTGCCCCAGCCGACGAACATGCCGCCGCCCGGCAGCAGCTGCGCATTGCCCATGGCCCTGGCGAGCACCAGCTCATGCGGGTGAATGAACTGCTTGACCAGCGTGACGAGCATCTTGTCGTAGTCGACATTGAGTATCAGCGCCCTCGACTGGTTCTCGTTCTTGGGCAAGACACCGTTGTATCCGTCGTCGAAGAGCGTCAGCGTGCTGGGGCCGTGCAGCCGCGTGTCGTGCTGCCAGTAGAACTCACTCCGCGGTCCCATCGTGAAGTCCGACTTCTTGCCGTTCAGCCGCCAGGCGATCTTGCCGGTTTTCCTGCTGACCTTGTACACGCACCAGGTGTTCCTGGCACCGATCAGCAGGTCACCGTCGCCGGCCTCGTCGATGGTGTTGATGTGGAAGTAGTCGTACGGCTTCGACTTGTGCCCGTGCCCGCCCTCGACCGGTAGGTACGTCTCGTCTAGGCCGACGTGGTCGAGGCTGTCCCATTCAAACAGCAGCTTGCCCGTGGCGATGTCGATCTCCTGTGCGACTCCGGACAGCATCCACCCGTTCTTCGGCCCGCCAAATGCCGACAGGTCGTATCGCAGCTTGCGGAACGCGGTGACCAGCGCGGTCCCCTGCGGGGTCACGACGAATTCGTGCTGGTCCACTTTGAGGCCGTGCCAGGCGCGGATGGTGTGAATCACCTGGTAGGTGTCATCGGCAATGATGCCGACGCCCTGGCCGTAACCGCCCGAGATGACCCGGCCCTGGAACCAGGTCAGGACCGGCTTGCCCTGGTAGGTCTGACGCTCGAAGTCGAATTTGGATTGGTTCAGCGTGTCGGGCGAGAACCAGACCAGCTCGCCAGTGGTATCCATGATCATCGCACCGCCCTGGCCGGGACCGGAATTGGCGAGGCCCAGGAACAGGTACTGCAGGTCGTGATCGGGAACGAACTGACGCAGCGTAACCTTGGGGGGCGTCAGGTCGGGCCGTGACACAAAGTGCTGAAGATTCTTGTCCGGCCGGAGCGCGTTACGCTCATTGGCGTTGCTCGTCCCGCAGCCGACGAGGCCCAGCCCCGCCGCCGCCGCGGCGGCCGTGCCGGTCCGCTTCAGCAGCTGCCGCCGGGTCAAGCTCTCGTTCATGCGGTACCTCGCCACAAGATCAGGTAGCTGCGCGGTCAGCTGATCGTCGCGCAGCCTTTGCCGAAGCCAGAGATTCGAGACCAGAAGCTTCGATGCGCCCGATGCGGGCCGTTATACCCCATTACCTCACCCGATCTTAACGGGAGCCGATTTCTTCAGCACTTTGCCCTTCGCATCGAGGGCGTGAACAGCGAAGTAGGGACCTTTGCTGCGGACGGCGATGGCGGTCTCGAAGCCGCTCTTTCGCGCCGCGCCGACCCTAGCCAGCGAGGTCTTCGTCTTCCCGGCGAACACGGTCCATGACCTGACCCCGGTGGCGCCGTTCCAGCTAGCGTAGACGGTGGCGCCTCCCGTGCGGTGGCGAGCAGCGACCGCAGGGAGGTCGGCTGGATGGCCGGTCCAGTTCTCAGTGAACGCACGGTAGGACGGAGCACCTTTGATTATGTCGGCGTCGAGCAGCAGCCGTCCGTCGGCCGCGAACTCCGAGAAGTGCGGCTCGGTGCCCCAGCCCACGAACATCCGGCCGTCACGCAGTAGCTGTGCGCTGCCCATGGCGCCCGCCATGTAGGTTTGGCGCGGATGTATGTAGGCCTTCTGCAGAAAGACGCGCTTCGTCTTCGTGTTGACGTAGAGCACGATCGCCCGGGAGTTCCGCTCCTCGGCCGGCAGGCCGCCATTGTCGAATACGGCCAGCCGGCCGTTGCTGTGCGGGCGTACGTGGTGCTGCCAGAAGAACTTGCTCCGCGGTCCCATCGTGAAGTCCGACCTCTTGCCGTTCAGCCGCCAGACGATGTGCCCGGTCGCGCGCTTGACTCGGTAAACGGTCCAGGTGTTCCTTCCGGAGATCAGTAGGTCTCCCGTGCCGTCGCCGACCTCGGCGATCGAATTGATGTGGAAGTAGTTGTACGGCGAGGACGCCGTCCCGTGGCCGCCGTCCCTGACGCCGAGCTTCTGGTAGGTCTCGGCCAGCGGTACGGGCGGATTGGTGCGTGCCCAGCTGTCCCACTCGAACAGTAGCTTTCCGGTCGCGATGTCGATCTCCTGCGCGACGCCGGAGAGCAGGTGGCCGTTGGCTGGTCCGCGAACGGCGCGCAAGTCGACGTTCGAGTGCGCCCGGTAGATCGTGATCAGCGCGGTGCCGAGCTTCGAGCCTTGCGTGCCGGGCGGGGTGACCACGAACTCATGAAAGTCGGCCAGTTCGCCGCTGACCGGGCGGATGGTATGCAGGATCTTGTAGGAGGAGTCAGCGATGACAAGCTCACCCTTGCCGAAGCCCGCTACGATCAGGCCCTGAAACCAGGTGAGCGCCGGCCGGCCGTTATAAGTCTGAACGCTGAAGTTCATCCGGTGATGCGCCGCCGTGTTCGGCCCTAGCCAGACCAACTGGCCGTGCGTATCGACGATATAGCTGCCGCCATGCCCGGGACCGGAGTACGGGCCGTTGAGGAATATGTAGCGCGGGTCAGACGGTACAACGTGCCGCCGCACCGTGATCCTGGGCGGGGTCAGGTCCGGGCGGGATAGGAACGGCGGTCCGGAGGATGAGTCCGCTGCCTGGATCGTCCGTACAGACGGGGGACTGGGCGTGCAGGCGCCCAGGCCGAGCCCGGCCGCGCTCGCTGCGGACGCGCCGGCCAGCCCGAACAGGCCCCTGCGGGTCAGATCCTCAGTCATGGGCCGAGCCTCCGGGTCGGGGATTGTCGCACTACAGCCATCTGGGGGTTCATTGTGTCGCATGCACGCAAGCCGACGGCGGACGAACGGTCATCCTAATCGCATCGCGGCGATGGGCTGACCGCCGTCCGCCTTGAGCTTGACCTGGCCGCGGCACTCCTACTGTGCGGGCGGCAGGCAGACGGCGCCTCGGTCGGCACCGGAGACCAGCGCCGCGTACTTCGCGAGCGCTCCGCTCGTGTAGTTGGCCGCCGGGCGCTTCCAGCCTGCCCGCCGCCGGTCAAGCTCCGCGTCGCCAACGAGCAGATCCAGGCGGCGCCGCGGCACGTCGAGCGCGATCGGGTCGCCGTCGGCGACGAGCGCGATCGGCCCGCCGTCGAACGCCTCGGGCGCTGTGTGCGCGATGCAGGCGCCGAACGTCGCGCCGGAGAACCGGCCGTCCGTGACGAGGACCACATCCTGGCCGAGTCCGGCGCCCTTGATCGCGGCCGTCACGGCGAGCATCTCGCGCATGCCTGGCCCGCCCTTGGGGCCCTCGTTCCTGATCACCACGACGTCGCCCTTGGCGACCTTGCCGCCAGTGATCGCGGCGAAGCAGTCCTCTTCGCGCTCGAACACCCGGGCCCTGCCCTCGAAGCGCAGCGTCTCCAGGCCAGGCACCTTGACTACGGCGCCGTTCGGGGCCAGGCTGCCGCGCAGCACGGCAAGTCCGCCCTCGGATAGGAGCGGGTCGCTGACCGGCCGCACCACCTCGCCGTCGGGCCGCGGTGCCGCGGCGACGTTCTCGGCCAGCGTACGGCCGTTGACCGCGACCGCGCTGCCGTCGATGAGCCCTGCCTCGAGCAGCTCGCGGAGCACCACGGGGAGCCCGCCGACCTGGTCGAGCTCGCTCATCACGAACCGGCCTGCCGGGCGCATCGACGCGATCAGCGGCGTGCGGCGGCTGATCACGTCGAAGTCGTCAAGGGTCAGCTCCACCTGGGCCTCGGCCGCGATCGCGAGCAGGTGCAGGATCGCGTTCGTCGACCCCGCCGTGGCCATCACGACCGCCGCCGCGTTGAGGAACGCTGTCCTGGTCATGATGTCGCGCGGACGCAGCCCGGCAGCGAGCGCCTGCACGGCGGCCTCGCCGGTCGCCCGGGCGAGGGCGGTCCGCTCGGCGCTGACCGCGGGCGGCGAGGCCGCTCCCGGCAGCGCCATACCGAGCGCCTCCGAGCAGGCCGACATCGTGTTCGCCGTGTACATGCCCGCGCAGGAGCCAGCGCCTGGGCAGGCGGCCCGCTCGACCGCGAGCAGGTCGGCGTCGGACATGTCGCCGGCCGCCTGCGCCCCGACCGCCTCGAACACGTCCTGGATCGTCAGCGACCTGCCGAGCGCGTGCCCGGGCAGGATCGTGCCGCCGTAGAGGAACGCGGCCGGCACGTTCAGCCTGGCGCACGCCATCAGCATGCCGGGCAGCGACTTGTCGCAGCCGGCGATCGCGACGAGGGCGTCGAACCGCTCCGCGTGCACCATCAGCTCGACCGAGTCGGCGATGACCTCGCGGCTCACGAGGGACGCCTTCATGCCCTCGTGCCCCATCGCGATCCCGTCGGACACCGCGATGGTGCCGAACTCGATCGGGACTGCGCCTGCCTGCCTGACGCCCTCCTTGGCCGCTTTGGCGAGCCCGTTCAGGTGCAGGTTGCAGGGTGTTACCTCATTCCACGACGAGGCGACGGCGACCTGCGGCAGTTGCAGGTCGTCCTCGCTCAGCCCGACCGCCCGCAGCATCGCGCGCTGCGGCGCCCGGGCCGGGCCGGTGGTAAGCGGGCCGCTGCGCGGCCGCGGCAGATTGGTCATCGGCTCAGAGCCTCCTTTTTGGCTTAACTAAACTCAGTGGTCCGTCGCCTGCACACGCCGGCTCATCACGCGGGAATGAGCGCCTCAGCGCCTGCGCGGAGCAGGCCATAGCTGATCCCGTCGGCAAGAGCCTCCCAGGACGCGGTGACGATGTCGTCGCAAACCCCGACGGTGGTCCACTCGCCTTCGTGGTCGGCGGAGGTAAGCATGACCCGGGTCACCGCGCTCGTCGCTGCCCGGCCGTCCAGGATCCGCACCTTGTAGTCGACGAGGTGGATGTTCGCAAGCTCCGGGTACAGCTCCGAGAGCGCCTTGCGCAGCGCCTGGTCAAGCGCGTGCACCGGCCCGACGCCCTCGCCGACGGCTACCACTCGCTGCTCGCCGAGCAGCAGCCTGACGATCGCCTCGCTCCGGTCGGCACCGCCAGTCTTCTCGATGACGACCCGGTACCCCTCCAGGTCGAACCACGAGGGCATTTGCCCAGCGACGCGCCTGACCAGCAGCTCGAAGGAGGCGTCGGCCGCCTCGAACGCGTAGCCGCGGTGCTCGGCGGCCTTGATCTCGTCGAGCACTGTGGTGGCAAGTCCAGGATCGCTGGACAGGTCAAGCCCCATCTCGGCGGCTTTGACCAGCACGTTGCTGCGTCCAGCCAGCTCGCTGACCAGCACGTGCGTCTGGTTGCCCACGCTGGCGGGATCCACGTGCGAATAGGCGTCTGGCCGCCGCGCGATGGCAGATGCGTGCAACCCTGCCTTAGTGGCAAAGGCCGATGACCCTACGTACGGCTGCTTCGCGTCAAACGGCAGGTTCGCGACCTCCGCGATCTCCCGCGCCGTGGCCGCGAGCGCGCCGAGCCGCCCCGGCGGCAGCAGCTCGTGCTCCCGCTTGAGCTCCAGGCCGGCGATCACGGCGAACAAGTCGGCGTTGCCGCACCGCTCGCCGTACCCGTTGGCCGCCCCCTGCACATGCGTCGCGCCCTCGCCGACCGCGACCAGCGAGTTCGCAACCGCGCAGGCGGAGTCGTTATGGCAGTGCACCCCGACCCTGAGGGCCGGGAACTGGCCGAGGACGTCCCGGACGACACGCACGATGTCGTCAGGCAGCGTCCCGCCGTTAGTGTCACACAGCGCCAGCGTATCCGCACCCGCCTCAGCGGCCGCGGAAAGGCAGGCGAGCGCATAGCTCCGGTCGGCCGCGTAGCCGTCGAAGAAGTGCTCAGCGTCGAATACGGCCCGCCGCCCCTCGCGCACGAAGAACCGCACCGAGTCGGCCACCATAGCCAGGTTCTCCTCGCGCGTGGTCCGCAGCGCCTCGTCCACGTGCAGCGTCCACGCCTTGCCGACCAGCGTCACGATCGGCGTCTTCGCCACGAGCAGCGTCTCCAGGTCAGGATCGCCATCGGCGGACCGCTTCGGCCGCCTCGTCGCCCCGAACGCGGCCAGCTGCGCGTTCCGCCACGGCAGCTCACCGGCCCGTGCGAAGAACTCCTTGTCCTTCGGGTTCGACCCAGGCCACCCGCCCTCGACGACATCAACCCCGAGCGCGTCAAGCGCCGCGGCGACTCTCAGTTTGTCCTCGACGGTCAGATCGAGTCCGACTTGCTGTGAACCGTCGCGGAGGGTGGTGTCGTACATCTCGACGAAGGCGCGCCCGGCGGAATCCCTCGTTGCTGCTGCACTCATCGGGTCACCTCCGTGCGGGCGAGCTGCTCAGCTAGAGCGTCGGCCCAGGCCTCCGTCGTCGCGGCACCGCCGTGCGCGAGCACCGCGTCGACTGCTCCTTCGAGTTCGGCTGCAGCTTCGGGCTCGCCCAGGTGGTCGAGCATGAGGGCGGCGGACAGGGCGGCGCCCGCGGGGTTGGCCTTGCCGGTGCCGGCGATGTCGGGGGCCGAGCCGTGCACTGGTTCGAACATCGACGGGCCGGTCTTGTCCGGGTTGAGGTTGGCGCTCGCGGACAGGCCAAGGCCGCCGGTGAGGGCGGCGGCAAGGTCGGTGAGGATGTCGCCGAACAGGTTGTCGGTGACGATCACGTCGAACCTGCCTGACTCGCTGACCATGTACAGGCAGGCCGCGTCGACGTGGGTGTAGTCGAGGCTGACGCCCTGGTCGGCGGCAACCTCTTCTGCCACTCGCATCCAGAGGCTGCCGGCATTGGTGAGGACGTTCGTCTTATGGACGAGGGTGAGCTTGCCGCTGCGCTTGGCCGCGAGCTTGGCCGCGTACCTGACACAGCGCTCGACGCCTGCTCTGGTGTTCAGGGACTCTTCGGTCGCGGTCTCGAAGGCGGTGCCGCGGTGCACGATGCCGCCGGCGCCCGCGTACAGCCCTTCCGTGTTCTCTCTGACGACGACGAAGTCGAGGTCGTCGGCGCCGGCGGCGTCTACCCCTGGCCGCTGTTTGGCGGGGCGGAGGTTGACGTACAGGTCGAGTTCGAAACGGAGGCGTAGTAGCAGGCCTCGTTCGAGCACGCCGGGCGGGACTTGCGGGCTGCCGACGGCGCCGAGCAGGATGGCGTCGGTCTTCCTGAGGCCATCGAGCACCTCGTCGGGCAGGACCTCGCCGGTACGCAGGTAGTGCTCGGAGCCCAGCGGGCAGTGCCGCCAGTCGATCGTGAAGCCGTGCTGCTTGCCTGCTAGGTCGACCAAGTCCCGGGCTACGGCCGTGACCTCGGGGCCGATGCCGTCACCAGCCAGATGGGCGACGGCATAGCTGCGTACGTTATCCGGCATCAGAGCTCCTCCTCATGGTCGGTAGGAGCGTCGAGCCAGCTCATCATCCGGCGCAGCGGGCGGCCAACCCGCTCGATCTCGCTGCCGCCGGCTTCGCGGCGAAGCCTGCTGAAGTTGGGCCTGCCTGCGTCGTCTTCGGCGATCCACTCCCTGGCGAACTCGCCGGACTGGATGTCGGCCAGTATTTTGGCCATCGCCTGCTTCGTCGGCTCAGCAATAACCTTCGGGCCCCTGGTCAGATCGCCGTACTCGGCGGTGTCACTGACGGAGTAACGCATCCAGGTCAGGCCGCCCGCCTGCATCAGGTCCACGATGAGCTTAAGCTCGTGCAGGCACTCGAAGTACGCGACCTCTGGCTGGTATCCGGCGGCCACAAGGGTCTCGAAGCCGGCATTCACCAGCGCGGTGACGCCGCCGCACAGCACGGCCTGCTCGCCGAACAGGTCGCTCTCGGTCTCCTCCTTGAAGGTCGTGACCAGCGCGCCCGCCTTCGTTCCCCCGATCGCCTTGGCGTATGACTTGACCAGTTCCCAGGCCTTGCCCGTCGCATCCTGTGCCACGGCAACGAGCACTGGCGTTCCCTGCCCGGCCTCGTACTGCCACCGCACCGTGTGCCCCGGCGCCTTGGGCGCCACCATGGCGACATCGACATCCTCAGGCGCGGTCACATACCCGAAGTGGATGTTGAACCCGTGCGCGAAGAACAGCGCGTCCCCCGCCTTCAGATTCGGCCCGATCGCCTCCGCATATAGCTTCCGCTGCCCCGTATCCGGCGTCAGCACCATAATCAGATCCGCCCACCCGCACACATCAGCAGGACTCCCCACAGTCAGCCCCGCCTCTTCAGCCTTGACCCGCGACTTCGACCCCTCGGGCAATCCCACCCGCACGTCACACCCCGAGTCCCGCAGACTGAGCGCATGCGCGTGCCCCTGTGACCCGTAACCCAGCACCGCGATCTTCCGGGCCTGAGCCAGCCCGAGATCCGCCTCATCGTCGTAATACACAGTCGCCATCAGTAAGCCCTTTCACGCTTTTGTCTTTGAAAGTTCTAGCTCGTGTAACAGTCCCGGTCTGCGCCAAGGTGATCCGGCCACAGCCGTTCAGGCGTGGCCGGCATTACCTAGGCGCAGGCTCCTAGCCCTGCCAGGTCTTCGTCGGTAATAGTCCCGCTCCCACGCCCGATCGCGATCAGACCGGTCCGCACGAGCTCGCATGTCCCGTGCGGTTCAAGCTGAGCGATCAGAGCATCGAGCCGCCCCGGGCTACACACCGCCTCGAGCACGATCGTCTCCGGGCCCATGTCCACGACATTCGCGCTGTACGCAGTTGCTATGTCGAGCAGCTCGGCCCGCACAGAAGGCTGGACGGACACTTTAATCAGCGCTAGCTCGCGCTCGACTGCCTCGTCCTCACCCAGCTCGACCACCTTGAGTACCCGGACCAGCTTCTCGAGCTGCTTGCGCACTTGATCCACCGGCGTGGTCTCGCCATCGACGACGATCGTCATCCGGCTGACCCGCGCATCGCTGGTCGGGCCGACCGAGAGCGAGGTGATGTTGAACGCCCGGCGCGAGAACAAACCGGCGACGTGCGCGAGCACGCCTGGCTTGTTCTCGACCAGAACCGAGAGGGTGTGCGTGGTCATTTCGCGATCACTTCCCTGCGCGCAGCGGCCTGCTGTTCTGCCGGGGTGAACTCGGGGCCGAGGACGATGTCGTCATTGGGACGGCCCACGGGCACCATGGGGAAGACTCCCTCGGCATCGTGGGTCCGGAAGTCCACGACGGCCGGCACGTCGCTAACGGACAGAGCCTTCTCCAGCACCGCATCCACGTCGCCTGGCTGCTCGCAGCGCAGCCCGACGCAGCCGTAAGCCTCAGCCAGCTTGACGTAATCGGGGATGTCGGTGCCGAGATGCACCTCGGAGTAGCGCTCGTCGTAGAACAGCTCCTGCCATTGTCTGACCATGCCGAGGAAACCGTTGTTGAAGATCAGCACCTTGATCGGCAGACCCTCAATCGCGCAGGTAGCGAGCTCTTGCGCGGTCATCTGGAAGCACCCGTCGCCGTCGATCGCCACGACCAGCTCACCTGGCCTGCCGATCTGCGCGCCCATCGCGGCGGGCACCGCGAAGCCCATCGTTCCTGCGCCGCCCGAGTTGATCCAGCTGCGCGGCCGGGTGAAGCTAAAGTGCTGCGATGCGTGCATCTGGTGCTGGCCGACCCCGGCGACGACGATCGCGTCGCCGCCTGTCATCGCCGAGAGCCGCTCGACGACGTGCTGCGGCTTCAGCGGACCGTCGGCTGCCTGGGTGTAGCGCAGCGGATAACTGCTCTTCCAGCCGGCCGTGGTGGCGACCCAGGCGGCGGTATCCGCGGGGCCCTCGACATCAATGATCGTGCGCGTCGCGCGGGCGAGCTCGGCCATGACAGTCCGGAGGTCCCCGACTATCGCGACGTCGGGAGCGCGGTTCTTGCCGATCTCAGCGGGGTCGATGTCGGCGTGCACTACCTTTGCCTTCGGCGCGAAGGCGGCCAGCTTGCCGGTGACACGGTCGTCGAACCGCGCGCCGAGCGCGACGATCAGGTCAGCCTCCTGCAGCGCGGCGACCGCGGCGTACATCCCGTGCATGCCCGGCATGCCGAGCGCCAGCGGATGCGAATCGGGGAACGCACCCCTGGCCATCAGCGTGGTGGTAACCGGCGCCTGGGCAAGCTCGGCCAGGTCGCGCAGCGGCTCGTGTGAGTCGGACTTGATTACGCCGCCGCCCACGTACAAGACTGGTCGGCGCGCCTGGTGCAGCAGCCTCGCGGCCGCCGCGATGCGCTCGGGGTCCGCTGGCCCGGGCAGCCGGTAGCCGGGCAGGTCAAGCGCCGGCGGCCAGGACCAGGTGGTTGTGGCCTGGAGAATATCTTTAGGCAGGTCGACAAGGACCGGCCCTGGCCGACCCGTTGAAGCGATGTGAAAGGCTTCGGCGATCGCGGCCGGGATGCGTCCGGGGTCGGTGACGAGCTCATTGTGCTTGGTAATCGGACCGGTGATCCCAGTTATGTCGGACTCTTGAAAGGCGTCCGTGCCGATCATCGCGCGGGGCACCTGCCCGGTGATCGCCACAATCGGAACCGAGTCCATATATGCGTCGGCTAGGGCAGTCACCAGGTTCGTGGCCCCCGGGCCGCTGGTCGCCATGCAGACCCCGGTCCGGCCCGTGGCCCACGCGTACCCCTCGGCCGCGTGGCCAGCGCCCTGCTCGTGCCTGACGAGCACGTGCCGCAGGCTGGACGACCGCAGCGGGTCGTAGGCCGGCAGGATGGCGCCGCCTGGCAGGCCGAACACGACGTCGACCCCCTGGCATTCCAGGCTGCGGACGAGCGCCTGGGCTCCGGTCACTTCCACGGTTCTATCTCCCTTGAGAATCGGATCTGTGCTGTAAGGGTTCGCGATAACAAAAAACCTCCTGGCCGATCCGGCCGAGGAGGAGTAGCGCGAGCCCGTCACCAGGCTCGCGCTACGTGATAAGGAGTACTCGGATTTCGGTCATCATCAGCAATCTCTGTGAGCCTGGGGTGAATACCGTGGGAGGCGACGCTGCCTGCCGCCCCCCACCTTAGGGCATTTCAGGTGGTCGCGTGTGCGCGGGGGCCAGATGCAGGCAGCCAGCCTGGCCTCCGCCGTTCGAATTCAGTGATTGCGTCGGCGTGCCTGAGCGTGACGCCGATGTCGTCTAGGCCCTCGAGCAGCCGCCAGCGGGCGTAGTCCGGCAGGTCGAATGGCATGCTCAGGCTGGCCGACGGCAGACCGATCGTGCGCTCGGCGACGTCCACGATGACATCGGCATCCGGGCGGTTCGCGAGCGCGGCAATCAAGCTCGCGACGCTCTCCTCGCCGGCCTGCGCGGTCACCAGGCCCGCGCCGATGCTGTTGCCTCGGAAGATGTCGGCGAAACTCGGGGCGATCACCGCCGCGAAGCCGAAGTCCTGCAGGGCCCAGACGGCGTGCTCACGGGAAGAGCCGCAGCCGAAGTTGGCGCCCGCGATGAGGATCTTCGCGTCGGCAGCCGCCGGGGTGTTCAGCACGAAGCCGGGATCGGCGCGCCATGCCTCGAACAGCCCGGCCCCGAACCCGGTGCGCTCGACCCGCTTGAGCCAGGCAGCCGGGATGATCTGGTCGGTGTCGATATCTCGGCGATCAAGGGTGACCGCGCGGCCTTCGACCTTGCTGACGGCGCGCATCTAGCCTGCTCCCTCCAGGTCACCAGGCATCGCGAAATGGCCGGCCACGGCCGTCGCGGCCGCCATCGCGGGTGAGACCAGGTGGGTGCGCCCGCCCGGGCCCTGCCTGCCTTCGAAGTTCCTGTTGCTCGTCGACGCGCTGCGCTCTCGCGGCGCCAGGATGTCGCCGTTCATGCCCAGGCACATCGAGCAGCCGGCTGACCGCCACTCGAACCCGGCGGCCGTGAACACCGCGTCCAGACCCTCGGCCTCGGCCTCCGCCTTGACCCTGGCCGACCCCGGCACCACGATGGCCCTGACGCTGGGGCTGACCTTCCTGCCCTGGAGCACGCGTGCCGCGGCCCGCAGATCGGCGAGGCGGCCGTTGGTGCACGAGCCGATGAAGACGACCTGGACCGGGATGTCCCTGACCGCGGTTCCTGGCGTCAGCCCCATGTAGTCAAGCGCCCGCTGGGCGGCCTGCTGCTGGGCGGCCGTGCCGAGCGAGGCCGGATCGGGTACCACGCCGTCGATGCTGACTGACTGCGCCGGGTTGGTTCCCCAGGTCACGACCGGCCGCAGCGTGGCGGCGTCGATCCGCACCGCACGGTCGAAGGTCGCGTCATCGTCGGTGACGAGCGACCGCCAGTCGTCGAGCGCCCGCTCCCAGTCCGCGCCCTTCGGGCTGTGCGGCCTGCCCTCGAGGAAGGCGAATGTGACATCATCGGGCGCGATCATCCCGGCTCGCGCGCCCGCCTCGATCGACATGTTGCAGACCGTCATCCGCCCGGCCATGTCGAGCGAGCGGACCGCCGCGCCGCGGTACTCGATCACCGAGCCAGCGCCGCCGCCGGTGCCGATCTCCGCGATGATACCGAGTACCAGATCCTTGGCAGTCACGCCAGCGGGCAGTTCTCCGTCCACGATCACAGCCATTGCCTGGGGTTTGACCTGTCGCAGGGTCTGGGTGGCCAGCACGTGTTCCACCTCAGTCGTGCCGATGCCGAACGCGAGCGCGCCGAAGGCCCCATGCGTCGAGGTATGGCTGTCCCCGCAGACCACGGTCATGCCCGGCTGCGTCAGCCCGAGCTGCGGCCCGATGACATGAACCACGCCCTGGTCGGCGCTGCCGAGGGGGTAGAGCGTGACGCCGTGAGCCTCGCAGTTCTTGCGCAGCCTGGCCATCTGCTCAGCAGCGAGCGGATCGGTGATAGGCCCGAGCGGGTTGATCGTCGGGACGTCGTGGTCCATGGTGGCGACCGTGAGATCGGGGCGGCGCACCGTCCGGCCCGCCAGCTCGAGGCCCTCGAAGGCCTGCGGTGAGGTGACCTCGTGGACCAGGTGCAGGTCGATGTAGATCAGGGGTGGCTCACCGTCGGGACTGGCGACCAGGTGGCGTTGCCATACCTTGTCGAAGAGCCTGCCGCTCGCTGCGGCCGCATCGCCCACGCTGTTCTCCATCTCGCCAGTCGGCCTAATCGTGAAACTGCGCGTCGCCGCCATTGTCCCGGCGGTCAAGCGCGACCTGCACTGCGTGCAGCGCCGATGCGCTGGTGACCGCCGGGTCGGCGGGCCGGACTTCTGGATACGTAACGGGTCTCATCACACGCTCCTGTGGTTACTTGGCCCGGTGGTTAAGTGGCCCAGTGGGTTAATCGGCCCAGTGGGTTAATTGACACTGAGAGAGCCAGGCGTTCCAGCTGGAGGCGGAGCCGTTGCCGCAAGCCAGGAGCCGCGATGTCTGGGAAAGGCACGCTGGCTTGCTCCCGATAGGGAGCTAAAAACGGGGCACACGGCCAGCGCCTCATCCCCGTAGCGGGTTGCTGGCCTGCCTGATCAGGTCCCGCTACGGCTAATAAGAATTACCGCGAAGAGCCGCATGACCGGTCCACTGTATCCGACCCGGCGTGGCTGTTGCGAGTGGGGGGCACGGCCTCCCCTACAGCAGGCCGAGCTTGCCGCCGCGGGTGATCGCCTGGCGCCTCGTGGTGACTCCCAGCTTGCGGTAAACCGAGCGCAGATGGGTTTTCACTGTATTGATGGACAGGAACAGGGCCTCGGCGATCTCCTGGTTGGTCATGTGTGACGGCAGGAACCTGAGCACGGCGAGCTCGCTGCTAGTCAGCGGGACGGCCGGCGACGCTGGCTGGCCGCCTGACGGGCCTGGGCTGACCTCGAAGCGCTGCAAGATCCTCGCGGCGAACGCTGCTCCCTGGCTGGCGGGCCTGATCAGCACCGTCAGCGCCGACCTGGCCGCGGCTCCGCTGTCCAGGAACGGCCGGTACATGCCGTGCGGCTCGGCCAGCGCGAGAGCGAAGGTGAGCCATGCGCCAGCCTGCTCGGCATTGCCGAGCCTGCGGGCGGCGATGGCAGCCGTGACCTGGCCACAGACCTTGTCCTGCAGCGTGGTTCCCGCAGCCGAGTCGGCCAGGAACGGGGCAATGGCGGCCATGGCGCCCTGGCTATCCCCTTGCGCGAGCAGCAGCCGCGCCTGTGCGAGCAGCAGCCCGCTGCCCGGCTCGCGGTTCTGAGCGGCCTCGGCAAGCACGAGCCGCGCCCGGCTAACATCCCCATCCCGCAGGGCGATGTCGGCCTCCAGCGGAGCGAGGAACTCATCGAGCATCGCGGTTCCCGCTGCGCCGCCGTCGGCGTTGATGCGCCGGTACCTCAGCCGCGACAGGACGCTCTTGGCAGCGCCTGCGTCGCCGTCGGCCAGGGCGAGCCGTGCCCGCGCGGCCGACGCGAGCCAGGCGATCACCCGGCCGGCGACCGGATCGGGACGCTGCTCAACGCGTGCATCGGCGACGCGTTCGTCGGGTTCGCACTGGTCCAGCGCCGCCCGGGCTGCGGCCGGTTCATCCCTGGCCAGGTGGACATAGGCTCCGGCGAGGCGGCTCAGCCGCGTCGAAAGTGGTTCAGATCCATCCTGCGCGGCCAGTTCGCTGGCGGTGATCAGGTCGCCATACAGCGCCTCGGCGAGCGCCTGCCAGCCGCGAGCGCGGTCAGCGAACTCCGGCCGACCGTCTCGCAGATGCCTGCGCGCCGCTGCCAGGCTGTGCCGGGCGCTGGCTGGGTCCATTGCGACCAGTTCGGCGGCGCCAAGCGCGCTCCACAGCAGGCCGACGCCCTGGTGCGCGGCGGCATCCAGCGCGGTCCGCTCGGCCTTGACGGCGATGCCTCGGCTCTGCTCGACCAGGTCAGCAGGGGTCGCATCAGTCCCGGCGGTGCCCGCGCTCATCAGCCGCAGCGCCTGGAGCCACGTCTTGATCCGCTGGCGCTGAGCCTGGCCGCAGCGGCGGAGTGCCTGCTGGGCGTTGTCCAGGTGCAGGGCCGCGGCGTAGGTGTCCCCGGTACGCAGGCCGGCGGCGGCCAGCGCTCCTGCGACTGCGGGATCCGCGGCGAACCGGCTCGCGGGAAACGTGGCGAGCACCGGCTCGAGGTCCGCGGCTGGCCCGGGGACAAGCAGCTCAGGTCCCGCGTCCGCGAGCACGCGGCCAGCAAAGTCCCAGTCGCCGGCCCGCGCGGCCGTGCGGATTGCCTGGGCGTGCTTGCCGCTGGCCGCCAGCCACCGGGCGGCCCGCCTGGTCAGCCTGACAGTCTCGCCGGGAAGCTCGCGGCGCAGCCGCGCCCGCAGCATGTCGGTCAGCATCGGGTGGTAGCGGTACTCGGTGCGCTCGGTTCTGCCGAGATCGGCATCGGCCGGCCCGATCATCATGTTCTCGCGGCTGAGCTGCTCCAAGATGGCGCCACCGCTGGTTCCGCCGGTCAGCGCGTCGGCGAGATCGCCGCAGATCGCGTCGGTGACGCTCGTGCGCAGTAGGAAGAGCCTGCTGTCGGGCGGCAGGCTCGCGAGCGCCTCGTCCCACAGATAATCGGCGACCGCCGGCTCGTCCCCCGTGATCCGTGAGATGGATGTGGCGGGCTTGCCCGGGCCGGCTCGCATCGCCGCCAGCCGCAGCCCGGTGATCCAGCCCTGAGTTCGCGCGAGCAGCTCGTCACGCTGCGCGGCCTGCAGCTCGAGGCCGACCATGCGGAAGTAAGCGTCAGCCTCGTCGGGCGTGCAGGCCAGGTCGGCTGCCCCGATCTCGGCAAGCTCACCGCCGACCCTGAGCCTGGCGACCTGGAGTCCGGCGGGATGCCGCCCGGACAAGACGAGCCGAAGCGTTGGCGGGGCGTGCCTGATCAGCTGGTCCATTCCGGCGAGGACGCCGGCTCCGGCAAGGTCGCTGATGTCATCGACGACCAGTGTCACCGGTTCAGTGAGCCGCTGGACGAGCTGGGCGAGCCGCAGCGGGAATGCGTCGTCGCCGGGATCGGGCAGGTCGCGCGCGACCTCGGCGGGCACAGCCGCTGTTTGCATGAGCGCCAGCCGGACGTGTGCCCACAGTTGGCGCGGCCAGCGGTCGCCATAGTCGAGGCTAAGCCAGCCGACGCTGCCGGTCTCGGCCGATGCCGCCCACGCAGCGCACGCCACCGTCTTGCCCGCACCCGATGGCCCGCAGACCAGGGTCACCCGATACTGCGCTGTGGCAGCGCCGATCAGGCCAGTGACCCGCGGACGCTCAAGCAAGGGAACGCTGGAGCGCGGCGGCCGTACCTTGTCGCTGGCAGGCAGCCTAAGCTGACGCCGCTTCGCAGAGCGCAGCCCGATGCGGGACTGCGCGGCATGTGGATCCCGCTTGCTGTGTTGTGCGCCTGAGCGGACAGCCGGCTGGCTGATCGTGCTCGTCATCAATCCCCCGGCGGGCGCCGCAGCACGTCAGATCTATCCTTCAGGCCCCCGATCCGAAGAACGAACGTGCAGCTACAGCCCGACACGACCGTACCCGCCAGATGCGCGTATCAACCTCGCATCACGCTCGTCGTGGCACGCTCGTCGTGGCGCTGTGCGGATCAGGGCCCAGGTCGCCGCTACTCGTCCTCGCTGAAAGCCTCGCGTAGCTTCGCCTCCTGATCCGCGGAGAGGTTGGTGCTGATCAGCTCGGCATCGGTGGCATTGAAACGGTCCGTGACCCGGTCCATGACGGCATCGGAGCTGAGCAGGAACAGCGCCGACGTTCCCGGCGTCACCTTCTTCCTGACATCGCGGATGAAGTCGTCGCTGATGCCGACGTCGGCCATCGACCCGATCAGGGCGCCGGTCGCCGCCCCGATCGCCAGGCCCAGTATCGGGATGAAGAAAATGAGGCTGAAGAGCAGGCCCCAGAATCCGCCGCCGAGCGCGCCGGCCTTCCTGGTATCGCGGAGCTCGCGGGTCCTCGGTTTCTTCCTGCCCACCTCCCAGCTGACTACGGCCGCGTCGAGCACCTGAATGAGTTGCTGGCGCTGCAGGTCGGCCAGCACATCAAGCGCATCCTGGGCGCCATCGGTAGACTCGAACTTCCAGACAGTTAGCGCTGACATGTGACAAGAATCCGCCTGGCTCACCGGGCCAGCATCACCCTCGGCGAGTGAAAGGCATTGCCGGGCAAACATCACCCGGCGCGGATGACGCCCGCGGGCCAGCGCCGCGCACATTGTGAGGCATGACCACCATGACGCGGACACGATCGCGACGCGTGCCGCCACAGCGCGACGACGCGGCGAGTCAAGCCGATCCGAAATCAGCGACCAGGCCGTCGCGCCGGTACGAACTCGACACGTCGCTGAGGCTCGCTACCCCGGAGGAGCGGGCGGCGAAAGGCAGGCAGCTGCGGACCGAGGTACCCCGGAGCAGCCATGCCGACTTCGAACCTTCGGTCGCCCGGCCTGATCCAGTCGACATGCTGGCTTCGCAGTCCGCCAGCCGGCTGGCCGACCTGATCCCGATCAGGTACGGCCGCATGCTGTCCTCGCCGTTCTCCTATTTTCGCGGCTCGGCCCTGCCGATGGCTTACGACTTGTCGGGCACGCCGGCGACCGGGCTCGCCGTCCAGCTATGCGGCGATGCGCACCTGGGCAATTTCGGCCTGTTCGGTTCGACCGAGCGCCGGCTCGTATTCGACATCAATGACTTCGACGAGACGCTCCCCGGGCCGTGGGAATGGGACGTCAAGCGCCTTGCCGCGAGCCTGGAGATAGCGGCCCGGGAGAACGGCGTCGTCAAGCGCGATCGGCTGGCGATGGTCCGGGCGGCGGCGGCCAGGTACCGGATCGCCATGCGCATGTTCGGCGGCCAGTCGAACCTCGAGGTCTTCTACGCCAGCGCGGATGCCGATGAGATACAGCGGCGGCTGCGGAACCGGCTGACGTCGCGGCAGCGGGCCACGCTGGCCAAGGGCGCAGCGAAGGCGCGCACCAGGGACAGCATGCAGGCGCTCGGAAAGCTCACGAGGATCGCCGACGGCAGGCCGCGGATCGTCGCCGACCCGCCGCTTGTCGTTCCGCTGTCAAGCCTGCTCCCCGCTGACGTGGACCGAAGCGGAATCGAGAGGCTGCTGATCGACACAGTCGACAGCTACAAGCGAACCCTCTCTGGCGATCGCAGGTACCTGCTTGATCAGTACCGGCACGAGCTCGCCGACGTCGCGCGGAAGGTTGTCGGCGTCGGCAGTGTCGGCACCAGATGCTGGATCATGCTTATGCTCGGCCGGGACACCGCCGACCCGTTGTTCCTGCAGATGAAGGAGGCCGGCCCGTCAGTGCTCGCCGAATACGCGGGGCGGAGCAGGTTCGAGAACCAAGGGCAGCGGGTTGTCGAGGGGCAGCGCTTGATGCAGGCGGCCAGCGATATGTTCCTCGGCTGGCACCGGATGAATCCCGCGCCCGACGGCGTAACCAGGGATTTTTACATTCGCCAGCTGCGGGACTGGAAGTTGTCGCTGGACACGCAGGTTATGACGGCGAGCGGTCTGTCCGATTACGGCGAGGTCTGCGCCTGGACGCTCGCGCGAGCGCACGCGCGCTCCGGTGACCGGATCGCGATCGCTGCCTACCTGGGCAGCTCGGACAGCTTCGACAAGGCCATCGCCGAGTTCGCCGCCGCTTACGCCGATCAGAATGAGCGGGACTGCGCGGCGCTCGGCGAGGCGGCGGCCTCCGGGCGGATTCTCGCCCAGCGCGGAGTGTGACGCGCTCCCGCGGTAGCTAACGCCGTCGGCCTCGCCATCGCGAATGAGGACTGACGTTACCTTTGAGTAGCCTGTCCGGATGCGTCGCTATAACCTCGTGCTGCTGCACGGCCAGCCGGGAACGGGGGCCGACTGGCAGCACGTGATCGCGATGCTGCCAGAACACATCAGCGCCGTCGCGCTCGACCGCCCGGGTCACGGTTCGAGCCGGCAGGCCGGCGGCGGCCTGGACGTCAATGCCGCGGCGGTAATCGAAGAACTCGATGCCCGCGGCATCGATCGCGCCGTGGTCGTGGGTCATTCCTATGGCGGCGGTGTCGCGCTGAGCGTCGCGGCCCGCGCGCCCGACCGCGTCGAGGCCGTTGTCCTGCTCGCCTCCGTCGGCCCGGACTGCCTCAACGGAGCGGATAGGCTGCTGGCCGCGCCGGTTGCCGGAGCCGTCTGCGCACTGTTCGCGTGGCAGCTGACGCCGTGGTTCGCCCGCGTCACGCTGCGCCTGCTAGCGACGCGGCAGGGGTGGGAACGAGCCGCGCGCCGACACGTTAACTGGCATGTATGGGGCTTCACAACGTGGGAAAACGGCCCGCTGTGGCGCACCTTCCTAGCCGAGCAGAAGGCGCTCGTGCGCGAGGCAGGCACGTTGGCGGGGCTGGCGGCCTCGGTCAGGGTTCCCGCACTTATCGTGGCCGACCCGCGCGACTCGCTCGTCCCGTTGCGGACCGCGGTCGCGCTCAGCAGCGCGCTGCCGTACGCCCGGCTACACCCGATCGACGGAGCAGGTCATCACCTGCCGCTACGTGCCCCCGAGGAGGTAGCACGCGAGATAGTCACGTTCCTTGGATCGCTAGCCGACCAGCTGCCGGGTGAGCAAGTCTTAGCGGCCGTGCGGCGGGACGCCGCACGGCCCCAAGCCACTCGGTTAGAGCGGGCGTACCTGCTCGGCCTGCGGGCCCTTGGCCCCCTGGCCGGCGGTGAACTCCACGCGCTGGTTCTCCTCGAGGTTACGGAACCCGTCAGAGAGGATCGCCGTGTGATGGACGAAGACGTCGGCGGTGCCGTCGTCTGGTGCGATGAAGCCGTAACCCTTGCTCGAGTTAAACCACTTCACGGTGCCCTGAGGCATGAACTACTCCTATATTGCGGTCTTCGGGGTCCACAGTGATGGCCCCGGGCTGCGCGACCGCCTGCCTAACCCGAAGTATGAGCTTCGGTCGTCCAGGACGCCCGCTGTCTAGTTTCGCAGGCGCTGTGACACGTACACGAACCTTCGACTACAACCAGAACCATCTAACACCATCGCCCGAGCCGATGTTCCACGACGGCGCAGGTGCCCTCGTGCCGGCCCAGCGAGATTGCCATTTTTCATCCCATCTCTTCGCGACCTCACGACCGGGCGTGCAGTCACGGCACTATGACACGATGCGGAAATGAGCGAGTTCGAACCGCTGGGTCGATTTCTGAGCAGGACTGCGGCGTCTGCCGCTGTGACCAGCCTCGGCTGGCGGTATGTGCTGGGCGTCGCACAGGCAACGGTCCAGGCGGGATCGCTGGCTGAGGCGGCGCGGTCCGCCAGCGCCCCGGCTTTCTGGGTGCTGGCCGACGCTGAGGGCAACGAGGCGTGCATCACCACCTGGCAGGGCAGGGACGACTAAGCCGGCCGCCAGGCTCTAGTCGATGCCCCTGGCGAGCAGCGAGTCAAAGGCGGCCAGCACGTCACTGTCACCTGACCGCTCGGGCGGGGCGTCGCCCGGGCGGTGCCACAGCCAGCAATCCAGGTCGTCGGCAGTTCCGCGCACAGTCGCGGCGGCCTGGCCGCCAGGATCAATGCGGGCGACCTGGACGGCTTGCTGATCGTAGGACCTGTTGTCGTCAGGGTCGGTGCCGCTGAACCGGCCGAGGGTGACGAACCAGGAGTCGCCCGTGTCCGTGGCCTGCACGCGCACCGTGCGTGACCCGTCAGGCGCGAACGTGCCCCACGCGGGAAGGTCGCCGCCGTACATGATCCGCAGTGCTTCGTCGACGCCGTCGGCGCTCAGCTGCGGATCCATCAGGGACCGGCGCTGGCCCGCGGTCAGCTCAGCGTCGACCCGGTGGATCAGCGCCTCATGCGCTT
>Ga0209131_1000858_pt1 | contig 21290 bp, 25 predicted proteins | sample GraSoi_2013_40cm_FD_185826 | JGI IMG/M metagenome (GOLD analysis project Ga0209131, IMG submission 185826) | Grasslands soil microbial communities from the Angelo Coastal Reserve, California, USA - Sample 9_17_2013_40cm (SPAdes) (version 2) | ecosystem: Environmental > Terrestrial > Soil >... | reverse complement strand
CAGATCATTCCACCATCTCGCGGACACGACGACTGATCGATATAGAGGCGCATCGCAAGGTGTTCTTCTGGATCTTGGAAGTGCTGCGGGATGAAGGACTGGTGAAGGGCAAGACGGTGGGGATTGAATCGGGGGAGTCCACGCGAACATCGCGGCACACGTGAAGACACGAGAGGCAAGCACTACGAATCGCGGGATTCTAGAGAGCATCGGTTCCTCCTGACGGAAAACTATTTTTCTTTTTCGAATCGTTCGACGGGATATATTGCTGGGGTTTTTCTTCGTCCCCTCGGGAGTGAGAGAAGAGACTCATCAGCCCGAGACCGCTGGCGAGGCCGACCGCGACAGGCAAGACCTCGAATACTTGCTGTGGAAGCATTTCCTGGAAAGCATGAGGAAAGACGGCTTCTCCCGTCGCCAGCACCACCGTTGCCAGCATCAGTCCGGCTATGATTCCGGGAAGGCAGAGTTCGAAGGCGGTCGGCCCTTGGCTCATCGCTTTTCTCCCGCCAAAACCTCAAGGCCCCGCTCGAAGCCGTGCTGCTCGAAAGCCTCGGCCCGCCTCCGGTTGTCAAAGGGATCGTTCGTGTAGAGCCAGTAGCTCTTCGGGTCTACTTCCAGGTTCGCGACCTTGGCGATCTCGTGGTTCTTGATCAGAAATTGCCGCTTGGGAATCAGCGAGGCAATGAGGTTGATTTCTGTCTCGTTCAAATGAAACTGGTTCCGGTACAGCTCGCGATCCATATCCGGGTTGGCTAGGAATATTTTTGTTGCACAGGTTTCGATAATTACGTCCACAATGTCGGACTTCCGCAGTTCGTCGAGCGATTGGGTGGACAGAATCATCGCCGCATTCTGTTTACGCCACGTCTTCAGCGCTTCCACGATGTAGCCCTTGATGCGCGGATTTCGAAAGAACGTCCACGCTTCATCGATGAAGAATGCTTTGAAAATGTGCGTGATCTCGCGGTTGGTGATGACATGATTCGCGCGGTGGAGGATGTAGAACAGGAGCGGCTCAAGAATCTGTGGGTACTGCTCCATGCCCTGAAAATCGAAGCATTGGAACCGTGAAAAACTTACCGTGTCCTCGGCGTTGTCGAAGAGGAAGCTGAATTGCCCACCTGCCGTCCATTTGTGGAGCTTTAATGACAAGCCGCGCGGGAGGGTATTGGCAAGCACTCCCAGGGTGCGCAGTTCGGGGTCAACGCTATAAAGATTCTCAATTTGCTGATACAGCTCCTGCTCTTCCTCTAGCGAAAGCCTTTCGCCGCCGTGATTGTCGGCAAGGACTTGGACAAAGAGCGCCAGGAAGTCGAGATTGGATTTTGTTTTGGGAAGACAGAAGGGATTGATTTTGAACGCGGCGCTGTGCGGGCCCACTTTGACGTAGGTGCCTTGAAACAATCGCGTCAGATATTCAAAGCTACCGCCCAGATCGAAAATGAAGGTGTACGGATCGTATTTCTGTAAGTTGGTGATCAGGAAGTTTCCGAGAAAACTTTTTCCGGCACCCGTGCGCCCAAGGATCACGGTATGGGCCGTGTCCTTGCAATGGAGATTCAGGTAGTACGGCGTGCGGTGATTGGTTTCGAGCACGGCAAGGTATTCCTGCTTCAGGTGGCTGTTCACCTGGTGCCCGGAGTGCAAGGTAAAGAGCAGCGAGTAGTCGGCATAGTTCGTATTGAGGATGAGCATGGACCGGAGATTGAAGGCGTAGTTGCCGGGCACGGTTGCGAGGTATGCGTTGAACAAGTTGTATTTCTCTTCGTAGAGCTGGGCGTCGTGAACGTTGAAGGCTTTGTAAAAATCGGCGCATGCCGACTCCACTTTTGATAGGTCTTGGTCGTAGACCACGATGGTCAGGGAGTAGTTCCCAAAGTAATTGCCCTTGATTTCCAGTTCCTTTAGCGCCTCTCCCAAATCGTGAATCTGCGCTTCCTTGGACTCGTCCACGAGAACATCGTCACTGCGCTGTGGCTGGTCCGACGTGGTGACGTAGCTTGCAAGCGAGCGTTTGGTGTTGTGAAAATGTCGCCGGCGCGAATGAATGAAGCTCCGGCTTTTGGCCGGGTCCTGCTTTTGCCACGCACTGCAAATGAAATAGTTGGCTTCGACTTCGAGGAGCCGCTTGAAAATAAGAGGAAAACTTTGTGCGGATGGGTCTTTGAGTGACAGCACTTTCACGTAGTAATCGTCAACGCGGAGGAATCCTCGGTGGCACTCGATATGGGATTCGCAGAGGTAGTAGTCGAGGAACGTATCCCGCCGGAGGCGCGCGTTCTCAATCTTCAACGGTGAGAAATTCAGGACTTGCTTCAAAACGCGGAACGCTTCGTCTTTCGATAGAATGCGCGTGCCCACAAAGTCGCCAACCTGTCCGACAAAGCTGCGCGCTTTGGCTCGCAGTGCCGACAACGATTGCTGCAACTCACTCTCAATCAGCACCACTTGTTTGCGAGTGGAAACAAACGCCTGCAACTCGCGGATCGCGTCTCCAGGCTGAGATGCGATTTTGGCGAGACTGTTTAGAATGGAGACGTTGTGCCGGAAGCCTTCGTAAAGCACGACATAGCAAATCCGAAACGAATAGAGCGATTCGGCTTTTGTCTTGAGATACTCAATGCGGTTTCGGATCGCCGCGTTCACAATCGGGTTCTGGTAGGTCTTGAACGGGATGTTTTCCCGGTTGCGCCTGAACAAATACTGGTAGACGCGGCATTTCTCATCGAAAACTCGAAACGCCGCCGCAAGCCGCCGCGTTAGGTTGTCGATGGTGTTGCTGTCCAGGCATTCGTAATCCACGCCCTCGATGCTGAGAACGAGTCCTAGATCGCCACTCTTGGTAAGGAAGATTTCATCATCTACAAAGCCGAAGAGATTAATCTGGGCGCAGAGCGCGGCGGCTTCGCGATAATCCTTCGTGATTCGGTCCAGCTTAAACACGGCCGAGCCTCCGCACCTGCACAGGCTCGAATTTCGTCGGATCGTACTGCGTGCGAATCTTCCTGGAGTTCAACAAGAACCGGAGGATTTGCGGATCGGTCCGTGTTGCCCACCTTGCGAACAAATACAGTGCGAAAAATATCCCCACGGCCCCGGCCAAACTATTCGTATCGGCTCGTCGCTCTCCGAAGTGCATATCCGAATGCGCCAATTCATGGACCAGCGTAGCGAAAGTTTCAGCCGGAGTTTGCTCAGGTAACAGGGTGATTTTCCCTTTCTCGGCCATTCCTCTCGCCGGGGCGATGTCGGCTGAGTAGTCGAGGCGAATGCCGCTTGCTCGAACAAATTCTTCGAGCCGTTCAACGTAAAAGCTCGGATCGCCGGTCACGCTACCGATTCGAGGTAGCTCCTTTCCAGTCGTCTGCTGTTCGTCCCACACGTAAACCGCACGAAAGCCAGCCACTCTCCGAGATTCCTCCGTCGTGCTTGATTCGTCGGTCGTTTCGGTGCCCTTGCGGAACATCGGAGCGAGAATCATGATGCCCTTTGCACCCTGTTTTACTTGGCGTCCGAACGACTGCCAAGTCCGATAGCCAGCAACGCGGCTAGCATTCGGACACTGTTTAAGAATAAGAAGAACGTTCAAAAACGAGTACGCTCTGAACTTCGCCATTGCCGCCAGATACCGCGTGAGTGCTTCGCTGTGTCCAGCGTTTAACGCTTCCACGAGTTGCTCGATGGCTTGATTTGTGACTTTCTTGACGCTTTCTGAATTCATTTTCTTTGTCCTTTCGGTGTATGAAGGTTGGTTCCTTCGAACAGGCACAGGAACCAAACCGGAATGCGATTCACCGAAAAGGCTTAGAAACCTCTAGTTTGTTGCGGCCGGAGTGGATGGCAACGCCCTGACAGGAAAGCTTGTCCCCTGGCAGGGACGTGTGCTAACGGAGGCCGACCTTCGGAATTCGAAGCAGCCCGAACAAAACCGAATATAGTTCTGAGCTATCAGCCTGAGACAGAGAAGTATTAGACACAGCGAAAAGACTGCGTGAGTCTTCGAGTTGATAGGAGTTCCAATCCCTTCGTCAGCCAGAAACGGGGTGTTGCGATGAAACTCGTCGAGACATTGAAAAGCAGAACTGGTGCGCTCAAGGTAGCCGAAGTGGCGAAACTGTTCGGTGTCACTCCGCAGCACATTTATAGGATGGCGGCGCGCGGAAGCATTCCGTCGTTTCGGATTTCAGGGTCGGTCCGCTTCGATCCCGATGAGGTCGCCGCCTGGTTGAAGGAAAAGCAGGCCCCGGCTGCCGCTTCGCGGCGGATTAGTTCGTCAAGCGTCGCTGCGTAGTGTTTTGACTTCTCCGAAGTTGGGTAGCGGCAAGAAAATTGGATATTTGACTGCTCAGTATCTGCGGAGGGCTTTCTCGGTGAGCGAACGATCAGTTCGTCGGGCCAGTTGACCGGTCCACCAAGCCTCGGACGTCCTTCGTATCAAGAGAGAACAGAATTGAGTTCATGCCCATGATCGTATCCCGCCGGTCAACGTGGAACCTTAACTTTCCTAGTACCCGAATCGAAGCGACGTTTTCAGGATGAACCAATGCGGTCAGTCGGTCGATGTGAAAATCATCGAATGCTGCGCGAACCCAAGCAGATGCTGCCTCTGTCGCTAGCCCCTTGCCCCAATAGGGGTGGGCAAGGCGGAAGCCAAGGTCGATCCAACCGTACTCCGCCAGCTTCAGTAGTCCCGCATCCCCAATCGCACGGCCCAACTGTCGCTCCAAGATAATCCACTTGCTGAAGCCATGAGTGGTCTGGTGCGCCTGATAGTTGGCTAGTCGCGCCTTCGTCTGATCGATGGAAGTATCGGGACCCGTAGGGGTGAAGCGCATGACGATCGGATCGCCGAACCAACCGAATGCCGCCTCAACGTCGCCTGACTCGAAGGGACGGAGAATGAGTCGGCTCGTCTCAAGTGTGACTTGCACCGCGGCTGACTCCTGGGCGAGGACCAAATGTTGCTCGCCACTGGACTGTCTCTCAACGCGCGACCGAAGAAATCTAAGAGAGGCGAAAAACAACGAAAATCGCCTTAGATAATTCTGCCTGCTGTACGAAGTTCTATATTCTTTTTGGTGCAATCCGAAAGATAGTCGTGCAGGCTGCGAAGTTGGAATCCAAACTCTCGTGCGAAGCGGCTGCCGTCGCACATCGGTCCGCCGTGAGCCAAGTCTGGCCCGAGATCGACGCGAATACTCCTAAGCTCCTCAATTACCTCTTTCAATCGTCTAGGTTCCCATATCTCCACCGGGGTGTTGTAAACGAAACTAAACATTTCAGGCGTGTCAGCGAGGGTGACTAGCATCCGCGCAACGTCCTCCGCGTGTACTAACGAAAGCGTCGCCTCTGGCGAGAATGGAATATGGATAGCGTCCAGCCGCGGCAGTGGTTCGAGGATCTGGGCGCGCCAAGGAGAAGAAGTCTTCTTAATACCAGGCCCGACGACCCTGGCAATGCGTAGCGAGACAAACTGGATGGCCACCCTCTTGGCAAGGGTTTCTCCGATCAATTCGACAGCTCGCTTCGCGGCACCATACGGTTCATCGGGCACGGTCGGATCATCTTCGGTCATGGGACGTCGACTGGGAGACGACCCGTATACGCTCATAGAACTGGCGAAGACGAAGCGTTTCACGCGTGCATTCGCAGCCTGGCGGATTAGTTCGAAACAGCCGGTGAGATTGACATCCGCTCCCGCCAAAGGGTCGGCTTGGAAAGCGGTGGGCAGCATGCCGGCCAGGTGAATCACTGCGCTGATCGGATGAGTCTGGAACACTCGCGATAAGTCACCCTTCACTCTGAGATCACAAGCTACGACATCCGGTGTCTCATCTGGATCCACATCGACAGGCAGCATCTTGCGTTTGGCACCTTGCAAGAGGCGACAAACTGCGCTTCCGATATGTCCGCAGGCGCCTGTAATAAGAATAGTTCCCTCATCGCTGCCTGAACTCATGCCAACTATTGTCTGACATGTTTCAGCAGGCATCAACACTGCAAACTCGCGTGCCGCGAACCGGATTGCCGCATCACGGCAATCCGGAAGTAATCCTTCGAGGAAGAGTGCCGGTGGGATTGGTGCTGGCGTTACGCATTTCGTGCGAGCTTGGTGTCTGGTTTGGTGTCTCCGAAAAACGCTTGAAAGCCAAAGCGAGAACTAAACATTTGCAGTGATTGAAACTATTGAATTGACCCTGGACAGTGGTTTGGGGGTAACGCAATGAAAACAATGCCAAAAGCGCGCGGGGCTTGGGGGAGAGGGGGAGCATTCTCGCCTCTCATTCATACTTCAGGGCGACCATCGGATCGATGCGCATCGCACGACGGGCCGGGATATAGCTGGCGAGCAACGCGACGAACGTCAAAAGAACCGCAACGCTTGCGATCGTGAGTGGGTCCATCGGGCTTACGCCGAAAAGGAGACTGCGCATCAGTCCCGTCGTTAATAGAGCTGCGGCGACTCCGACGCCGACGCCCATGAGCGTCAACCTTGTCCCGCGTCCGAGGACAAGGCCCAAGATGTCTCGGGGTTGCGCGCCGAGCGCCACACGCACTCCGATCTCGCGAGTTTGTTGCATCACCAGGTAAGCCATAACGCCGTAGATTCCCACGCTGGCCAAAGTCAACGCCAGTGCGGCGAGCCCGCCGAGTAAGACCGCCTGAACTCGCGTCTGCGCTACTTCTCGATCGAGAACATCATCCATCGTCAGAACGTCGGACACCGGCTGGTTGGGGTCAACCGACCACACTGCTTCGCGCACCGCGCTGACGAGACTCTCTGGATCGCTTGTTGTACGAACCACGAGCGTACTAGGCACCATGTAGTTCCCGTTCGCCTGCCAATGCGGGAAGTACATCTCCTCTTTTGGAGGCGCATTGAGCCCCATCTGTCTCACGTCGCCTACGATGCCGACAATTTGGAACAGCCGGAAGTTCCCGCCGACCAGATTGAATTTGAAACGTTTACCGAGAGGGTCCTCATTCGGCCAAAACTTTCGCGCCATTGTCTCGTTGATGACTGCAGCCGATGGAGCGTCCGGCCCATCGTGGTCATCAAACAGGCGTCCGCGAAGCAGCGGAATCCGCATGGCCTCGAAATATCCCGGTGAAACTACACGATCGAGAGCACCGTACTGTACGTCCGGTTGTACGACGCCATCTGGCAGAAAAGCAGCCATTCCGCTTTTCCAGGTCAATGGGAGAACGCTGGTAACCCCCGCGATCCTCACCCCGGGCAAGGCCCGGACGCGCTCGAGAATTGTCTGGAAAAATTGTGACCGGCGAAAGAAGTCCGGATTCTCCGTTTGGGGGACGGGAATTCCCAGTGTGAGGACGTGGTCAGAACGGAAACCCGGATCCCCACGACGCAGCTTTACGAAACTTTCGAGCAAGAGGCCCGATGCCACAAGCAGCAATAGGGAAAGTGCGATCTCGCCAACCACCAGCAAATTGCCGAGGCCCTTCCCGCTCGCCTCAGCATTTCCTCGCCCGCCTTCCTTCAATGAATCGTTCAAGTCGATTCTTGAGATTTGCAGAGCGGGCGCCAGGCCGAACAGAAAAGCGCTGGCGAATGAGATTACGACTGCAAACGTCAGCACGGATAGATTAAGCGTGAGAGAAACCGTGCGCGATATATCCTCGGGAATCAGATTTCTCAGAAAGCTGAAAGATCCCTCAGCAAGCAGAAGCCCCAGCACGGCTCCAGCCGCCGATATTAGCGCACTCTCGGTCAGCAACTGGCACACAAGGCGAGCGCGATTTGCACCGAGCGCGCTACGTATAGCGATTTCACGTTGTCGAATGGCAGAGCGTGAGAGCAAAAGATTCGCGATATTGGCGCAGGCGATTAAAAGAATGAATCCGACCGCGGCCAGGAGTACGGTCAGTCCTCCGCGTACGTCCTGCGTGTAGACCTCCTGCAACGGCACGGCGACGAAGCTGTCGACAAATCGCATTATGTCCATGTGCTGCTGCCTGAGGTTTTGAGAAAACACGCTTAGTTCCGCGTTGGACCGTGCGACGCTCACCCCAGATTGCAATGCGGCGATAACCGTAAGGAAATGTGCGCCGCGCATGGCCAACCCTTGTGGCGTGAAAGTGATTGGGACCCAAAGATCCGCGTTTTTGGTTGGAAAGGAAAATCCGGCAGGCATGACGCCAATGACTGAGTACTTCTCGCCATTGAGAAGGATATCTTGACCGACCACGTTTGGATCACCGCCAAATCTGCCTCGCCAAAGGCGGTGGCTGATCAACACGACGTGATCCGCCCCCTGCACGTCTTCTTCTGGTCGAAAAACACGGCCCAATAGGGGACTTGTTCCTAGCATCGAAAACAGGTTCCAGGAGACTCCTTCAGCCGATAACTTCTCCGGAGCCGCTCCGTTGCTGGTCAGGTTGTAGAAGCGGTCGGCGTCAATTGCTGCTACATCTTCGAAAATCTGCTTTTGCTCTTTGCAGTCGGCGTAATTAGCGGGAGTGAACTCTTTGCGCGGGAAGCCAGTGCTGCTTCTGTCTTCGTAGAGCGAGACAAGGCGGTTCGGGTCGCGGTACGGAAGAGAGCGGAGGAGAACCGCATCGACCACGCTAAAGATCGCTGCCGTTGCGCCGATGCCGAGCGTCACGGTAAGGACGGCGACGGCAGCGAATCCGGGATTCTTCCGAAGCATGCGCACGCCGAAGCGCAAATCCTGCCACAGCGTCTCGACAAAAGATTCCCAGGCAGCAGTGCGGACGATTTCCTTTGCAACCTCAAGGTTCCCGCGCTCCAGGCGCACCGCCCGAAGCGCTTCCTTGCCGCTCATGCCCTCCTTGATTTTTTCCTCGGCCGCCAACTCTAGGAAGCTGCGCAGTTCTTCGTCCAACTCCCCTTCGACCCGTTCCTTTCGGAACAGCGATCGGAGTCCGTCTGATAGGCTTCGCAGCAGTGACATAGGCCTTACTCGTAACGCAAGGCCACCAAGGGATCGACACGGGTGGCGCGACGAGCGGGAAAGTAGCTGGCAATCAGCGCAACAGCCAGCAAAATGAAAGATACGGCAGCAAACGTGGCTGCGTCGGTGGGGCGCACGCCATAGAGCAACGACGAGAGCAAGCGCGTGGCGGCCATTGCGGCGGCGAGGCCGAGAGCCAGTCCGATGCCGGCAAGGCGCACTCCAAAGCCGAGAACGTCCCAAACAATCTGCGCTTGCGATGCGCCGAGGGCCATACGAATACCAATGTCGCGAGTGCGCTGTGCCACCATGTACGACAGGACTCCGTAGATTCCGACTGAGGAAAGCAGAAGCGCAGTGCCGGCAAATATGGCCAGTAGGAAGGTGTCGAAGTGCGAGCGTTCGAGGGTGCTGGAGATTTTCTGCTGCATGGTCGAGAGCCGGTAAATCGGCACGGCGGGGGCGACGGAGGCTACTGTGCTTTGCAACTCGTGGATGGGGACCGCACCACCACGGGTCCGTACCACCAAGTCCATTGTGCGTCCGATCCAATCCCAGGCGCTGGCCGGCATTTGCGCAAGGGGAACGTAAAACTCCGGTTGAACCTGGCGGTCGAGTCCCCAGGCACGAACATCTGCCACCAACCCGACGACCTCGTGCCACACGGGGTCCATGCGGCCTTTCGGTCCGGCTTCACAGCAAGCAAAGCGTTTCCCGATTGGGTTTTCGCCGGGCCACATGGTGCGGGCAAGAGTTTCGTTGACGATAGTGACGAGACTGCGGTCGCGCGTATCTTGGGGAGTGAAGTCGCGGCCGGCTTTCAGAGGCACGCGGGCCGTCGAGAGATAGCTGGGCGAGATGATTTGCAATTGCGAATTGACGAGATTCGCCATGTCGAACGGCTTTCCTTCCGCGAGCAAGCCATTGCTGCTGCCTCCGCCAGCAAGCGGAGCACGAGAAACCACGGCAACCGACTTCACGCCAGGCAAAGCGGCGGTGGCTGTGATCATCTGTTCGAACGTTTGTCGGGCAAGGGCGGGATCGTGATAGGCAGGATCGGGGAGACCGACACGCCCGACAACGACGTTGGAAGTATCAAAGCCCGGATCCAAATGCGATACGAGCAGAGCGCTACGGATCAACAGGCCGGCGCCAGCCATCAGAATCAAAGCGAGGGAAACTTCTACGACTACGAGGAGACTACGGACGCGGTCGCGGCGGCCACCGGAAATGCCTGAGCTCGACTTGAAGACTTCACTAAGATGCGTCGAAGCCGAGCGGAGAGCGGGAGCCAGTCCAAATAGAAAGCTGGAGAGAAGAGCAACGGCGCAAGCAAAAGCGAGCGTGCTGGCGTCGATGCGCGATTGGTCCAGCCGGGGCATTTCAGCGGGACCATGAGCGATGATCCAGGCGACGGCCCAGTACGCCAGCAAAACACCAACAACCCCGCCGGCAAGCCCGAGCACAACATTTTCCGCGAGAAGCTGGCGCACGATGCGGTTTGGCGAAGCTCCGAGCGCTGCGCGCATGGCAATCTCTTTTTGGCGTGTGCGGGACCGAGCTAGCTGCAAATTCGCAATGTTCGCGCACGCAATCAGCAAGAGGACGCCGACGGCGGCGAGCATCATACGTAAGCCTAAGCGCTGGTCTCCCAGGAGCGCCGTAGCGAGCGGCTGGAGGCGAAAGCCGCGGTCCTGGTCATCGATTGGGTACTGCTTTCGCAGCCACTGGGCGATTACGTTGAGCTCAGATTGGGCTTGCGCCTGCGAGGTGCCTTGCTTGAGCCGAGCCATCACGTTCAGATAGTGGTTATCGTGATCGGCAAGCTGTTCCGCGCTGAACGCGGCCGGAACCCAAAGATCACTGCTGCTTAGTAGAGGATCGAAGCTCCTGGGCATGACGCCGAGCACCGTGGTGGGCAGGCCGTTGACGCGTATCGGCTGGCCTACTATGGAGGGATCTGAGTGAAGCTTCGTGCGCCAGAGCCGTTCGCTGATAACCACCACCTTCGGCTGGCCAGGCTTGTCCTCTTCGGCGGTGAAGACACGCCCTGCGATGGGTTGCACGCCGAAGGTCGTGAAATAATTCGCTGTGGCGATTTCGCCATCGACGCGCTCAGGGAGTTCCCGAGCCTCAAGATTGAAGCTGGCGTCATTCGAAGCGCAAAGTTCCGCGAAAGAGGTGCTCTGCCGTTTGAGATCGACGAAGTTGCCGACGGCAACGCCAGGGAAAATATCCCGCCACGTCTCCTGCACGAACACGACATGCGATGGGTCTTCCATGGCTAATGGCCGCAGCAACACAGCATTGACGACGCTGAATATCGCGGTCGTGGCACCTATGCCGAGGGCCAGTGTTAGCACAGCGACGACTGCGAAGCCCGGGCTCTTGCGCAGGACACGCTGTCCATGGCGCAAATCCTGCCAGCAGGTCTCGACAAAAGATTCCCATCCGGCGGCGTGAACAATTTCCTTCGCGACCTCAAGATTCCCCCGCTCCAAACGCACTGCTCGAACCGCATCGTGGCGGCTCATTCCCCGCTTCATCTTTTCTTCGGCTGCCATCTCCAGGAAGCCGTTTAGTTCTTCGTCCAGCTCCTGGCTGACCTGCTCCTTTCGGAATAGCGATCGAAGCCCGCCCACTATGTTTCGCAGCAATGACATGGTTCGCTTACGACGCCTCCAAGATTCTGGCGATCGCCGCCACTTGCCTTCCCCATTCTCGTGTTTCGCTGTTGAGCCTCTTTCGTCCCTGGTCTGTTAGGACGTAATACTTTGCGCGCCTGCTATTCTCGGTGGCTTTCCATTCGCTTCTGATCAGCCCCGCTCGTTGCAGTCGCTGAAAGGCAACAAACAGCGAACCTGCATTGAGGCGGAAAACGCCCTTGCTCATCTGTTCTAGCCGGACGGCGATCCCATATCCGTGCATAGGTTCGAGCGCCAGCGTTTTCAGAATGAGCATGTCCAGAGTGCCTTGAACGAGATCACTCGGCTTGTCCGCCATGGACGCATTCCTCCTGAGGATCAAGAGGAAGAATACGCCTCTCCTGCTGATTGTCAAGAGGAGAGTTGGGAGAGAATTTATGCTGGGGGAACTATCAGGCGGTCAGACACGCACAAAGGACTGAACTCAAAGGACGACAAAGATTTGGGATGTTATGGTTTTACTTCGACCGTTTGCGATTTTACGATGTTAGCGTGGTTAGCTTCTTGCCCGGTTGGCTTTCGACAGCTCCGTTCGACGGCCGTGGCTATATCTTTGCGGCATCGACTTTGTACCGTGCGGCTATACGTCCAAGGTTCGAGTCTTTCTCCAGCGATTCGGAATGCGCGCCCTGCATGATAAATTTGTGCCTACTCGCGAGACCATCCCGGGTCGCCTCCAGCATGGCGCAGTTCATCTTCGAGGTCAGATAGGTTGCTCTGCAACTCAGCGATTTCCTTTTTCTTATCCTCAATCGCTTTGCGGTGAGCGTTTATATTCTGGCGCGTGACGTTTTCTCGAAAGGCTTTTTGTGGATTCGGATCGTAAATCATCAGGGACTCGTTGAGTTCGCGTTGCAAAATATCGAGTTCGGTTTGCGCCATGCGGATTTTGTAGTGAATTTCCGTGAACTGCTTGTGCCAGTAAGCCTCACCCTTCCGCTGGACTTTGACGTTGGCGGCATTGTTGCCGCCCACTGACTCGCCATCCTTTGAATGGCCGGGAAAATTGAGCTGCAAGTCCTGCAGGTGTTCCTCTAAATCCGCGATCTTTTGCTGCGATTGCTGAATCTCTTCCTGCTTCTCCGCGATCTGGTTCTGCGTCACCGTCAGAGTGGCCTTCCCCGATTGGCGCAAAGTGTATTGAGGATTGGAGTAGACCGTGCGGTTGTCCAGGCCCAGTTTCCGTTGAAGGAGATTCGCCTCGTTTTTAGCTCTCTCTAAGTGCTCCCTTTGTTGACGAAGTGACTCTTCGGTCTCCGCAATTTCTGGGCTGCTAATTGGCGTATCGTCGTTCGCAGCGGAAGCGACTCCGCTTTCCTGAGTCGATTCGGCTGCTCGGATCGCGCCCGGAGCTAATTCATTCCGTCGCGCGTCGTCTTCGATGTCGGCTATGCGGTGCAAGACTTGAGTTCGGCGTTGCTGCAACAGAAGAAGGTCAGCGTCGGCGTTTACGCCTTCTGGTGCTTTGTCTAGGTTGACGGCTCCGGTTGTTCCTCGTCCGTCCTTACGCGCCTGACGCATAGCGCGTACCTGTTGATCGATTTCGACCAGCTCCTGACGCAATGGCACGAGTTGTTTTGCGTACCACTTCGGGTCTTTGGCCCTTAGGTAGTGATGCACATCGGCGTCAGTGGCAGTGTCCTTTTGCCCAGAAACCTGTTGCGAAAGGCTGGTCGAGCAAAACAGAAAAACCAACACGGCGGCAACGGCAGCACGGCTGGGAATTGCTTTGGCCATCCTGGTCTCCAGACAACAGTTTAACTGTTCCCGCCGGGTCAAAGGAATCTGTACCGATGTACAGGGAACGGCTCAGCGCGTTTGGTCGAAATTTGGCAATTTTACATATCTGCCGGGGCAGATTTGTCCTGCTGGTATTTGCATGACGGAGGGCGCGAAAAAGCTGGTGGCGTTCGATCTATCTCTCCTTGACAATCTACCTATCCACGACATATATATGTCGAACGTCTAGGAGGCGCAATGCCGATCGAGAAATCGGAGTTGTTGCAGGGCACGCTTGACATGTTGATCCTGAAAATTGTCGAGCTCGGGCCGGTACACGGCTACGGTATCTCTCAACGAATCCGGCAGATCTCTAAGGAAGTGTTGCAGGTCCAGCAAGGCTCGCTGTACCCCGCGCTTCATCGCCTGGAAAAGCGAGGATGGCTCGCCGCCGAGTGGGGCGAGTCCGACAACGGCAGGCAGGCCAAATTCTATAAACTGTCGGTAAAGGGCCGCAAGCAGCTGGCGAGCGAGGAATCGAATTGGCACCGCCTGGCCGGGGCCGTGGGCCACATTCTTCAGACGGCAGAATAGGAGTCCACGATGTTCTTGTGGAGATCACTTTTCCGGAAACGTGCTCTCGACGCGCAACTCGACTCCGAGCTTCGGTTTCATTTCGAAAAGCTTGTTAATGACTACATCGCTGAGGGAATGTCATCCGAAGAGGCTCGCAGGCGAGCGGTCCTGGAATTTGGCGGACGGGAGCAGATCAAGGAGGAATTGCGCGAAGTTCATCGGATTCCGATCCTCGAAGCTTTAGCGATGAATTTGAGATTTGCATGGCGTTTGATCCGTAAGTCCCCGGTCTTTTCTGTTGTGGTCGTTTTGACGTTAGCGTTGGGCATAGGTGCAAACAGCGCCGTGTTCTCTGTCATCGATGCCGTGCTGCTGCGGCCGCTACCTTTCCCGCACGGCGACCGGCTCATGCTCCTGCGGCAGTACAACCTAAAGCAAAAAAGTCCGCAAACATTTGTGGCACCGGCGCGGCTGGAGGACTGGAATCGGATGAACTCCACCTTTCAATCAATCTCCGGTTATTTCACGGAAGATGATTCGGAGATTTCAGGGGAAGGGTGAGCTTTCGCCTGGACCCTCTATCCAGAAACTCACCCTTTGTCACATTCACTCATTTTTTGGATTATCTAATGTAGGCTGCCGTCACCTAATTCGGCAATCAGGTGTTTACCTGCACTTGTGTTAGCACTTCGGATATACCAGTTTGGGTAGAGCAGTGTTTCGACACCAATTTCACCAATTTAATGTCCGCGTGTACCGTCCGGACGGGTCGCCCCAATAGCCTTTCGGATCAAGATAGTCTTTGGCGATCATGTCTTGCGTTCCTTTTGTGCGTTTCTTTGTTCTAGCCCTGCCCGCGCCTTCACCGTGCCCTGGGGGATTTTTGTGGCTGAAACACATCTAGTGCTAGCAATACTTTATGTTCCTCGGCCCAGTCACCGATCCTAACGGTCGCATGCAGATCATTGTCTCGCTACAACTCTTCGCCGGTCTCACGACAGCGATGCTGTGCCCAATGCTGTTCCAGTGCTAACCGGGCGGCGCTGCATTTCTCGTGCGCTCGTTCTACATCTTCTCTTTGCTTTTCAAACTGCCCATGCTGCCCTACAAGATTAGATAATGTGTCGGTGGCCTCGAAGTGCTCCATCGTGGCTTTAGCGTAATCTTCAAAGAGGGCTTGGGCGGCGGGGCATCCCATACGGGATAATAAAAGCACTGGAAGCCTTTGTTCAAGCCTCGCCTGAGTGCTCTTTGACGTGACGCTCTTCCAATCTTCAACGATAAATTTCGATGTGATTGACAGTCTAGCGTTTCACATTCAGCTTTTCTAAATTCGCGCAACCATCCGCGTTCCCTGCGTCACACGCTCGCCGGTAAAGTTCTGCAGCCTTATTTTCGTCCTTTGCCACGCCACTGCCGTTCAAATAGATGTCCGCGGAAAAACTGCAGGCTCCGGCATTACCTCCGTTGCAGGATCGCTCATATAGTTCGGCGGCATGTCGCGGGTCCTTCACTACTCCGGTGCCTTCCTCATAAAGGACGCCAAGATTCTTGCAAGCTCGCGCGTCGTTCGCCTCGCAAGCGTACTGGTAGAATTCCGCAGCGCGGCCTTCGTCCTTCGCGACGCCTCTCCCGTTCACATACAGATCGCCCGCGTAGCTGCAGCCGCCAGCGTCACGGTGCTTGCAGGCACGCTCGTAAAGCTCCGCGGCACGCGTCAAATCTTGCGGCACGCCGTTGCCGCGTTCGTACATTGCGCCGAGGTTTCTGCAGCCGCGTGCGATGCCGCCGTCGCACGCTCTCTGGTCCAGCTTGACGGCGAGCGCCTCATCCTTCGGCACACCAACGCCGTTTGTGTACATCGCGCCCAGGTTGGTGCATCCGAGCAGGCTGCCTTCGTCGCATCCCCGCTGATACAGCGTCATAGCGAGCTTGAGGTCTTTCGTCACGCCATCTCCACTCTCGTGCAGCACTCCGAGATTGGAACAGGCGTCAGCGTGCCCGCCATTGCATGCGCGCTCATAAAGCTTCGCGGCGCGCGCTGTCTCCTTTGCGACTCCGTTGCCTTCCTCCAACATCACGCCCAGGGTGAAGCAGCTCCCATGCATTCCTTTTTCGCATTCTGCATCCAGACGCGCTATTCGCTGCGCAGGCTCTTCCCACGCGCCCATCGTGGGCTGAGCTAAAGCAAACAGGACAACAACAAGCAGCAATGCACCAACGCCGACTGCGGGCTTCATACGCCTCCAAAAAGTAATTGACCGACCTTAGAAAACGCCTAATCATATTTGTAGCATGCGGGAGTACCCGGCGAAAGTACTCCTGCTCTGCCCGCGCTTCCGCAAGCTGAATCACAAAAACCTGACGCGGCGATAGGCGGTTCGGGGCTAGCCTCTTCCGACTTTTTGGGCCATATGCAGCAAGAGGTTTTGATCGCCGGGTTCCATTTTCGCGAGACGCCTTCGCAGTTTGGAGAAGTAATCGGCTTCTGCACCTCTGCGGCCAAATTCATCATCCTTCGGAGGTTTCAGCTTGCTCAATCCCCTTACTGGACTGGTAGTTGGAATTGTGCGACGGCAGTTTCTATACTCTTCAACAGTGTCCAACATTCGCCCTTGAAGACAACGGCGCAAATGCCTGCCTTACGAGCGGCCCTTTCAAAGCCATCCAAATTCAAAATCGTAAACATGATTATTGGCACGGTTGGGTTCGAGGCCGACATCCAAGTCGCGACTTCGATACCGTTGATGTCCGGCATCGCAAAGTCGAGTAAAACTAGATCGGGCATCAATTCGTTAAATTTTTTAACGCCTGTCCATCCATTCTCGGCTTCTCCGCAAACGGTCCACTCGCGGGAACGCACGATAGTCCCAAGAATGCGCCGCGTGGTGTCGGAATCATCGACAATCAGGATTCGTAAATCTTTGAGGGACGCCATTTTTGCCGAATCCACGGTGTGCTCGTACATTACTTATGGGTGTTCAGCGAGAACAAAAATATAGGGGATATGACTAAGCGGATTCAGGCGCAGATTCGATCTTGAGCAAGGAGTGAACGCACTTAACCAGCTTGTCCATCCCATCAGTTTTATCGATAACGGCCTTAACGCCAAGTTCCGACGCCAACGAGGGTCCAAGCACGTTCTGATACAACGTGAGTAGAACAATCGGAACGTCCGGCATTGTCTTACTGAGAATTAATGCAGCTTCCATTCCATCCATCCGGGGCATCGCCAAATCCAACACGATCAAGTCCGGCTTCAGCTTTTTCGCCTGCTCAATCCCCTCGATTCCATCAGCCGCCTCCCCGCACACTGCAAAACCTGCGTGCTCCAAGAAAACCCCGATGATGTTCCGAACCGAATCTCCATCATCGATGACCAAGATTCTATTGCGCAGCTTGGCCGGAGAATAGGTCACGTCCTGTTGTTCGTATTGCGGCATGCAACGACTGCTCGGCGTTGAATCTCTGAGGGGTAAATACATAAGAAACACGGAAGCCAGTCCTCATCAATCAGGTGTTTACCTGCTTTTTCTGTAGAGGCCGCCGTGTCGCGTTCTGTAGGAATTACATTGAGTCTACGCGCCGGACTCCTCAGCCGAGGCACGGACCTCTTCACGTCCCCAACCGCAACCCAGATGGTGAAGGTAATTTTTCCAGACGATGTTCTGGTTCAGTACTTCCGTCCTAATACGCGTTTGTTACTTGACAGACTGTGGAAATCAGCAGATTTTGTCCAGTCAGAGCGCCCCTTCCCCGCTTGAGTTCAATTCCTTTCGGGGGAGTCCTATGCCCGCCGCACGCCGTGAATTTGTCCGCGAGCGCCGTTCAGCAATACGTCACAAAATCAGCGTTCCGCTGAAACATCGTGTGTGGAAGTCTTCGATGTCGGAACAGTCAGCCCTGGCCGTGGATATTTCGGGCCGAGGAATCCAATTCGTGACGGATTGTTTTTATCCCGATGGAGAGATTGTTGAACTGAGGTTTGAGATGCCCGAAGCCGTCGCTGGTGAATCGCCAAGCGAATGGCTCTGCACGGGGCATGTCGTGCGGGTCAGACAAATTGGAACGACCGCGAAAATGAAAATCGGTGTGCAATTCGACTGCTACGAAATTACGCGACAACAGTTCACTTCAATATGACCAGCTTTTCGATTCCGGGAACGGGAGAAAAAGGACTTCGGAGACGGTAGATCAGGCGTCGAACGGTCCAATGATCTTCGCAAGCAATCCCATGCTCAATAGAACGCATCTTCCATTGCAAAGCGTTGAACAAGGTTCGCCCGCTCGTAGTATTCCGACTGCTCCGCATAGTGCTCGACGATCAATTGAAAATCCGGCCATCGGCCTTGAATGACTCTCCGTCCCTAACGGCCCACTTATCGAACAGCGTCGGGTCATTTTTGAGCATCAGCAATGCGGTAGCAATTCGCTCTGCGCTCGGCATCTCTTGGTTCCCTAAGAAAAAGCACGTCCCGTCGTAACGGGATTTAGCGTCTTTCCCTTCTCGAAGCCGAGTGACATATCTATCGCGCACATGGAATGTGTTTGTACCCGCATACAGGAGGTAACAACCGTCACCCACTTCGATGGCACTAGTGAGGGCCACGACACGCAGCAGATAGCGTTGGGCCTGGTTTCTTACACTCTCAGGACAATTGATTTCAAAGTAGCTGATGAAACACCAGACTGGGCGATTGTGTTGTGGTCGTTGCGGTAAGCTGATTTCTCCAAACAACAGCCGCTGCGAGCCAACAAACACAATCACCCAGATCAGAACAAGAAACACGCACGAGAGAAGGGTTACAGCCACCAACCTATGCTAGACCGTGGTTCCTTCGAACCCCAATACCAAGAAAGCCGTATCCTCCACAGCCGTGGTTACGCGAATCCCTGTTTATCCGGTCCAGCAGTCTGGGGCATTCGGAAACGATAGGTCATGCCTCGAACGGCCCAAGAATTTTCGCAAGCAACTTCATGCTTTGAGAGCCGGAATTGAGTTGGTGGACGTGGCAGGGCTCGAACCTGCGCCCTCCTGCTTGCAGCAGGTGCTCTCCCAACTGAGCTACACGCCCATCCTCGACAACTCCATTATTTCACGTCGAAGTTCCAATTCTCGAACACGTCAACGTCAACCAGAACAGTTTTCCGAGTGGAAGAATCGTGGTTATCAAGGTCAAGAACAATCGGGTTTTCGCTTGGCAATCCCTCAGGCGCGAGATGGGTTGCGCCGCATAGTCTCAAAGACTTCTCATAGGTGCTAAGGTCGCCTACGTCTGCGGCTATTCAACCAGAGAACCAGGAGTTGTAGGACCAAGATGATTATGAGGCTTATGAGAACCATGAGCGCGGTTAGCATTGGTGCGGCCTCCCCGCCTTGTCATCTCTGTGTGTTCCTTTTCTGAGTTTCGTTCGGGGCTAGTCTCTCGCCACTTTCTGGGCCATGTGCAGTAACAGTTTTTGGTTGCCGGGTTCCATTTTCGCAAGTAGCTTGCGGAGCTTGGATAGGTAAGCGGCCTCGCCGCCTTTGCTTCCGAATTCGTCGTCCTTCGGAGGTTTCAGCTTGCGCAATGTCGCTGGCGCTTCACCATCATGAAACAGGCGGTACATTGGGACTTCTAAGGCCCGCGCCATCCTTTCGAGCGTCGAAACTGCCGGAACTGTATGACCGTTTTCAACGCGTGAGATGTAGCATCGGAGCAAGCCTGACCGTTTTTCAATGTCACCCTGCGAGAGTTGTTTTGATTCGCGCAATTCTTTCAAGCGATTTCCAATCACCATGATGGTCTCCTCACAGGCCAATGTTACCTTAATTTGAGAGACTTTCTTCGCTGTCCGAATTGTGATGCGTTATTTCGCGGCAGGTTCGTTCGCTATGGTTCGAAATCAGAGGACACTAATTAAAATAACTGATGCCGTCGATTTGCGATTCGGGCACAACATTAGATAGACAGCAACAACGCGCTGTGCTTCCATAGCCGTTCTACCATTCGTGGTAGAACGCGCACGCTCTATTAAGTCGTCCGCACAAGGCAACACAAGTGAAGGGGAATCGCAATCCAGCACGTTCCCTGGCCCACCCATTTGCGGGACAAAATAATTTTTGTGTGTGCCGCGTCCGCGTAGATGTTGCACTGACCACCATCAAATCCTTCGACAATTTGCGCCGCGCCAATGGGTTCATGCACCGCATGGCTGCGCATACTCCGGGTTCTTACGTTGTCTTCAGTCAAAACGGCAGGCAAGTTTTAGGTAGAGTCGTCCGATGATTCCCCCGTTCGACCTTTTCCGAACCGAAACGGATGGTTCCGTTAAATGGCTTGGGGTCTGCGTGGACCTGGACGCAGCCAAATCGCGGGTACGCGACTTGTCAGCGACAATCCCCACCGAGTATTTCATTTTCAGCCAGACAACAGAGCGGAAGCTTTTCATCAGACCTGACGGACAGGTATCCGAACAAGCCAACAGCGCAAAGACCGGATAACAGCCACTGCACGCACCTATCTGTATTGAATCTTTTGCCCAGTGTCGCACATCAAATGAAATGAATATCAGCTAAGTTTGATTCACGCGCATTTGACAGCAGGTTCCGCGATAGCGTCATTCCTCTTCACTCGCCGGGATTCTTCTCAGCAGAAATTCAAAATAGAAACAGGTAACAAAATGGAACAAGGAACAGTGAAGTGGTTTAACGCCAGCAAAGGCTTTGGATTCATCCAGCGCATGAGCGGTGAGGACGTTTTCGTCCATTTCTCCGCAATCGTGTCTGATGGCTACAAGTCGTTGAATGACGGCCAAGCGGTTGAATTCGAAGTCACCAAAGGTCCAAAGGGCCTCCAAGCTGCGAACGTAAGATCGCTGTAAACCATAAAAGAAGACTGCCCGGCAGCGAGAGTTTCGCTCCGGGCGGTTGTTTCTTCAGTCAGGATATGCTCTGAAACGCCGACCTCCCTTCCTTAATCACGTCTCGCGGGTCCTTGTCGTCACGGAGTGCCACAAATTTTGAATGCCGCAGCCTTGGTAGGGTCGAGGAATGGCGCCATACTCGACCCTACCACGTCCGAATGAGCCAAAACGAATTCACTGCGGAAGAGAGGCGTGAGCTTGCCGTTAAGCCGGTCAATCGGCTAATTGCTGATGCTGAGGCGAAGCGCCTACTTGAGAACAAAGAACTGGCCGAGACAATCGCGGCCTGCATCGGCTAGGCGGGCGAGCGGCGATTGCGATCCCTGAAGTGGCTGCTCGAAGAGAAAGAACGGCAAGAACTGGAAAGTCCAGAAGACTTGGGATAGTCCTGACTTCATTCATCAAGGAAGAGATCGAGCGGGCGCATGTTCGAAGATGTGTCAAT
>Ga0209131_1000857_pt1 | contig 21295 bp, 13 predicted proteins | sample GraSoi_2013_40cm_FD_185826 | JGI IMG/M metagenome (GOLD analysis project Ga0209131, IMG submission 185826) | Grasslands soil microbial communities from the Angelo Coastal Reserve, California, USA - Sample 9_17_2013_40cm (SPAdes) (version 2) | ecosystem: Environmental > Terrestrial > Soil >... | reverse complement strand
GCATCGGTTGGTGCGATCCGCACAAAAGACGGAACGGAATTGTTATACGCGCGGCAGGCAACAGTCACAGCTTGTGCGGCGTATGATCTTCAAGCGATTGATATCGTCTTCATTGATTTCAAAGACCCTGAAGGACTCCGCGCCGAGGCGGAGCAAGGAGCTGGATTCGGTTTCAGCGGGAAACAGATCATTCATCCGAATCAAGTGTCAGCTGTGCAAGAGGCGTTCACGCCATCAGATGATGCTATTGCGTATGCAAAACGAATCGTCGAGTCCTTCGAGTCCAGTCAAAAAGAGGGCAAGGGTGCGTATGCACTCGATGGCAAGATGATCGATATGCCGTTATTGAAGAACGCGCAAAAAGTTTTGGAGCGGGCAAAGGCGGGTGGGAAGGTGTGATTTTGTAAGGAAACTGATGCCCTTCAAAGGGCGGAAATGTTGCATAATTAATGCAATTCGAATCCGGGAGTTTGAGAATGCATCAATTTGTAGAATCGGCAATCGAAGCCACAAATCAGGGTGACAAAAATAAGGCGCTGGATTTACTCAAACAAGCACTTACTGCCAATCCAAATGATGTGGATGCATGGCTGGTACTCGCCGCCCTTGTTGACGAACCGGAACGCAAACGACAATGTCTAGAACGCGTACTCGCACTAGACCCGGTTAATCAACTCGCCCGCGCTGAACTGTTCGAGCTGGACCGTGCCACGATGGGGGGTTCACTTTCATCCATGCCCGACCGTGTTCCTCCATTTGTACCTCCATTTTCAAAGCCGCCATCCATCGATCTGATACTTTCCGAAATGACTCTGCCAGTGGTCTCTTATTCACCAGAGCGATCCAACCCAAGGCTCCAGGCGAAGAGAGCTATAGAGAAACCCCTGGTATTTCGGTATCCAACCTTCCGGCGCATATTGATCTTTACGTTCGTCGCTTTCTTTATTGGCATCGGTTTGCTCGTAGCATCTCAAAACCTTGTTGATAGTTTGCCTTTTCTAGCGATCGCCTTGCTACTGGGCTTCACTGCCCTATCATTCGCTGCAAGAGTTGAGGTCAGTGAAAAAGGCATTCGCGCATTCGGAGTCTTCAGTAGTTCCGAAATCAGTTGGTATGACATCATCAAGATCAAATTCAATGCCATGCAACGCCGGTTGGAACTCTCTGGGAAGAACGCTGAGATTGTCAATGTTTCAACGCAAGTGAGCGGTTTTCCACATATCGTTGAGGTATTGCGGCAGAGACGCCCGGATCTGTTTGGAAAAGCAAAATCTTCACCAGCGCAGGAAAATTCCTCTTCCGTGGAACACCATAATGAATCAACCGTAGCGGGTAAAACGAACCCTATATTTAGTGGCATAAAGACTTTCAAGAAAAGTTTTATGGCACAATACGGTTCGTATTTTCTGGTCGTCCCTTTATTTTTGGGCTCAGCCGGGTTTATTTATGCAGCCCCAGAATACAAAGTCGGCGCCTCCATAGCGATGCTATTTTGCCTGCTGATGATCTGCTGGCCGTTCTTTCAAGTCAGCCAGATCAAAGTGGAACCGGATATATTGACGATTGAGACATTCTTTGGCGTAAAAAAATACAGCACGCAACAGATCAAGAACATTGATATGAAAACCATCCGTAGCCGTGGTGGGCGGGCATCCAAATCCATTCATTTTCAACCATCTAAAGGCAGCGCCATCACACTGGCTGGCTTCGCAGAAGGTGATGAAGTGCTGTACGGCTTTTTGACCAATTGGTGGGGTGTCTACAAGAAAAATTAGCAAAAAATCTTATGGGGAAGATATCAGCTTATAATTGAACAACAAACAACATACGTCACTCTGAGCCTTTCACTCAGGGTGACATTTTTATATGGTTGATCAATAAGGAAGAAAACTTTGCTCTCTATTTTCTACGGCATCCTATCCGCGTCCATGTGGGGCGCGGCGGATTTTATCGGTGGTATCGCCACCAAACGCACCAGCGCCTACCGCGTGCTTTATCTGGCTGAGATCGCCAGCCTGATTCCATTTGTTGCGCTGGCATTCATCACGCGCGAAACCTTCCCCCCGCTTATGGATTTATTTTGGGGCGCGCTTGCCAGCCTGATCGGCTTGGCTGGTCTTACCATTTTATATCGCGCGCTCGCCGATGGCAAAATGTCCACCACCGCACCGATCTCCGCGTTGCTCGCCGCGTTCGTACCGGTGATCTTTGGCCTGTTCACGCTGGGTGTTCCCCGCTTCACCACCATTCTTGGATTTGGACTCGCCTTTGCCGCGGTCTGGCTGATCTCACAAACGGATTCAACCAACTGGCGCCTCAACCTGGCGGACCTGCGCCTGCCGCTGCTCTCAGGCATTTTCTTTGGCTTTTATTTTGTATTCATCAACAATGCTACTCAACATGCTTTTTTCTGGCCCCTCGTTGCCGCGCGCTCGGCTGGTTTCATTGCCTTTGGACTCTATGCATTGATAACCCGGCAGCCCGCCCTGCCGCCACATGATCTGTGGGGTTATTCAGCTATCAACGGCATCATCGATATTGCAGGTAATGCGTTTTACGTTCTCGCCGCGCAAGTGGGCCGTATGGATGTTGCGGCTGTACTCGGCGCACTATATCCCGCCTCCACAGTATTCCTGGCGTGGATCTTCCTAAAGGAAAAGATTTCACGCATCCAGACATTGGGCATTGCCCTGGCTTTTGTGGCGATCGTGCTATTCACACTTTGATTACGGATGAAAAGAATAAACCCGACCAGAGTTGATCACATCGGCAGAACGGCTTGAACCGCCTATCAGATACAGAATACCGTCCACAGCCTCAAGTGGAACGCCGTGCAATTTTACAGGCATGGCAGGTAAAGATGACCAACTGCCTGTAGTTGGATCAAACACCTCAACGCTATTCAAAGTTTTCGTCACGTTGATCCATTCGCCACCTGCAGCATAAATTTTGCTATCCATTACGGTTGCACCAAATCCAGCGCGTGCCACCTGCATGGGCGGACCAAATGTCCACGTGTTGGAGGCGGGATCATAAATTTCTACAGAGTTCAGGTCTTTAAGCCAGCGTCCACCCAAAGCATAAATTTTCCTGTCTAACACCACTGCATTGTTATGTTCGCGCGGCTCCTGAAGTGGCGCTACACTCTCCCAACTATCATTTGCAGGATCATATCGCCACGTAGGCAGGATCACACCAGCTTGCGAGGTGGTGCCGCCAATCAGATAAATGTAATCACCCAAAGTCACTGCCGCTCCAGCTGTCCGCGGTGCAGGCATATCTTTCAGTATTTGCCATTGATCCGTTGCTGGATCATACATCCAGGAATTTGAATATGTAACCCATACACCAGCAAAACCACCGAACACATAAATTCGATCTTTATAAGTTGCCGCCATCGAATGGTTTCGCGCCTCAGGCATTGGCACGAGCAACTTCCATTGATCGGGTATAGGATCGTAAACATCAAAGGTGGTCACAGCATCCATGCCATTGGCAAGCCCGTTGGGTTTTGGTCCAAACCCACCAGGCACATAGATCATCCCATTCAATACAACCGCAGGCATTTCAGAACGGGTGTGAGCATTGAGGTTCGCTGAAGCCACACTCCACTTGCAGAAATATCCGGCGTGGATGTCACAGCCAAAATCTTTGTTGGCAGTACAGTCGTTGAAATCGCTATGGGGTTAGTGGTAACAGCAGGCGAACTACACGAGGATAGAATTAGCACCAATAACGCGAGGTTAAATTTTTTCAGCATATTTATTTTCTAGCTAGTCGGGAAATTATAAAGAATGAACCAAACCCCAGCAAGCCACTCAGGGACTACTTCAGATTTTGCTCTACTTTTCTATCATCCAGAAAAACTGAGTGTTGATCGCTTAGGAAAACATCAGAATCTATTCATGCTCTTGTTCAATAAGCGCAAGATATTCAAACCAAGCATTTTTTCAATTACAGTTCCGAGGCAGATTTGACAGAGAGCGAAGAAAGTCAATCAGCGCATTTTGCGGAGGCATTGCAATACAGACAGAAGATGATGGGGCAGTAAAAACTACAAGCAACAAATATATGGTTTCCTTGTACAATATATAAACTACTTGAAGCAATTATGATTCGTGGACTTGGAATATTCGAGCGCGCCCTTGTAATTTCTGATCGGCATGCTCCGTTTAATGTCGTGAGCGTGTTGCAATTGGAGCATCCACCTGCGCCAAAAATTGTTCAACACGCTTTGATGATTTTGCAAAAGCGCCATCCGCTGATGCAGGCAGGCATCAAGGTTCGCAGATTTGAGCGCCTTTCAACTCGCTCGCTTGCCTTCAAAGCTATTGAACAGCAAGGCGACCTCAACTGGTTGGACATCGTTGAACAGGAAATGAACACACGGTTGGATATAACCAGTGAATTGTTCAGAGCTGCGTATATCTTCAATGATAAAACGGCAACCCTGATATTGACGTTTCATCACGCCATCATGGATGCGGCGTCGGGCATGAATATGCTGGTTGAACTTCTGCAGATTTGTGCTATGGCTCTGCTGTCAGATGAAGCGCCGCTTCTCCCTGACCTTGAAGTTGCTCAGGCTGTCGAGGAGCATTTTCCTCCGGCTTTCAAAGGTCTACCCGGGTTGGTAAAGGTGTTTCAATATGCCTTATCGCAAATGGGAGATGAATTCCGTTATCACTTGCGCGTTCGCGGAAAAAGAATCTCTTCAGTTCAGCTTGGGGGAAAAGGATTTCCATTGACGATTACTCTCCCTGAATCTTTGGTGGATAAACTATCAAAGCGTTGTCGAAATGAGAAAGTGACTTTCAATAGTCTACTCAATGCTACATTGTTATTGGCGACCAATCGCTGGCTATATGCGGGTAATTTGACTCCCATGCGCACCTTTTCATTTGCCGATTTGCGTCCGTACACTGTGCCGCCAACCTCGGCGGAGCATCTTGCCAATTACATTTCGATGCTGCGATTTACAGAAGAGGTTTCAGCCAAGAGCAATATATGGGAAGTGACTAGAAGCCTGCATAACAAAATTTATTGTGCGCTTAAACGAGGGGATAAGTTCTTCGCTGTTCTCATGAGTGAATCATTGTTGAAGATGTTCACTACCATGAAGTCGATGCGGATGGGGTCCACGGCTTTGAATTACAGTGGCGCAGTTCCACTCGACTCGCAATATGGTGAAATCAAGGTCACAGGGTTGCACGCGTTTTTATCGAGTTTCGATCTGGGACCGGAAGTCTCTGCGCAGGCGCGGCTGTTCAAGGATGAATTATGGATCGACTTTATGTTTCTGGAAACTGATATGAATCGGGAAACTGCCGAAATAATTGTCAGAGAGGTGAAGGCTATTTTAGAGGGAGCAGTTTCCAGTTAGGAATGAGGCGGGGTCAGTCGCTTTTTGTGCGTGCCAGCAAAATTCCCGTCGTTGTCAAAAATAGGATGGACATCCCGATCAAGACCAGCCATGATTTGAGCAGCAGATCTTTATCATAATTAATCAACAAATCTTTGGTGGCATCTTTGTAGTTTTCGCAAACAGTTTTGGTTTTGCTGTTGGGGTCAAGCGGATTGGACGGAACGTCACTGCACAAGATGGTGCTTTCGACAAGTTTTGGCATATCAATGGTGACGCCGAGGGCGGTGAGTGACCAACGTGTGGTGGAGAAATAAGACAGCGGCTCGAAGGCGTTGCCACGCAGATCGAAGACGGTGCCCGCAAAGAAAAATTGGAAGAACAGCAACATTGTCAGCAGATAGATCGCCATTTCAGTGGAACGACTGACAGCCGAGATGATGAATCCAAAAGAGATGCCTGCCATCATAGTGAGGAAGAGCGTGATAAAAATTTCGAGCATACCTGGGAGATAAAGCCCGTGTGCTGGGTATTTGACGCCGAACGAAAGGATGATCATGTAGAGCAGTACTTGAAGCATGACAAAGATGCTGTATATAAATGCCTTGCTCATCAAGTAGGGTAGCACTTTCAGGTTGACCATACGTTCACGCAGATAAATGGAACGTTCCTTGACGAGATCGTTGGATGGAACAAATAATCCTGTGAGCACGGCTTCGAGTCCCATGACGAAAACGAATGTATTGGTCTTGGCGTATGGAGCATAATTTTCAACGAGTGTTTTCGCCGCGGCAACGGGGTCAGCCAGAATGGACAGGTTGCCGGTGAGAACATCCTTCGAGCCGATAACCAGTTGGAGCGTGCCGGTCAGTGGCAACAAGAGCAGCATAAGTAACAATGTCACGGGGTCGCTGAAAAGGACACTCAACGAACGCTGAAAAAGCACAATGAATTGCCGGATAAGATCGAGCAAGCCGAAGCGTATTTTCGGTAGTTCGGTCTTCGGCACGGACTTTGAAGTTGCCTGTCGCGCCTGAACATATTTCTCGTAACTGGCTGGTTTCTTTTGCTGAAAAACGTTGCGCCACTCTTCGCCGTTGCGTTCGATCTTTTCGTAAATGTCGGCGAAGTCTTCCACTTCAAAGAAGTCCAACGCTTCTTGTGATGGACCAAAAAAGATGAGGCGACCTTGTGAGAGGAAGGCAACATGATCTGCCTGCACGATGTTATCAGTAGCATGTGTGATGAGTATAACTGTACGCCCTTCATCCGCCATGCGGCGCAGGGTGTGCATCATTTTCTTTTCGAGTCCAGGGTCGAGACCGGAAGTGGCTTCGTCGAGGTAGATCATTTTGGGGTCAGCGAGTAATTCGGCAGCAATGCTGACACGTTTGCGCTGTCCGCCAGAGAGGTCGCCAATGCGGGTTTTGCGGATGGTCTCAGTGTTCATCGAGACGGTATCCAACACGGCGGCGATGCGACGCTTGCGTTCCTCGGCAGTGATGTTGGCTGGGAGCCGCAAACGTGCGGCGTAATCCAGTGCTTTTTCAACGGTCAAGGTCATGTGCAAAATATCATTTTGCGGAACGTATCCGAGCTGCGAACGGAAGTGTTCATAGTCGCGATAGAAATCGTGTCCGTTGAGTTGGACTTGTCCTACGCCGGGGCGAATGCCTACGAGCGCGTTGAGCAAGGTGCTTTTACCTGCGCCGCTTCCGCCTACGATGGCGACAAATTCACGCGGCAATATGGATAAGCTAACGTTATCCAAAATCCGTAATCTGCCACGCTTGGCTTGCACATCTTTTGAAAGGGCATTCACATCGAGACGCATGCCGTTGCTTTGATATGGCGTCACCTGACCGTTGGCAAAGACCAACAGGAACTTGCCGATTTCGATCATGTCGCTATCATACAAAACCGTTGACTGGATACTTTGGTTGTTGACATAGGTACCGTTAGCGCTGCCCAGGTCTTCGAGCACGTATTGCTCGTTCATCTTCCGCAGTGAGGCATGTTTACGCGAGACATCTGGTGCATCGAGATGAATATCTGCTTCTGGTGCGCGACCAATGATGATCGGCTTTGTTTGCTCCACCATCATCGTCGGAGCCGCCATGACGAAACCGTCCTGCGGTGCCTGCTTTTCGTTGGGGTTCACAAAGGTGAATCCCACAGAACTGCCAAACGCATCATCACCAATGCGGATGATCGTGCTGGTGTGGAGTGGCACAGCCTCATCCGGCGTAAGCGGTTTGTTGTTTACCAGCGTACCGTTCGTACTATGTAAATCTGTGATGGTGAAGTCGTCGCCAGTTTGCCGTAGTTCAAAGTGTCGGGCCGAGATAAAACGATAGGGCAGGGACAAGCTAACCGCAGCGCTGCGACCAATGACCGTACTGTTTTGTTGAATGGAAAAATACTTGGTGCTGCCTTTGGGAAAACGCAAAATGAGATATGGGGTGTTTTCGGGAGCTGCATCCGCCAAGTTTGAAGTGGGCGGCATGGTTACTTGTTCAGCGGACTCAAGCGACGCGGTAAATTCAGTCCCCAATTGAATTTGTATTAGTACTTCCTGTTTCTCGTTTGGATCTCCGATTCGAATTTCGTCTCCATCCCTCAAATAAACCGTATCCACTTTTTGACCGTTGACGTATACGCCGTTGCTGCTGTTTAGATCTAGAAGCACATAATGACCGGCTTCCCGTCGAATTTCACAGTGCCGGCGTGAAATGGATTTGAATTCCTTTGGAAGGGCGATGTCATTGTTTTCGATGTCTCTACCGATCCGTACCACCTCAGCCAACAGGGAGGTCACTTGACGCGTGCCATCGGGCAAAGTCAGGATCAATTGCGTGGGTTTGAGAAACAGCGTTCCTTTGATATCGTCAGGCATGCCAGCCTCCGCAGTTAAAATAAATAATGATAATATGTATTATACGGAGAAATTTGATTTAATAAATCTTTTTTAGCAGGTGAAATGATGTCAACATTATCCATGGATGAGATCAAGAAGCTGGTGGGAATGCAATTAGGCAAGCGACATGTCAACGATAAAGACCGTTTCGTGGAGGACCTTGGGGCTGAATCAGCGGATGTTGCTAATATCGTGGCAACTGTCGAGGAGAAATACAGCGTTACCATCAAGGAGTCCGAAATTGCCCGCCTCTTTACACCAGAAGATCTTTTTACACTGATCCAAAAACGATTGCAATGAGCCCCGAAGAGTTCACAACTTTGATCGAGATGCTCGCCTGGCGTGCAGAAGTCTCAGCAGGTAGAGTCGCATTTACGTTTAATGGAACACCCTACACTTTTGAAGAACTATGGCGAGGTGTAAATCGCTGTGCGGAATATTTGCAACGACTTTCCATACAAAGACAGGAATGTGTTTTGATTGTATTACCAAATGGCGCTGAGTTCTTCTTTGCATTCTATGGCATTCAATGCGCGGGCGGGATCGCTGTGCCGATATTTCCGCATTCGGGCAGGGAAAGGATTCTTGCGATCGCAGAGGCATGCGATGTACGCATCATTGTTGAGTCGGCAAATATTCCGATAGAGGAAATGCGTCAGATCAAAGAAGCAGGCGCAAGTCGGGGAATGAACGTGGTTACAGTCGGGGATAGTGATGGGGAAATGGAAGAGTCCGATTTTCCAACAATCCAACCAGATGATATCGCCTTCATTCAATATACTTCCGGGAGCACAGGCAATTCAAAGGGCGTGATGCTCACACATGCGAACCTGTTGACGAATATCCGCCAGATGATCAGCGGGATGGAGATCAACGAGCGCGAGATCTTTGTGAGCTGGCTGCCGGTCTATCATGATATGGGACTGATTCTCAAAACGATGGTGCCGTTTTATATGGCGGCTGAGACACATCTTCTATCGACCGACCTGCGGGATGTACGCCCATGGCTGGAGACGATTCAAGCGTGCAAAGCAACATTTACTGCTGCGCCTGATTTTGCATATCGCCTGGTTTTGAGTCGTGTGCAGGTACATGAATATGATCTGACGAGTCTACGCGTGGCGCTTAATGCCGCCGAACCGGTGCGCGCAACTACGATCCGTGAATTTGAAAATAGATTTAGTTTGAAAAACGTGATGACCGCAGGGTATGGATTGGCTGAAGCAACCGTTGGTGTGAGTATGAGCAAACCGGGTGAAAGCCCAATAGTGGACGTGCGCGGAATCGTTTCAGTAGGTAAGCCGTTCCCTGATGTGGAAGTGAAGATCGTGGATGAAGAAATCTTCATCAAGAGCGCAGCGAACTGTAAAGGTTATTACAACAATGCAAGCGAAACCGAAAAATTATATCGAGGTGGTTTTATTGTAAGCGGCGACCAGGGTTACGTGGACGAAAACGGTAATCTCTATATCACCGGTCGTAAAAAGAACATGATCAAACAGTTGGGGCAAACTTTTGCAGCACAGGAGTTGGAAGAAATCGTGGATTCAATTCGCGGCGTTAGATACTCTGCCGCGGTGGGTATTGACCGTGGACGACTCGAGGGAGAACAAATCTATCTTTTTGCAGAAATGCATAATTATGATTCGCCCAAAATATTGGAGGAAACGACTCTGCAAATTGTCGAAGCTGTTCATGCCCGTCTTGGCGTTCGACCTGCACGCGTTATGTTGCTTAAACCACGTGCAATTCCGCGCACGTATAATGGCAAAATACAGCACGTTCTCTTGAAAGAACAATTCCTTTCAGGCAAACTAAAAGAAGATGGACTCGTCTTGTTCCCGGATTATTGAGATGATCATCGGCGTCGGTATTGACCTGCTTGAGATCGAAAAGATTTCCAAAGATATTCACTCTGATGTTTATCTTCACAAGGTGTTCACTGAGCGCGAGATCGCAGATTGCCAAGGTTCTGTGAATTCAGCCGAGCGCTTTGCAGGTAGGTACGCTGCCAAGGAGGCATTCATGAAAGCCATTGGCAACGGCATTCGTCAGGGAGTTTGGTTCACACAAATTGAAGTATTTAATCATGAAAGTGGTCAGCCGTATGTGCGAGTCAACGGAGAAGCGGAATCACAGTTGAATAAATTAGGTGTGGTACATATCCACATTAGTATTACGCACACAAAAAGCACCGCCGCTGCCGTAATCATTTTGGAAAAATAACGTGACGAATAAAAAGAGGTTTCTCCCCTTAAGCTGGAAAGGATTCGCCTTCGAGCCCTTTCAGGTTCCCACACAGGGCGCTTCGCTCTCAAGCCTAAACCTGCCTCCTGATCTGGAATTGATTACCTTCACATGAGGCGGATCGACCCGTGCGTTGATCGCGCGCGAAATGGCATATCATCACGTCACGCAAGGAGAATTGGGCGGGCAGCTCTATCTGATCAGCTTCCGACTGCCATACAATAGTGGCGTCGGTCTGACTCCGCTCGTGAATAACGAAGTTCATCATTTCGGCGCCACCGGCCTAACGAATGGACGCGCAATCCTTGCTAACCGCGAAACGCGCACTCATTGGGATCACATCACCGGTGAAGCGATTGCTGGCTCGCTGGCAGTCGTATGGCCCTTTCATATGACAACCGTTGCTGCTGATTAGTGGAACATCCAGAAATCACTATTTCAACCTCCACACATCGTGGCTTTCGCAGAAAATTGGAACAGAGACTCTATCCGGAGTTTATTCATAGCAAAGTCTGTTTGCCTGGTTTTTTCTATGTCAGCATGAGCGAACGAGTTGATCCACGCTTAGATAAACTGACTTAAGGGTTAGGCGTGATCGTTGGAAATAACGCAAAATATTATCCAATGAATCGAATCCCGTTCACTGGGCTTGAAGATCATTGGCTAGGATGCAGACTCTGTATTCAGCGTAGTGCGATCGATCGTGTTCCGCGTGCACACTGGCAAGATTCAAACGAAGAGCCAATGCAGTTACTTTCACGCTGGTATGGCTTTTCTTTCACGTATCCACATTGTGAAATCTATAAGCAGCAACTTTGAATTTTCCGTAAATAAGTTGTGGAAATGAGTGTGATGTATTGTATCTTGATAGAAATTTAGCCTACACTAGTGTTATATAGTTTGGAACAATAACATTTTGTGATATTAGTTCTTTTGACCACCTAGGGAGATTTTGTTTTCCAAGGGCAACAATTGACACAAATCAAATATGCTAGAATAAGACAAGTATTATCGTTTTTTTGTGACTTTATGTTTTGGCTTGAGGTTGTAATTGAATGATATGTTCTAATTGCCAGGCGAGTAATCCAGATGAAGCAAAGTTTTGCATGAATTGCGGGACTTCTCTGGTGGCGACTGTCCGTGCAAAAGATGAGGGGATCGATAAGGGTCAAGAAAAAAAACAATCGCTCGATAAATTTATTCCGCGCGAATTGCTGACCAAGTTCGAAGCCGCGCGTGCGCAGGATGCAATGGTAGGGGAACGGCGTGTCATCACAATGCTGTTCTGTGATGTGAAAGGCTCGACAGCCGCCGCAGAAAAAGTGGATCCTGAAACCTGGACGGATATCATGAACGGCATTTTCGAATACATGATTCGTCCCGTCTATAAATATGAAGGCACGGTGCCGCGGTTAATGGGTGATGCGATCCTGGCTTTCTTCGGAGCCCCAATCGCGCATGAGGATGATCCACAACGCGCGGTGTTAGCTGGATTGGAAATCCAGGAGGGGATCAAAGAGTACGCAGAAGAAATCCGCATCAAACACGGACTTGAATTTGCTCTGCGAGTTGGAATTAATACTGGCCTCGTTGTTGTTGGCGCAATCGGTTCGGATTTGCGAATGGAATATACCGCGATAGGTGATGCGATCAATCTTGCCGCGCGCATGGAACAGACCGCCGTGCCTGGAACAGTTCAAATTTCAGATGAGACCTATAAACTGGTCGCACCCTTCTTTGACTTTGAAGCCTTGGGGGAGGTCGAAGTCAAAGGCAAAACTGCACCAATCAAAACGTATCGTCCACTGGGGTTAAAAAAGAGTCGGGGACATTTGCGCGGGTTGGAAGGATTATCCTCTCCGTTGGTTGGACGCGAAGCACAGTTGAGTCTGCTGAATCAACAGCTAAAGCAACTGCAAATCGGGACGGGATCAATTGTCGCTGTGATCGGCGAAGCGGGGCTTGGAAAGTCCACGTTGATTGCCGAGTTAAAGAAGTCGAATGAAGAATCGGGTATGGTCTGGTTGAGAGGCGACGCGTTATCCTATACAAGTTCGGTCAGTTATTTTCCGTGGCGGCAGATCATTCGTCAATCCATTGACGCGCGTGAAGACGATACACCCGACGAAGTGCGCAGCAAATTTGGTTACATCTGTGATTGCTGTGCATTACCTGGAGGCGATATTCCGTTTTTGGAAGCCATGCTTGCCGTGGAGAGCGAAGAAAGTTTGCAGGTTGTAACAGGCTATCAGGGTGAAGCGTTGATCCAAAGAATAGTGGATGCCACGCGAGGATTCTTGTGTGGGCTGGCAAAGGAAGGTTCGCTTGTTATTGTGTTTGATGATCTGCACTGGGCGGATGAAGCTTCTCTGAATTTGTTGTATAGCCTTGCAGACTTGGCCAATACTCAACCATTATTGTTTATTTGCATGTTACGACCTGATAAAACTGTGTCCAGTTGGGATGCGATGCACAAGATCCAACAAAAGATGGTCGATAAATATCAATCCATTTTGCTTGAACCTTTGCTTGAAGACCAAACAGATGCTTTACTGGCTAACCTATTGGGCATGAAAGACCTGCCGAAAAATGCGCGGGATATGATCGTTGAAAGAGCGAACGGCAATCCATTTTTCATCGAAGAATTAATTCGTTCATTGATCGAGACAAAACAAATCGTCCGTGAAAATAGTCATTGGCGGGTGGTGAGCGAAGATGCAAAAGTTTCGCTCCCGGATACATTACGCGGTGTTCTTGGCGCGCGCATTGACCGTTTGCCCGAATTGACAAAACACGTTCTGCAAAATGCGGCGGTCATCGGGCGTTCATTTGACTTGCGTGTCTTAAAACAATTGACCAGTTTGAACGGCAGTTTCGATTCACAAATTCAATATCTCAGAGAGGTGAGTCTGGTTGAACCGTTCCGTGAGGAATACGCTTTCAGGCACGTTTTGATTCAGGAAGCCGCATACGACTCGATCCTTATCAAGAAGCGCGTGGAACTTCATCGGCGTATCGGGGAAACACTTGTCGAGCTTCACGCAAATCGCCTTGAAGAATTTGCGCCGCTAATTGCATATCACTTTTACAACGGACAGGATTCGCGTTCGTTGAAATATGACATTCTCGCTGGCGAGAAGGCTGCACGCCTGTATGCCAACGCCGAAGCGGCGACTCATTTCAGCCGCGCGCTCGAGGTTGCCAAGCGTGCTGGCAAAGAAAATGAGTTGATCACCAAACTGCACTCGCAACTCGGCTCGGTGTTGGAGTTGAGTGGTCGCTACGAACAGGCTTTGCAGAATTATGATGAGATGCAAGCTTTTGGGCGCGAACGTGGTGAACGATCCATAGAGATGAATGCACTGATGGCAAAAGCCACCATGTATTCGATCTTTACGCGCTTGCATGATTCAGCGCTCAGTGAGCAGTTATTGGTTCAGGCCCTTGGAATTTCGCGCGAGATCGATGACCGCATCACACAGGCGAAATTGAACTGGAATTTGATGCTTGTTTATTTATTCTCCAAACGACCAGACCAGGCTTTGGAACACGGTTTGGTCGCGCTCCGCCTGGCACGCGAGTCTGATGACCGTGAGCAATTGGCGTTTGTATTGAATGACTTGTGTCGCCTTTATACTTGTCGGGGTGAATTTGAAAAAGCTTATGTGGTTATTAAGGAAGCACGGGAGCTGTGGCTTGCATTGGATCATCAAGTGATGCTTGCGGACAGCTTTGGCTCGGAGGCGGAGGCGCGTTTCAACGCTGGTGAATTTGATGAAGCTTTGAAATGCACTCGCGAGGCATTACAAATTACAGAGAAGATCGAAAACCTGTGGGGACAATCCTATGATCGCATGCTCATGTCATTTGTTTATCTTGAGATTGGAAAATTGGGCGCGGGCATTCAACTGGCAGAACAGAGCATTCAACTTGCCGATGATGCCGGGTTGATTGCCAGCAGTATCGGTTTGCGCTCCGAATTGGCTTGGGTCTATGCATATTGCGGCGTATTTGAAAAAGCATATCCATTGATCGAACAGGCGCTGCAAGTTGCTGAGGCGAAACAGCCAGCCTGGAAGGCGTTCCCGCAAGCCGCAAAGATTCGTATTCATTTGTTGCAGGGCGATGTTCAAGCCGCCATTCAATTTGCGGGGAATGAACTTTATGAGGCGATCTCGATCCCCTATGCACGCTATACCATTTTCCTTTGTCTTGCCAACATCGAACTCGCAATTGCAAAAGGCGATCACGAGCTTGGTCTGCGCTTGATCGAAGAACTATTGAATGAAGTGACGCCATTAACGCGCGTGGATGTTCCAGAAGTAATACGCTGGAAAGGTATCGCATTAACGGAATTGGGACGTTACAATGAGGCGTATCAAGCCCTCACCGAAGCCTGCTCGCTGGCGCGCAAGCTTGGTGCCCAGCCTCAACTTTGGTGCGAACTGGCAAACCTGGCAGAGGTCAGTGCGAAACTTGGAAATCATCAAGAGGCAGATGCAAATCGAGTAGCAGCCCATGTGATCATCCGACAGATCGCCGAATCCCTGCACGAGGTTGGACTCAGCGAATCGTTTTTGAATCAGCCTCGTGTCCAGAGAATGATGCGCGCATAAAAAGGAGACGAACATGTCCTTTGAAGAGAATAAGAAAATCGTCCGTCGCTACCAGAATATTTATAATAGTAACAATCTAGATGCTCTGGATGAAATCATGGCATTTGATGTGCTTACTCCCAAGATCATGCCAAATATGCCGCCTGGCTTGGAGGGAGCGAAAGCAGTTCATCAAAAAACGTTGGTTGGCATGCCAGACTTCCACACCGAAATTCAAGATCTCGTTGCCGAGGGTGACAAAGTGGTTGCGCGCGTCATCATGACAGGCACCCACACAGGCGATTTTTACGGCATCCCGCCAACTGGGAAACATGTTTCGTTTACCGGAATGTACATTGCCAGAATTGCGGATGGCAAAATCGCGGAACATTGGGGCGAAGAAGATGGAGTCAGTTTGTTGCAACAACTTGGGGTCTTATCCATTTGATGTTAAATCGCCTTTCGACATTTTTAAAAGTTCGTGCTGATGAGGGTCGTCTGGTAATCCTTGTTGCTTGCTTATTTGCTTGTATTCAAGCAGGGCAGGGATTGGGCGATAATGCGGCTTCGGCATTATTCCTTCTGCGTTTCGGCGTGGACTTTTTACCTTATATGTATATCGCCGCGGGGGTCTTGACCTTCATCATCACGATGGCGTATTCAGCAGGCTTGGGACGATTTGAAAAGGGTCGCTTCTTTTTATTGATCATCGCCGCGTTTGCAGTTTTACTCATCATCGAACGCGCCGCGATATTATTAGCTTTTCCTATTTTATATCCCGTCATCTGGCTGACGATCACCGGCATGGGCGGAATCCTAGGAACCTTCGTCTGGAATCTTGCTGGCGAAGTGTGCGATGCGCGTCAGGCAAAACGCTTGTTCCCTTTGTTTACCAGCGCGGGGATTCTTGGCAGTGTGATCGGGAACGCTGTTACCGGTTTATTCGCCAAACGACTTGGCACAGATAATCTGTTCATCCTTTATGCAATATTGCTTGGCGCTGCATTTTATTTGACTCGCACAGTTACGACTTCCTACTTTCACAAAGGCAAGACTTTCAGTCATGGAACAAGTTTGTGGGACGATTTGCGTAGTGGATTTGATTTCGTGCGTCTCTCGCCCTTAATGCGTCTGATAGCATTTTCATCCATTTTGTTTTCAGTCCTGTTTTTTACAATTGCTTTTCCGTTCAACAAAGTCGTCACATCAGCCTACCCAAATGAAGCTGGCGTTGCTGGTTTCTTTGGTTTATTCAATAGCATTACAACAGCCGCTACATTTCTGATTTCCCTTTTTCTCGCCAATCGTATCTACACACGTCTCGGCATTATCAATGGCGTGTTTCTGATGCCGTTGACGTACGTATTTTGTTTTGCCATTTTTATCGGCCGTTATGATTTGAGCGGCGCCGTCATCGCACGTTTTGCGCAGCTTGTTATTCTGGGCGGCATTGCAGGCACTGCCTGGAATGCCCTGTTTAACGTTGTGCCATCACAAAAACGCGGACAGGTGCTGGCTTTCAACAATGGCGTTCCCTCGCAGATTGGCGTGATGCTTTCCGGCATTCTGTTGATCATTGCAGACCGTGCGTTTACTATTCAACAGATTTTTTGGATGGGCGCTATCATTGCGCTGGCGTGTGGTGTGTTTGTTTGGTTTATGCGCGCTGCGTATGCCCAGGCATTGGTGAACGCGTTACGCGCCGGTCGCCTCGAAGTCTTTAGTGCAAACGAAGTTTCGTTCGGCGGCTTGCAGAGAGATGCCGCTGCGTTGAACGTTGCCATCGAGGCTTTGCAGGATTCGAAAGCGACCACACGCCGACTCGCCGCAGAAATGTTGGGGAAGATGCAAGCCGCCTCCGCCATCCCGGCATTGACCCGCCTCCTTTCCGACCCCGAAGCTGATGTGCGGACTTCAGCCATAGCCGCACTTGGAACTTTGCGCGCTAAATCCGCATTTGTAGATATCATCGCGCACCTCGATGACCCAGAAGAACAAACACGTGTACAAGCTCTATCTGTCATTCCGCAAATAGAGTCGGATATCTCGTCTGTTCTAATTGAAAAAATATACCATCTGCTGACGGGTGATCGCTCTGTTTCGGTTCAGATTCAAGCGGCAACTACGTTGTCAAAACTGGGTATTGGTGAAAAAGCCAAACCAGACATCATGAATTGGCTTGCTTCAACAGATTCTCAAACCCGCATTTCTGCTTTACACACCGTCAAGGAAATTGCACCTTATTTGAACGATCCCTTCGAGGTCAAACCACTGTTGGATGCTCTTGAAGATTCATCTGCACCCATTCGCCGTACAGCTGCGCTGGCTCTTGGCTTTTTTGGAGACACTCAGGTTAGCAAAGCACTGATCACACATTTGAATGATCCAGATGAAACAGTAAAGAGTGCAGCAGCTGAAACGCTGCGCCAACGTGATGACGAAACTCAAAAGCTTGTGCTCGAGATTTTCAAATCTGAGAACCCCGCGATCGATTGGGCACTGGATGCTCTTAAACCTGGGAAAACAGAATCGTTTAGCACTTTGCGAAAATTTGCCGAACGCGAAATCATCCGCGTACGCGCGTTGCGGAATCAGTATGCCAGCCTTTCAGCGACCGGTCGTTCTACTACTTTCCTGCGTGATCGACTACGTATCCAGAGCGCAACTTGTGAAGCCCGCGTGCTCAAAACAATTGGTTTGTTTGGAGATTCACACACGATGGAACTTGTCCGCAAGAGTATGCACGGTTCGAATGCCGAAAATCGCGCAGCTGCACTGGAGGCATTGGACACAATCGGGGATAAACAACTTGCTAGAAACGTAGTTTCTCTTTTGGAAGAGGAACCAGCGCCATCAGATCCAGCCGATGTCGTAGCTGTGCTGTTGAAAAATGCAGATCCGTGGCTTCGAGTTTTTGCCGTATCTTCCACCTCGGAACTCGGCTTGCGCGAATTTATCCCCTTATTGCATCAATTGAAAACCGGTCCTGACCTGTTCTTATGTGAGGCTGCAACTGGAGCCTTATCACAATTTGGCGAGGAGAATCAAATGGACACCCTGAAAACTGTTTCCATTTTTGAACGTATTCTGCTTCTGCATGAAGTACCCATCTTTGCTGATCTATCTCCTGAGGATTTGAAAAGTGTAGCTGAGATTGCGCGTGAAGAATGGTATCCACAGAACACGGATATCTTTCATCAGGGCGATGAAGGCAACATGATGTTCGTAATTGTAGAAGGCCGTTTACAGGTTGTGAGAAAAATGGATGGCAAAGACCAAATCTTGGCGGAACGTGGCCCAGGAGATTTTGTGGGCGAAATGGCAATTATTGAATCCGCACCGCGCTCTGCAACTTTACACACTCAAAGCGAAGTCCGCGTGCTGGCAATTGATGCCGAAACCTTCAAAGGAATTTTGCGCGAACGTCCTGATGTTTCTTTTGCAGTGTTACGCAGTATCTCGCGCAGGTTGCGCGAAATGGCAGTCTAAATCTACAATAATTTATTCATCAATTGACTCTGAACGTCTGTAGTTGAAATACCTTGGGATATTTTCTTTGATGTTAGAATTCAATCATGCCCAAACCAGTCATCTTTACCATCGACGACGATACTGCCGTACTCAATTCCATAGAACGCGACCTGCGTGCCCATTATGGACAGGCTTACCGTGTTCTTCCCATCGATTCTGGCAAAGCCGCTCTGGATTATTTGAAGAAACTGGAACAGCGCAATGAGACCGTCGCGCTGTTTTTAGTTGACCAGCGTATGCCTGAAATGAGCGGCACAGAATTTCTTGCGGAAGGGATGAAGGCTTATCCGCAAGCCAAGCGCGTGTTGCTCACAGCTTATGCTGATACGCAAGCTGCGATAGATTCCATCAATGAAGTGGGACTTGATTATTACTTGATGAAGCCGTGGCATCCACCAGAGGAACATTTATATCCAATATTGGATGAATTGCTTGATGATTGGAAGGCGCATGTCCGCCTGCCGTATGAAGGTATTCGCATCGCTGGCACGCTATGGTCTTTGTCGAGTCATGAGGTGAAGGATTTTCTTACAAGGCATCAGATCCCATATCAATGGCTGGATATTGAAAAAGATTCCAATGTGTACAAATTAGTTGAGAGCGTTTCATCGGTCACCAAACTCCCTGTTATCTTTTTCCCTGATGGAACCAACTTGATCGAACCGAACTTGAAGGAACTAGCCGATAAGGTTGGTTTGCAAACACAAGCCGCGCTTCCATTTTATGATTTGGTCGTCATCGGCAGTGGTCCCGCCGGGCTTGCGGCATCAGTCTATGCAGGATCAGAGGGACTGAAGTGTCTCGTCATCGAAAAAGCTGCGCCGGGTGGTCAGGCGGGGAGCAGCCCTAAGATCGAAAATTATCTTGGTTTCCCAACAGGTATCTCTGGTGATGACCTCACACGCCGCGCGGTCTCACAGGCAAAACGGTTCGGAGTGGAAATTTTATCGGCGCAGGAAGCAGTTCAAGTCGAAGTCAAAGACGCGTATCGTATCGTCAAATTGAATGATGCGTCCGAGATATCCTGTCATGCAGTGTTGATGGCAACCGGCGCTTCGTTCCATATGTTGAAGATGCCGGGCGCTGATGCGCTCACAGGCGCAAGCATTTATTATGGTGCGGCATATACAGAAGCGATGCATTACCAAGACCAGAATGTTTTCGTGGTTGGCGGCGCGAACTCAGCGGCGCAGGGTGCGTTATATTTGAGCCGTTTTGCGAGCAAGGTCACGGTGTTGATTCGCGGGCATCAGCCGACTGCCTCGAAATATCTTGTGGATGCGATGCGTGATAATACGAAGATTGAAATTTTATTGGATACAGATTTGCTTGAAGTGAAAGGCGCGAACACGCTCGAACAAATTGTTGTCAAGAATACAAAAAGCGGCGAAACACTAACGCTTGATGCTTCTGCCATGTTTGTTTTTATCGGTGTGCGTCCGCAAAGCAAGGCTGTCGCTGATTTGGTAAAGTGTAGTGATAAAGGATATATTTTTACTGGACCCGATTTGATGGTGGATAAAAAACCGCCTCAAAACTGGACCCTGGAAAGGGACCCGTTTCTATTGGAAACCTCCACGCCTGGAATTTTCGCAGCGGGCGATGTGCGTTATGGAACTAATCATCGCGTTGCGTCTGCAGTGGGTGAGGGCGCGATTGCATATGCATTGATCAAAGAATATTTGAAGACATTGTAAGACTCCGTTGGTCGAGTAGGGCTAAGCCCGTATCGAGACCAACAAATAACAAGAATAATTTTGCTTAGTGGTGGTCTCGATATGACACTCGCTCGCGCTCGCGTCTACTCGACCACCGATAAATAAAATGAATTTAAACGACCTCCGCAAATCTCCGCTTTTTCAAGGCTTGTCTGATGATGAGTTGCAACAACTCATGGATATGGCTGAGCCTCTCTCGTTGCGTGCTGGGGAAATATTAATCAAACAAGGCGAGCTAGGGGATTCAGCCTATGTCGTGATAAGCGGTGAATTCGAGATTCAAAAACAATCAGGGCAATCGTTGATCAAGATTGATGTGCGGAATCCGGGTGATGTGGTGGGGGAGATGGCATTACTCTCGCGTACACCGCGCAATGCCACCGTGATTTCCAAAACTGATAGTGAGGCACTACGTATCCCTCAGCAAGCTTTTGAAAAATTATTATCCTCTAGCACGTCAGCATCCTTGGCTGTCTTGCACTGGGTGATGGCGCGTTTGACCCAAAATGAATCTCTGCTTCATCAACAGGAAAAGATGGCGGCCCTTGGCACTATGAGTGCAGGATTGGCACATGAGTTAAATAATCCGGCTGCAGCGGCGCAGAGGAGTACGTCGGAGCTAAATAAAGCACTTAGGAAGTGGCAGGCGCTGACGCATCAAATTGAGGCGACAGCTTTCAGAGAAAACCAGACCGAGTGGCTGGATAATTTTATGCAAGAAACGTCTCGTCGCTTCGAGTCACCGGTCAAGGTTAATGCGTTGGAGAAGATCGATTTGGTGGACCAACTTCAGGCGTGGCTGGAAGCGAAGGGGGTTGAGTCTGCCTGGGAGCTTGCGCCAGCGATGGTTAATTTCGGATGGAACATCGACTCGCTTGAGAAGTTGAAGAACTCGGCGTTTTTTGATTTGTCCATCCAATGGCTG
>Ga0209131_1000856_pt1 | contig 21309 bp, 23 predicted proteins | sample GraSoi_2013_40cm_FD_185826 | JGI IMG/M metagenome (GOLD analysis project Ga0209131, IMG submission 185826) | Grasslands soil microbial communities from the Angelo Coastal Reserve, California, USA - Sample 9_17_2013_40cm (SPAdes) (version 2) | ecosystem: Environmental > Terrestrial > Soil >... | reverse complement strand
GCGCACCTCCTGGAGCGCGGCGATCAGCCGCGAGGCGTGCGAGACGACGATCACCTGCGAGCGCTCGGCGGCGCCGGCGATGAGTCGCGCGAGCGCCGGAAGCAGATCGGGATGCAGACTGGTCTCCAGCTCGTTCAGCACCAGTAGGCCGGGCGGGCGCGGCGTGAGCAACGCGGCGATCCAGAGTTGTAGCCGTCGGGCGAGTGCTTCGCGGCGATCATTTTTTTCGCCTGGTTCAGCAGATCGAGGATCGCGGCCTGCTCGGCCGCCGACAGGTCGAAGAAATCCGCGACGTGGCGCCTCGGGATGACGAGGACGTGCCCGCGGCTGAGGGAGTTACTGTCGTAGCGGACGCAGGCGAGCGCGCTCTCGAATACCACGTCGGCCGGCGCGCAAAGCTCGCACGCGCTCATAGTCAGGCGAGCGCGGCGGTGCGGTCCAGCGCGGCCGAAAGGCCCGGCACGTGCTCGGCGCCGGTCTCCACCTTGATCGAGGATCCCTTGAACTCCTCGCCGACCGGCTGGTAGCGGCCGCCGAGGTGCTTTGCGAGGAACGCCTCGGCGACGGCGAAGAACGCGAGCCGGTTCTCGGGTCGCACGAAGCCGTGGCCTTCGTCCGGAAAGCTGACGTAGGTGACCGGCGTGCCCTTGCGCTTCAGCGCCGCGACCATCTGCTCCGACTCCGCGGCGACCACGCGCACGTCCCGCGCGCCCTGCGCGATGAGGATCGGGCGCGTTGCGCGGTCGATGTGAAAGAGCGGCGAGCGCTCGCGCAGGAAGGCGCGGCCGGCCTCGGTATCCGGATCGGCGAGGCGATTCTTCCAGACGCTGAACCACGGTCCCCAGTACGGCGGGATCGTCGCCATGAAGGTGAGCAGGTTCGAGATGCCGAAGATGTCGACGATGCAGGCGAAGACTTCCGGCGTCTTGGTCGCCGCCATCAGCGCCGAATATCCGCCGTAGCTCGCGCCCAGGAAGCCGACGCGCTTCGGGTCCGCGATGCCGCGCGCGACGGCCCAGTCCACGGCGTCGATGAGATCGTCGTGCATCCGCCCGCCCCATTCCTTGTCCGCGGCGGTGACGAAGCGCTTGCCGAAGCCGGTCGAGCCGCGGAAGTTGACGCTCAGCACCGCGTAGCCGCGGTTGGCGAGGAACTGGTGCGTGCCGGAAAACCCCCAGCTGTCGCGCCAATAGGGTCCGCCGTGGATGGCAAGCACCATCGGCAGCGGCGCCTGCGCCGCCTGCGCGCCTCGGCTCGGCAGCGTCAGATACGAATTGAGCTCGAGCCCGTCGCGGGCGCGGATGACAACCGGCTCCATCGGGCGCAGGCCCACGCTGTCCAGCGCGGCGCGCAACTTGTAGAGCGGCTCGATGCGGCCGCTCGGCCGGTCGAGCAGCGCGAACTCGCCGCTCTGCGTATCGCGCTCGTAGTAGACCGTCGCCTTGCGGTTGTCCAGGCTGCGGCTGTTGAAGTCCACGTCGCCCGAGCGCCAGCCGGCGAGCCGCTCGAGGTCCTGCCGCGTGCCCGCATCCAGCGCGTGCCAGCGCGAGCGGTCCTTCACTGCGAGCGCGGCAAGCGGCCGCCGCGTCCTGCGATCGAGGTCGAGGCGCACGATGTCGGCTTCGGCGTCCTGCGCGAGCACGCTCGACCGGCGCGTGGCCATGTCGATCGCGACCAGCGCCGCCTTGTCGCGCCCGCGCGTATCGATCATGTAGAGCGTCTTGCCGTCCTCGCTGAAGTCGACCAGGTTGAGCGCATCCAGGTCGCCGATCGGCACCGTGAGGAAAGGCTTCCAGGCGCCCTCGGCGCTGCGCTCGAGGATTTCCGCGCTGCCGTCCGCCGCATAGCGGCCGCCCAGGCGCAGGCGGAAAGCGGAATCGGTGACAAGCCAGGCGAACTCGCGGTTCTCATAGACGAGGGTCGAGGCGCCGCTGACCACGTTCACGCGGTACAGATCGAAGTAGCTCCGGTCGCGCTCGTTGTGGTTGACCAGGATCTCGTCCGGATACAGGTGGCTCGTCTCCTGGACCCAGGACCGCACGCCCCGCTCGGGGGTCAGCGCCTTGATCGCGCCGGTCGCGATGTCGACGCTCGAAGCGCGCCAGTTCTCGTCGCCGTCGCGCTCCTGGAAGAACACGAGGTGCCGGCCGGTGTGCGCCCAGGCGTAGGAGAAGCGGACGTCGCGATCGGTGACGCGCGTCACCTGCCGGCCCTTTTGCGGCGCGGCAGCGGGCGCGACGAAGAGATTGCGCACCCCATTGACCGGCGCGAGATAGGCGAGCTGCTCGCCGTCCGGGCTGAGCTGCACGTTCGCGTAGTCGGACTGCACGAAGTAGACCCGGCGCGGGACGAGAGCGCCCGCGGGTTGCGAGAATGCCGTCGACGCGACCGGCGGGAGAGAAAAGCCCGCTCCGAGCGCGGCGGTGCGGGCCAGAAAGCGGCGGCGGCTCGACATCGGCAATCTCCTGCCCTTCAGGCGACCTTCATCCGGGCTTTGAGCTCGGGATACGGATACAGCATGTTGAACGCCACCGACTGGCCGCTCGCCTGGACGAGGCGCACGTGCTCGCGCTTGAGCTCGCGCGCGTGCCGCACGCCGCAGGAGTGCGCGATCATGTCGATCTCGCGGTTCATGTTGTTGGCGTAGTTCGCCACGCGCAGGTATTTCTCCTCGACCACCAGCGCGCGCTGCAGCCGCTTGTTGTGCGTGGTGACGCCGGTCGGGCAGGTGTTCTGGTGGCAGCGCAGCGCCTGGATGCAGCCGAGCGAGAACATGAAGCCGCGCGCGGTGTTGATGAAATCGGCGCCGACGCACAGCGCCCAGGCGGCGCGCGCCGAGGTGACGAGCTTGCCGGCGGCGATCACGCGCACGCGCTGGCGCAGGCCGGTCTCGATGAGCGAGTCCACCACCCGCGGCAGCGCCTCGTCGATCGACAGGCTCATGTGGTCGGCGAGCGCCTGCGGCGCGGCGCCGGAGCCGCCTTCGCCGCCGTCGATGGCGAGGAAGTCCGGCGCGAACTCCAGGCCGCGCTTGTGCACGATGTCGGCCATGTCGTTCATGAAGCGCCAGCCGCCCACCGCGGTCTTGATCCCGACCGGCCGCCCGGTGAGATCGCGGATCCACGCCAGCTTCTCGAGCAGCTCGCTCATGTTGGAGATGTCGCGGTGCCGGTTCGGGCTGATCGAGTCGCGGCCTTCGGGAATGCCGCGGATCTGCGCGATCTCCGACGTGACTTTCTTGCCGGGCAGCACCCCGCCCTTGCCGGGCTTCGCGCCCTGCGAGAGCTTGATCTCGAAAGCCTTCACCACCTTGGAAAGCTCGATGAGCCTTTCCGGCGACAGGTTGCCCTGCGAGTCGCGCACGCCGTATTTCGCGGTGCCGATCTGCATGATGATGTCGCAGCCGCCCTCGAGGTGATAGGGCGACAGGCCGCCTTCGCCGGTGTCCATCCAGCAGCCCGCGACCGCCGCGCCGCGCGAGAGCGAGCGCACCGCCGGCGCCGAGATCGCGCCGAAGCTCATGCCGCTGATGTTGACGATCGACTTCGCCTCGAACGGCTCGCGGCACTGGCCCTCGCCGAGGATCAGCGAGGGCGTGGGCAGCCGCTCCTCCTCGAGCACCGGAAACGGATGGTTGACGAAGATGAGCGCGCCCGCCTGGTGCAGGTCGTAGGTCGAGCCGAAGCCGATGGTGCCGCCCTCGTTCTTCGCCAGGCGGTACACCCAGCCGCGCGTGGCGCGGTTGAAGGGCATCTCGTCGCGGTCGCCGGCGAAGAAGTACTGCCGGAAGTATTCGCCGAGCTGCTCGAAGTAATAGCGCAGGTGCCCGATGACGGGATAGTTGCGCAGCACGCCGTGCTTCTTCTGCGTGACGTCGCTGACGAAGAGAAAGAGAAGCGCGGCAACGACCACGAACGCGGCCAGCGTGCCGATCCCGTACGACAGGATCCCCATCACCGTATCCATCGTCTCCCCTCCCGCGCCTTCAGACCCGCCTTCACACCTTAAAGCAATGATACCCCTTGGCGGATTTCCTCAGGATTCGCCGCTCTTACAGTTATTACTTTTAATTGGAAGCGAAGAGCTATCCCGGCCAGCGGATGGTTGGCGTCGAGCACCGCCTTGCCCGCGGCGACGTCCGTGACCGTGTAAATCCGGCTCTCGTCGCCGAAATCCTCCTCGACCTGCATGCCGACCGTGAGGCCCTCGCCGTAGCGCGAGGCCGGCTCGACGCGCAGGAGCTCGGCGTCGTAGTCGCCGAACGCCTGCTCGGGCTCGAGCTGCGCGTGCACCTCGTCGCCGGGCTGCTTGCCTTCGAGCGCGGCCTCGAGCGCCTCGAGCATCTCGCCGTAGCCGCCGTGCAGGTAGGTGACAGGCTCCTCGGAAGGCTGGAGAAGGACATCCTGCGCGTCGTACATCTGCATCTCGACGGAAACGACGGTGTCCTTAGCAATTCGCATAAACAGCCCGCACCGAAGAAAAACCGGTGTCAGACACCGATTTTCTAGACTCGCAGGCGTTTGATCAGATCGAAGACTTCGGCGGCGTGGCCGCGCGGGTTGACGCCGTAGGTGGCGTGGCGGATCACGCCTTTCTTGTCGATCACGAAGGTCGAGCGCACCAGGCATTCGCGGCGCACGCCCTCGGTCTCCTTCTCCTGGATGACGCCGTACTTGCGGCACACCTCGCCCTCGGGATCGGACAGCAGGCCGATGGTCACGCCGTTCTTGTCGCGGAAATCCGCGTGGGTGAGGCAATCGTCGCGCGACACGCCGAGGATCACGCAGTCGTGCTTCACGAACTGCTCCTCGTGGTCGGAGAAGTCCGTGGTCACGAGGGTGCAGCCGGGCGTGCCGTCGCGCGGATAGAAATACAGCACCACGTGCTTCTTGCCCTTGAACGCCGACAGGCTCACCTCCTGCATGTCGGCGTCGGGCAGCGCGAAGGACGGCGCGGATTGTCCCGGTTGGAGCATGTCGCGACGATTCTATGCCAAAACTTTTTTCATTTGACAACTTCCCGGCGCCGCGGCGCGCATGGCACGTTTCGTGTCGCTTCATCGCCACAAACCCGGCGCCGATATAATCGGTTGATGAAGCAGCGTTTGCTCGCCGGCATGACGCCGCGCGTCTTCCTGCGGCGCTACTGGCAGAAGCGTCCGCTTCTCGTACGCGGCGCGATATCCGGGTTCCGCGGCGTCGCCGGCCTGGCTGAGCTCACGTCGCTCGCCAGGCGCGACGACGTCGAATCGCGGGTGGTGCAGCGCCGCGGCCGCCGCTTCGAGACGGTGCACGGGCCGTTCCCGAAAGGGCATCGCCTCGGAAGGCGAAACGCCACGTTGCTCGTGAGCGGGGTCAATCTCCATGTCGCGGCCGCCGACGAGCTCCTGCGCCGCTTCGCTTTCGTGCCGCAGGCGCGGCTCGACGACGTGATGGTGAGCTATGCCACGCCGGGCGGCGGGGTCGGGCCGCATGTCGATTCCTACGATGTGTTCCTGCTGCAGGGGGACGGGAGACGGCGCTGGCGGATCTGGGATTTAAAAGGAAAAAAAACAGAGTACACGGTGGATAAAGGCGATCTGCTGTACCTCCCCCCCGGCTGGCGGCACCACGGCGTGGCCCTGGAAGCCTGCTACACGTACTCGATCGGCTTTCGGGCGCCGCGCGGCGCCGAGCTCGCGGCGGCGTTCCTCGACTGGCTGCACGAGCGCGGCTTACCCGATGCGGCCTATCGCGATCCCGGGCTGCGGCCGGCGCGCCGCGCCGGCGCCATTCCGTCGAGGATGATCGCCTTCGCCGATTCGCTGCTGAAAGGCATCCGCTGGTCGAAGGGCGATACCGCGCGCTTTCTCGGCGAGTTCCTTACCGAGCCCAAGCCCCACGTCGTCTTCCGTCCTTCGGCGAAGCGCGGCGCGCGGGCGGGCGCGGAGCTGCGCCTGGACCCGAAGACCCAGCTTCTTTACTCGGGGGCGAGGTTTTTCATCAACGGCGAGAGCTTTGTGACGCGAAAAAGCGCCGCCCCCCGTCTGCGCGAGCTGGCGGACCGGCGCCGCGTACTCGCGCACCGGCTTGCCGGGGCGCCGCTCGCCGGTCTAATCTCCGATTGGCTCCAGGCGGGCTATGCGCACCTAGAACGGCCGCAGCCCTGACGCAGGCTCAATGACGCCCCATGTGGGCATCCGATACGATGAGCGAAGTTTTCTACACACGTTTCGAGGACAACGCCGGCTTCCAGGCGGCGGTCGATCAGATTCTCGAGCAGCCCGGGCGCGAGCTGCGCATATTCGACCCGGATCTCGCCGCGCTGCGGGTGAACGATCCGCTGCGCATCGAGCGCCTCGAGCGCTTCCTGCACGCCAGCAGGACCCGGCGCATCTACTTCGTGGTGCACAACACCGACCACGTGACGCGCCGGTGCCCGCGCATGATGAACCTGATCGCGCGCTTCTCGCACGCGATCCAGGTCCACCGCACGCACGAGGAGATCCGCGAGCTGCAGGACTCCTTCATGGTGCTCGACTCGATGCACTACGTGCGCCGCCCCGTGGCGCAGTTCTTCCGCGGGGCGATCGGCCTGGGCGACGAGCCCGAAGGGCTGGCGATGCGCGGGCGCTTCATGGAGATCTGGGCGGCTTCCTATCCCGCGGTTTCGGGCACCACGGTGGGGCTGTAAAAAGCTCGAACCTGTCGTGCCATTCGAGGCGTTTGTCGCTAAAATGCGCCCGCCCGGCCCTCCGGGCGTTTTTATACCCCGCTCAAATTCAATTCAAAGGAAAAGCAACATGAAGAAGTCACTGCTGATCGCCGCGGCGGCCGCCATCGCGCTCGCCGGCTGCGGCAAGGAAGCGCCGAAACCCGCCCCGACGCCTGCCCCGAGCGCCGCTCCGGCGACGCCGGCCCCGGCCCCTACCCCCGCCCCGGCCACGGAAGCGAAGAAGGACGAGCCTAAGGCCGCCGAAGCGCCGAAGATGGAAGAGAAGAAGGACGAGAAGAAGTAAGTTACAAAGAAGTAAATTACATCAGGTCTCGCCACCCGAAGCCGTCTTCCTGGGTGGCGAGGCTGATCCAGCTTTCCTCGCAGCCCATCGCCCGCGCCAGCGCCGCGCGCGCGAGCTCCGGACGGTTGTTCTGCTGCGACAGGTGCGCGCCGATCACGTGCTTCAGCCGCGAGCGGTCGAGCGCCGCGAGCAGCCTCTCCGATTCGCGATTGTCGAGGTGCCCGAAAGGGCCGGCGATGCGCTCCTTCAGCCACTTCGGATACGCGCCGCGCCACAGCATGTCGGCGTCGTAGTTGCACTCGAGGACCAGCGCATCGAGCCCGGACAGGGTCTGCTCGACGTGCGCCGTGGATGCGCCGATGTCGGTCAGCACCCCCAGCTTCGCCGCGCCGTCGGAAAGCACGTACTGCACCGGCTCGCGGGCGTCGTGCGGCACCGTGAACGGCCGCACCTGCATGGCGTCGATCCCGACCGTCTCGCGGCCGGTCACCAGCACCAGCTTGACGCCCTCGATCACCTTCCCTTCCTGCCGGAGCGCCTCGAGCGTCCCGTAGGTGAGATAGACCTTCACGCAATGCGCCGCGGCGAAATCGAACACGCCGCAGGCGTGGTCGCCGTGCTCGTGGGTGACGAGGATTGCCGTGATCTCGCCGGGAAGCAGGCCGAGCCGCGCGAGCCGGCGCTCGGCGTCGCGCAGGCTGAAGCCACAATCGACGAGGACTCGCGTCGCGCCGCAGGCACCCGCGGAGGCGCGAATTTCCACTATCGCGCTGTTTCCGCTGCTGCCGCTCCCGAGCGACGCGAAACGCAGCAACTTGCTATTTCAGCTGCTCGTGGAGGAGCGTGAGGATGCGCAGCGCCGTCTTCGAGCTCTCGGCGGCGCCGTCCTTGTTGAGGACGTTGACCTGGCTCGCGTCCTGATCCTGCTTCACCTGCACGCGATACTGCTCGGGCTTCACCTTGGAGTCCTTGGAAAAATCGAACAGCTTGCCAAGCAGGCTCTGCTCGTTGTTCTTCTGGTCCATCTCGGCCTCGGGGTCCGCGTAGCGCACGAAGTACAGGCCATTCTGCCGGTCGCGGTCCTCGACGGTGAAGCCGACGCGATCGAGCGCGAGCCCGACGCGGCGCCACGCCCGATCGAACGGCTCGTTCACCTGCAAGAGCTCGGTGCCGTCGCTCGCCTTCCTGATCTGCGCGCGCTGCCCCGACGGCGCGTTCGCCAGGAGCTCCTTCGCCTTCGCGTCCTGGGCGCCCAGGCGCACCATGAGGCGGCGCAGGAATTCCGCTTCGAGGCCCGGATCCGGATCGCGCGGCTGCCACACGGTCTGGTCCAGGGTGCGCTGGGCCTTGTAGACCTCGGCCATGCCGCGGTGGCTGATGTAGATCTCGGTGCCCTTGCCGTCGGCGGCGCGCTCCAGCCGGGTGCGGAACTTGTCGCGCTCGCTGGTCGAATAGACCTGGTCCAGGATCTTGCCGAGGAACTCGCGCACCATGCCTTCCGGGATCTTGGCGCGGCTCTCCGCCCAGTCGGTCTCCATCACGCCGGCCTCCGGCAGCTCGGTCTTGATCAGGAAGCCGCTCTCCTGCCAGAAATCCTTGACCAGCGGCCAGAGCTTCTCGGGCTGCTCCTGCACCACCAGCCAGCGCTCGGAGCCGGCGCGCTCCACCCGCATCTGCTCGACCAGGGGAAGAACCGCGCTGCTACCCGCGCGGTTCTGATCCTTGCGGCCCGACTCGTAGTCGGAGAGCGTGGCGGGTTTGCCGGATTCCGGAACCGTGAAGCGGGTATCGCGCGCGGGCGCCGTCAGGTCGGGCGGAACCTCGAGCGGCGGCAGCTTGCCGGCCGACTTGTAGTCGATGTTGCTCTCGAGAAAGCTCGAGCAGCCGCCGAGCAGGACCAGAAGTCCGGGAAGTACGATTTTCTTGATCAACCTCGTCCCTCTACGACCCTGAGCCCGGGCAGCGTGACGCCCGCCTCGTGCAGCGCCTCGCGGACCGGCTGGCGGAACTTCTCCGCGAGCGGCGACAGCGGCAGGCGCAGGCCGGGCTCGATCATGCCCATCTCGCCGAGCGCCCACTTTACCGGGATCGGGTTGGCCTCGATGAACAGGCGCTGGTGCAGCGGCAGCAGCTGCAGATTGAGCTCGCGCGCCTTCTTCACGTCGCCCACCAGCGCGGCGGCGCACATCTGGTGCATCGCCTTGGGCGCGACGTTGGCGGTGACCGAGATCACGCCGTGGCCGCCGAGCAGGATCATGGCGAGCGCGCACGCATCCTCGCCGGTGTAGATGGCGAAATTGCGCGGCGCGCGCCGGATGAGATCGGTGCCGCGCTCGATGCTGCCAGTCGAGTCCTTGATGCCGATGATGCCCGGCACCTGCGCGAGCCGCATCACCGTGTCGTTCTGCAGGTCGGCGACGGTGCGTCCCGGCACGTTGTACAGGATCATCGGCAGGTCGACCGTCTCCGCGATCTTGCGGAAATGCAGGTACATGCCTTCCTGCGTCGGCTTGTTGTAGTAAGGCACGACCGACAGGCACGCGGTGGCGCCCGCCTGCTTGGCGGATTCGGTGAGCTCGATCGCCTCGGCGGTGGAGTTGCCGCCGGTGCCGGCGATGATCGGGATGCGGCCGCGCGAGTGCTGCACGGCGACGCGGATCAGCTCCTTGTGCTCGTCGAAGTCGACCGTGGGCGATTCGCCGGTGGTTCCCACCACCACGATGCCGTCGGTGCCCTCCGCCGCGTGCCAGTCGATGAGCTTCTTGAAGCCCGCGAGGTCGAGCTCTCCGTCCCGCCCTTCTCCTGACCTCATCGGGGTGACGATCGCTACCAGGCTGCCTGTAATCATGGTCGGCATTCTAACGTTTTAGGGCGCAGATGCGTTGAATCATCGCGGGTTTGGGCTTGTCGAACTCCCCTTCCTCGAAGCCGAGCTCCTGCAATCCCGCAAAAGCTTCGCGCAGCTCACCGGGACGCAGCAGAAACTCGGGGTTGGACGGCCTGCCGAAGCGCTCGTTCCCCAGCATGAAGGTTTCGTAGATGAGAACCCCGCCTTCGGCCAGCGACGCGGCGAGGTGCGGGAACAGCGGGCGGTGCAGGTAATTTGTAACAACGACGGCGCCGAAGCGCTCGCCGGCGAACGGCCAGGGGGCGCCGCTTTCCAGATCGGCCTCTACGAAACGGATTCCCTCCAGCTCAAGCGGATTGCGGTCCACGGCGACGATCTGGAAGCCAAGGTCCTTGAAAAAGCGGGAGTGGCGGCCGCCGCCGCAAGCGACGTCGAGAACCGGCCCGCGCCGGACGCACGGCGCCCAGCGCGTAACCCACGCGGACGGACTTCCGGGCTCGGCGTGCACCGCCAACCGCTAGGCGGCCTTCGGATCCGGGCCGTACTGGTTCTGCCCCGGCTCGCCCTCGAGCGCCATGAACACCAGCAGCACGATGATGCCGATGACCGGCACCAGGCCGATCCACCACCACCAGCCGGTGCGGCCGGTATCGTGGAGGCGACGCACGGTGACGGCGATGCTGGGAATGAGCAGCGCCAGGCTGTAGAGCCCGCTGAGGATGCCCGGCAGACCGAGGATCGACTCGACGATCACGAGAACGACGACGATGACCACGTAGACCAGGAAGAACATCCAGAACTCCTTGCGCCGCGCGCGGCCCGCGAACACGGCGTATTTCTTCAGCGCTTGCATGTACCAGCTCATCCCGCCTCCCCTTTTATGGACTTTTTACGGTTGGACTGCTGCCCGGGGATTATCGCTCCATACTTGCCCGGGCGGGGGGCGCGACCAGGCGGGCGCGCTCGACGGCCTCGGGAAGGCGGGTCACCACTTCGTCCGCGCCGGCAGCGCGCAGGCGGCCGTTGATGCGCTCAAGGTTTCCGCTCGCGTTCCAGAGGGCGACGACGATTTTCTGCTGCGTGAAGCGGCTGCGCAGGCGCTTTGCGAGGTAGCTGGCATTGGCGGCCGCGGAAGGCGGCACCGCGGATATGACGACGGCCCCGCAGCCGGCCTCGGCGACCCGCTCGATCATCTCCGAGGCGAGGATGTCCCTCGGCAGGAGGAGCGTCTCGAAATGCTCCGGCGCGAGCAGGCGCGCGAGCATGAGGCCCGCGATGTAGTCGGCGTCGTCGTGCGCGGGGACGATGCACAAGGGCGGCGCTGCTCTCGAGAGGGCGGGTTCCTTCGCGGAAATCGTGGTCTGTCCCTGATTGTTCTTCTCCCGGCCGTTGCCGTCGAGCTCCTCGACGATGCGTTGCAGGCTGTCGAAAACGAAGCGCTGGCGGTTCTCGTCGAGCGCGTCGCGCTGGCGGTCGCGCTTCGCGAGAACCAGCGCGGGCAGCAGGACCTGCTCGTACAGCGCGGGCAGGCCGCGCTCGCGGGCGTATTCGTCGACGACGTCCAGCGCCTCGTCGTACTCGAGCGCGACCAGGCGCTGGTAGAAGCGCACCTCGACCGGCAGCACCGGCTCCACGCCGAGGATGATGTTGAGGAATCCGAGCTGCGGGATGTGGCGGCCGGCCACCGCGACGCAGACGGTGAGCGGCGTGGCGAGCAGCAGCCCGATCGGCCCCCATAGCCAGGTCCAGAAGAGCGCCGACAGCACGATGGCGATGGGCGACAGGCCCGTGCTTCCGCTGTAGAGCCAGGGCTCGATCACGTACGCGACGGTAAATTCGAGGATCGCGATGATGCCCGCGGTCCAGGCGACCAGCTCCCAGCCGTCCGAGATCGCGAGCGCGAGCGTGATCGGCAGCGCCGCGGCGATCGAGGCGCCCAGGTAAGGAATGAAGCGCAGGATCGTCGCGAGCAGCCCCCACAGCAGCGCGTTGGGAATGCCGATGAAATACAACGCCACGCCGAGCGGCAGGCCGTAGAAGATATTCACCACGAGCTGCATCAGCAGGTAGCGGGTCACGCGCTGCGCCGCATCCTCCATCGCCTGGGTCGTGAGGTGGATCTGGCCCTGCCCGACCAGCCGCATCAGCCGCTCGCGCAGGTCGTCGCGCTGAAGCAGGATCAGCGCCGTGATCACGATGACCCCGACCGCCGTCGCGAGCAGCGCCAGCGCGGACGCGCCCAACATGCCGATCAGCTCGAACGGCGTCGTCGGCAGGTCCACGGCGGGCTTCTGGGGCGCCGGTTTCTGCGGCGCCGGCTTCTGCGCCGTCTCATCGGCCTTCGCGGCCGCTTCCTTCTCCATCTCCTTCAGGGCCTGCGCCGCCTTGCCGAGGTTCCCGGTGGGCTGCGAGTGCAGCGCGCGCAGCTTGTTCGAAATGTTGACTCTGTACTCGGGCAGCTTGCCGACGAGGCTGACGACCTGCTTGCCCGCGACCCAGCCGATCGTGCCGAGCAGGCCGACGAACAGCGTGACGACGATCAGCGTGGAGGCGACCCGGCCGAGCCGCAGCCCCTCGAAGCGGCGCGCCGCGGGAGCGAGCAGGAAGCCGAACAGGATCGCGAGCGCGAGCGGGATGAGGACTTCGCGCGCGAGATAGAGCGCCGCGGTCGCCACCACGAGCACGAGCAGCGGCGTGGCCCTGAGGCGCGGCGTGCGATCGGCGAGCGATGCCATGCGGAAATATAGGCAGGCAAAGACGCGATCACCCGTCGGGCGGCTCCTCCGAACGGCCTAACGCAGCTTCATCAAGTCAGGGACTACCCGACCAGCGTCGTGCGCCATGATGCTCAGCGTCGTCCGCCACGATGCTCAGCGTCGTCCGCCACGATGCTCAGCGTCGTCCGCCACGATGCCTAGCGTCGTCTGTCGTACCACGCATGGCAGTCCGTCCGGCTGCGCAGCGAGCGGCCTCCCGTAATGATTCCCTTCGCTATGAAGACGAAGAGGTCCCGCCAGCCGTAGAGCTCCAGCTTGCGGGCGCTGGTGCGCAGCGGGTGCCTGTGCAGGATCACGATCGATCTGCCTTTGCGTCGCGCCATGCGTTTCAGCCGGACGAACAGCTCGATCTCCTCGCTCGCGTAGAGCTCCTCGCTGAAGCCGCCCGCCTCGCGAAAGCTCGCTGCCTCGCAGAAGATGAACGATCCCGCGGCCCATTTGGCGAGCCGGCTCACCGCGTTCCAGAGCGTTGCGCCCAGGAGGGCCGCGCCGCCTCCCGTACCACCGTAGGAAACCGTCGCCCCGCCGGCGAGGCAGCGGCCGAGCAGGATCTGCTCCCGGGCTTCGGCAAAAAGCGAAACCGTCGGGCTCGAGTCCGCATCCACGAAGACCAGCCATTCGCCGCTCGCCTGCGCAGCGCCGGCGTTGCGCGCGCGCGAAATCCGGTTGATCGGCTCGAACACCACGGTCGCGCCCGCCGCCCGGGCGATCTCCGCCGTGCGGTCGGTGGAATTGTTGTCGCAGACGATCAGCTCCGCGTCGTCGAATACTTTCATCGCCGCACGGATGGCGCGCAGGGATTCGCCGAGCAAGCGTTCCTCGTTGAACGCCGGCACGATCACGGAAACCTTCATTCCTCGGTCCGGGGTCGGACTTTGTCGCCGCCTAGTTGCAGAGCACCAGGTTGGCGAACTCGACCAGCATCCCCGGCTTCAGATATGCAGAAAACGCGGCTGCAGCCGCGAAAGAAATCGTCCCCACAAGAAGAATTCTGATGAAAAAAGCATTCCGCCTGCTCATGCCGCAGCCGCCGCCGGACGGCGCTCGGCGAGCGGCTTCTCGTTGACCGGCAGGTTGACGAGGGCGGCGAAGATGCTCAGGCCGATCGAGGCCACGAAGGCGCCTTTGTACGAGCCGGTGGTGTCGTAGAGGTGGCCCGCGAGCCACACGCCGATGAAGCTGCCGATCTGGTGGCCGAAGAACACGATCGAGGCGAGCATCGCGGCGTAGCGCATGCCGAAGATCTGCCCGACCAGGCCGTTGGTGAGCGGCACGGTGCCCAGCCACAGCAGACCGATGCCGCACGCGAAGACGTAGAGGACTACGGGCGTAAGCGGCAGGAACACGAGCATCGCGATCAGGAAGCCGCGGATCGTATAGATGGCCGAGAGCAGGTACTTCTTGCTGACGCGCCCGCCGAGGTAGCCGGCGCTGAGTGTGCCTACGATGTTGAAGAGACCGATCAGCGCGAGCGCCGTCATGCCGTGCTCGACCTTGAGGCCCGCGTCGGTGACGAACGACGGCAGGTGCACGGTCAGCATCGCGATGTGGAAGCCGCAGACGAAGTAGCCCCAGAAGAGCATGTGGAAGCCCTTCTCGCGCAGCGCCTCGTGCAGCGCCTGGCCGATCGATTGCGGCGCCCCGCCGGCCGCGGCCGGCTTGCCGGCGAGCGGAATGGCGAGCGGAATCACCAGCGCCACGACGCCGGCGAGCGCGAAGAGGGCCGCGTGCCAGCCGTAGCCCGAGATCAGGAACTGGGTGAGCGGCAGCAGCGCGAACTGTCCGAACGAGCCCGCCGAGGTGGCGATGCCCATCGCGAAGCTGCGCTTCTCGGGCGCGACGGTGCGGCCGATGATGGCGAGGATGATGCCGAAGGACGCGCCGCCGAGCGCCATCCCCAGCAGCAGCCCGCAGTTGAGGTACATGCCCACCGGCGAGGTGATCACCGACATGCCGGCGAGCCCGAGCATGTAGCACACCGCCGCGCCGGCGATCACGCGGCCCGGTCCGTAGCGGTCCGCCACGCCGCCCGCCACCGCGCCGAGCGCGCCCCAGGCGAGGTTCTGCAGCGCCATCGACAGCGAGAACACTTCCCGGCCCCAGCCGTACTCGAGGCTCATCGGCTGCAGGAACAGGCCGAAGCCCGCGCGCACGCCGAAGGTGATCGTCATGATGATGCAGCCGCAGGCGAGGACCATCGCCGGGGTACGCCAGCCTCGAGTCGTCATCCGCGCAGTCTAGCGCAGGCGGACGCTCCGGCTGCAGTACAGATCCGCGGAAATTGCGTTACGCCGCCGAGATTTGCGGCAACTCGAGATCTCTCAGGGCCTTGCCGCGGTCGATCACCACCACCCGGCTCGCCATCGCGATGGTCTCGGGGCGGTGCGCGACGATGATGCGGGTGAGCTTCATATCCTTGATCGCCTCGTTCACCGCGCGCTCGTTGAGGATGTCGAGATGGCTCGTCGCCTCGTCCAGCACCAGGATCTTCGGCTGCCGGTAGAGCGCCCGCGCCAGCAGCACGCGCTGCTTCTGTCCGCCCGACATGGTCGTGCCGATATCGCCCACCAGCGTGTTGTAACCCATCGGAGTCGCCATGATCTCGGCGTGGATCGCCGCGAGCCGCGCGCATTCCTCGATGCGCTCCTGGCTCGGCAACGGATCGAAAAAGGAGATGTTGTCGGCGATCGATCCGCGAAACAGCGTGTCGTCCTGCATCACGGTGCCGACCATCTGGCGGTAGTTGGCGAGCCCCAGGCTCTTCAGCGGAATCCCGCCCACGCTGATCTCGCCCTCGCTCGGCTGCAGCAGGCCGAGCAGGATCTTCACCAGCGTGGTCTTGCCCGACCCGGACGCGCCGGCGATGGCGATGCACTCGCCGGCCCGGATCTTCAGATCGATGCCCTGCAGAACGAATGGCTCGACGCTCGAGTAGCGGAAGCTCAGCCCCTTCACCTCGATTTCCGGCGCGACGCGCGCGACGTCCACTTCGTCGGTAGCGAACTCCTCCTCCGCCTCGGTCAGCACGATGTCCGCGACCCGCTCGCCATGCAGGCGCAGCATGCGCAGCTCGAAGAGCTTGTCGATCAGGCCGGCGACGCGGCTGGAGAACTGGTCCTTGTAGGCGATGAACGCGAACAGCATGCCCACCGAGAAATTGCGCTCGAGCACGGCGAGCGCCGCGAGCCAGACGATGATCACGCGCTCCACGCCGAAGAGCAGCGTGTTGGCGCCCTGGTAGGTGATGCCGATGCGCTGGATGCGCAGGTCCGCGTTGAACTGCTCGGCGAGCATGTTCATCCATCCCATGCGCCGCTCCTCGGCGCGCCCGAACAGGCGCACGCTCTGGACGCCGCGCGCGGTCTCCAGGAAATGCGACTGCTGCCTGGCGGCGTGGATGATCTGCTCGCCCGTCGCCTCGCGCAGCGGCCGGTAGACGGCCCAGCGCAACGCTGCGTAGAGCAGCACCGCGATCAGCGCGATCGCCCCGAGCTGGACGCTGTAGATGAGCATCATCGCGAAGGTGCCGGCGACCATCACGCCGTCGACGACGGACTGGACGAAGCCGGTGGTGAGCGTCTTCTGGATGGTGGAGATCGAGCCGAAGCGCGACACGATGTCGCCGAGATGGCGCTTCTGGAAATAGTCGAACGGCAGCTTGAGCAGGTGGCCGTAGACGTTGCCCAGCCACTGGAAATTCAGGCTGGTGCTCAGGACCGTGACCACCCAGCTGCGAAAGAGAGCGATGCCCGCCTGGATCGTCACCAGCAGGATGAACCCCAGGCCGAGGACGGTGATCAGGTCCCGGTCCGCCGAGACGAGCGCCTGGTCGACCACCCATTGCATGTAGAACGGCGCGACGATGGTGACGACCTCGAGCGCGAGGGCGAGCAGGAACACCTGCACCATGCCGCGCCCCAGGCCGAGGACCCGGCCCATCAGGCCGAAGAGGCTGAAGCGCTGCGCCTCCTCGCGCGGGGCGAAGCCCGCCGCCGGCGCGAGCTCGAGCGCTACGCCGCTGAAATGCTTGCCGAGCTCGGCGATGGAAATGGCGCGCTCGCCGATGGCCGGGTCGTGGATCGTCGCCCTGCCGCGCGATAACGCCTTCAGCACCACGAAGTGATTCATATCCCAATGCAGCACACAGGGAAGCTTCAGCGCCGCGAGATGCTCGAGGTCGAGCTTCAGCGGGCGGCTCGCGAGCTGCAGCGCCTTTGCGATCTCGATCAGGTTCTTGAGCGTCGCGCCTTTCAGCGACACGGAAAAGCGCCGCCGCATCGTCGACAGGTCCGTGCGCAGCCCATGGTGGCCGGCGACCATCGCCAGGCACGCGAGCCCGCATTCGGCCGCCTCGGTCTGCAGGATCAGCGGCAGCCGCCGCCCAAAGCCGAACTGCAGGAACGATTGCGCGGCGTTCACAGGCGCCCTGTAACGCTTATGAGCGGCTCGATCACCCATTCGTAGAGCTTGCGATGCTCCAGCACGAGGCTCGCTTCGAGCTGCATGCCGGACTTGAGCGGCTCGGCCTTGCCGTACGCGCGCACTTCCTGGGAATCCAGCGACACGCGGATCCGGTAGAGCGGATCGGTCGAGCCCGGATCGCGCGCGAGCGGCAGCGTGATCTCGCTCGGCTGCAGCGCGCTGCGCGAGATCTCGCGCACCACGCCGCGGTACTGGCCGAACTTCTGGTACGGAAACGCCTGGTAGCGCACCAGCACCTCGGTGCCGGCCTGGATGAAGCCCACCGCCTTCGTCGGCGCGTACAGCTCGGCCTCCAGCCGGCCGTCCGTCTGCAGGATCGAGGCGAGCGGCTGGCTGGTCGAGACCGACTGGCCCGGCTCCGCGGCGATGGCGGTCACCACGCCGGCCTGCGGCGCGAGGACGACGATGCGCCTGCGCGCCTCGCTCTCGGCGAGGTCCTGCTGGATCTCGGCGACGTTGCGCTCGAGCGTCGAGGCCTCGCGGCGCGCCTTGAGCGGCTGATCGCGCAGATCGCCTTCGAGCGTCGCGAGGTCGAGCTTCAGCGCGGTCCGGTTGCGTTCCAGCCCGCGCAGCCGCGATTGCTGGTCGATCACATCGGCGGCTTTCTCTTGAAGCTGCGCCTCGGAGACGAAGCTGGACTTCCTCAGGTCCGCATAGCGCTGGGCCGAAGCTTCCGCGAGCTGCACCCGCCTCTGCCCGAGCGCGATCTCGGCGCCGATCTGCTCGATCTGCCCCTCGATCTCGTTGCGGCGCTTCTCGAGCGCGGACTGCTGCTGCCGGGTCTGGATCCGCTGCTGGCCCAGCTCGGCGCGCAGCCGGTCGATGCGGCTCTCGAGCGCCCGGCTGATCGCGGTCTGCGTTTCGCCGCGGGCGCTGCTCGCGCGCTCGCTCGAAAGCACGAACAGCACGTCGCCCTGGCTCACGGTCTGCCCGTCCGACACCTTGCGCTCGACGACGACGCCGGTCTGGGTCGGATAGATCCTCACCAGCCCCTGGTCGGGGAGCAGCACCCCGGGGACCGTGGCCTTGCGGTTGAAGCCGAAGAGAAAAAAGAACGCCACGACGGCAACCGCCACCGCAGCGAAAAGCGTAGTGAGCACCGCGAACGAAACCGGCCGCGCGAGCAGGATCGTCCCGTGGAGCTTCTGCCGCTGGTGGTCCAGCGCTTCTTGTCGGAAGAGGTCCGGCATCGGTCTCTACTCAACATAGGGGGCGGGCGCAAGCTTGGGAATACTCCGCGCGGAGTATTCCCGTCTCTGGACGCCTAAGTATTCTTCCGGTGCTTGTGTCGTACAGGCGTGTTCATTCCTAACTTTTGGAGGCGCAACATGAGAGTGCTCGAAGCTGATGAAGTCGCATTCGCGAGTGGCAGCGGTCTGTTCCTGGATCTGGTCGGGGCTTTTCAGGTCGGAATGGCGATCGGAGAGGTGTTCAACGCGGCGCTCCCCGGGATGCCGGACCCCGCCACTTTCGAGTGGAGCCAGCTGACCGCCTGACCTCGCGGCTCAGCAGTGAGCAGCTTCCGGCGCGAGCCGGAGGCTGCCCGAAAGCCGCTTCAGAGCTTCCCTCAGCACCGATTCCCGGGTCATGCCGGAATCGATCCGCGCCCAGCCGCGCTCATCCGCCCATGCCGACAGGAGCAAGCCCACCTTCGCTTGATGCGAAGAAAACCCGCTGCGCGAGCTCTCGGGGTCGCGGCCGCACTCATAGCGCGAGCGCTTTTGCTTGCGCTCCAGCGCCGTATCGGGCGGCACGTCCAGAAAGATCGTGAGATCGGCCTCGGGCAGCGCGTTGACGGCGGCGAGAACGACTTCGGGCGGGCAGCCGAGGAGAAGCTCGGCTGCCGCGTGCTTCATCCAGTATCCGTCGAGCAGATAGACCTTGCTCGCCGCGCCGCGGCGGATCGGCTTGAGCGTGAGGGCGATCATCCAGAAGATGAACAGCGCGCGCGCGACGCCATCCATCGCCGGGACGCACTGTTTGAGCCGCTCCGGTCCGCCGGCGAGGAATGCGCATTCCGGAAACTGCGTCACGTCGAAGAGGTCCCACTTGTCGACGATCTCGGTCTCGAATCCGCGGCTGGCGAGCGCCACGGCGAGATTGCGCACCAGCGTCGATTTTCCCGCACCGTCGCAGCCTGCTATGGCGATCATCGGCATGCGCATCGTCCTCGACGTGCCCGCCATCGCTGGCGGGCACGTCTGCGTTCCTTAGAGGAGCTGCCCGTCGAGCGGCGAAGGCCAGCCGGGGAAGCCGGGCCCCTTAGGCGGAAAACCAGGCAAGCCGGGCATGCCGGGCATGGGCAGGTCGGTGAAGTAGAGCCCGCCGGCGACCTGCTGGACTTCCTTCTGGGACAACGAACGAAGCGAGTCGCCTGACACGCTGGCGGCAACACGACGCTCTGCAAGCTGTTTTAGACGCATGACTATGTCTCCCGCGAATGATTGAAAGATAGATCTTCGAACCCGTGACGCGCTCTCAACATATGAAACCGCCGCGGGTTTGCAAATACTCCGCGCGGAGTACTAGCGCGCCGCCGCGGTCCAGGTCGAGACCGGCCGCGTCGCGAGGTTGCGATTCGAATAGCGCGCGTCGTGCGTGATCTCCGCGCCGACCCAGGCAGGCAGCTCCACGCTTTGCGTTTCCGAGGCGAGCTCGACCTCTGCGACGATGAGCCCTTCGTTCGCGCCGGAGTACTCGTCGATCTCCCACGCCATCCCCGCATGCTCGACGACACGCCGGCGCTTCAGGACGATGCGCCCGGCGCAGCATGCGGCCAGCATCTCGCCGGCATCGCGCAGCGGGATCGGATATTCGAGCTCGTGACGGCTGATCGATCCGGGCTTTCTGAAGGTCTTCACCGCGAGGAACGCGGCCTCGCCCGCCACACGCACGCGGACTTCCGCCTCGCTATCGATTGCGACATAGCCCTGGACGAGCTGGACCGGGACCTGGCGTCCCTCCGGCGGCGTGCCGCGCACCAGATATTTGCGCTCGATCTCCATGCCCCGCCCTAATCGGCGACGAGCAGATCGGCCGACGACCATTCCGCGATGCTTCTCGCATACATGCTCTCCAGGCCGGCGGCCTCGTGCCCTGCGAGGTGCGCCAATTGCCTCGCGACTTCGACTCCCTTTTCCGGCGGCCTCTGCCCGTCGATCGTCAGCCATATGTACGAATGCGGTGCGGCCAGCCGGAACAGCGGCGAGCGCTCGATGAGGATAAGGGTTCCGTCGGATTCGTAGGCCATCTTGATGAGCGGATTGCGCCGCGGTTGTCCTGTGCCGGCGGCTGCGTTTTTATTCGAAAATAAGATCTCCGGGAAGGACGGATGCAGGGCGTGCGCGACGAGGCACGTCTCGATCTGCTGAAAGAGCTGCAGGCATTTGTCGACGTAGTCGTACGTCGCGTCCGCATCGTCGAACCGTACGCAGGAGACGAGCCCGAGGTAGCTCCGCGCGAGCGGATCCTGCAGGCCGAGCGTGCGCTCGATCTTTCGATAGCGCCACTTTTCCCGCGCGAGCGTTTCGCCGTGCATCGACAGGTAGGTGTCCATCGCGCAGTCGATCAGCGCGCGCGAATTGAAGGCGCAGGTCGGAAGATCGCCGGCTTCGAGAGTGCCGGCCACGTCCGCGAAGATATTCGAGAGCATGGCCTCGCCGCTTCGCACGAGGAACCTTGCGAACTCCTTCTGCGGCAGGCGCAAGCGCAGCGCTTCGAAGGTTTCTTCGTGCGCGAGGGGAATGCCCGTCCTGATCCTGTGCAGCAGGTCGATCTCCACCGCGGAGAGCACGCCGCCGGCGGCGGCCCTCCGGTAGACATCGGCCACCGACGCCGAGGAAAAGAACATCGGCGCGACGATCCGGTCGCCGAGCATCAGGCTCTTGAATTTCGCCTCGTCGGCCTTGAACGGCTCGACCGAATCGACGATCAGGTAGACGTCGACGTCCGAGCGCGGATTGCCGAGCCCCTCGGCGATCGAGCCGCCCAGAAAAACACACTCGATCCCGGCCGCCTCGCTCCCGACCGCGATCAGCTCGAGCAGCTCTTTCCTCGAGATCGAAAGCTGCGGCTGGATTTGATCGTAAGAATACGCACCCATGCGTCACCCCGCGAGCGTGTTTCCGAAAGCGCTCTCCCGCTAAACCTCGACGAACCGGGGGGAAATTCCACCGGGCCCGATATAGACCGGCGGGGGAACCGGG
>Ga0209131_1000855_pt1 | contig 21333 bp, 21 predicted proteins | sample GraSoi_2013_40cm_FD_185826 | JGI IMG/M metagenome (GOLD analysis project Ga0209131, IMG submission 185826) | Grasslands soil microbial communities from the Angelo Coastal Reserve, California, USA - Sample 9_17_2013_40cm (SPAdes) (version 2) | ecosystem: Environmental > Terrestrial > Soil >... | reverse complement strand
TGTTCTTTGGCAAGCCCAGGATGAAATTTCTGACCGTTTGCCGTCCAATACGCTTCCCTCAATCATGCGAAAGGCCTCGATAGAGCACGCCATCACGTTGAACAACCGCATTTTTCCATATTCTACATCGTCGCCGCTCGCATACATGTAACAGGGCAAAACTCGCGGTGGTTCCCACTCGTGATCACCGGGCTTGTCCCGGCCATCCCGATAATCCGGCACTGTGGCATCCTGATCGAGATCGCCGGGACAAGCCCGGCGATGACGCGATGGGCTCTGCCTGTTATGTACGACCCCACAGGATCCCATGTTAATTGTTACCCGAGGCGAAATCCGATCCAGACACCTGCATCAAATCAAGCGCCGGCTCCGTTTTACGGATTCGATCGCAGGCCGGAGGCCGCTCCTCACCCGAACAGGGCCGCACAGATCTGCTCCGACGCCATCGGCTTCTCGCATCGCTTCACGTGCGTAAAACGCAGAGGAATGACCTGGGCATCGTAGCCCGTTGCAAAAATAAAAGGGACGCCTCGCGCCATGAGTGCGTCGGCTACCGGGAAGGCCATTTCGCCTCCCAGATTGATGTCCAGGATCGCGCCGTCCAGGACCGTTTGTTCCAGGGCGTCCAAGGCGGCCTCCACGGCTGGAGCCGGCCCTATGACCTCGGCGCCGGCGCGTTCCAGAGCTCGCGCAATGTCCATGGCGACCAAATAATCGTCCTCGACGACGAGGATGCGCTTACGGGCGAGCCCAGAGGATTTCATGCGCCTCGTTCCTTTGGCCCCTCTCTGGCTAGCGGCAGCGCTATCGTGCACCGCAACCCAGCGTCGTCAAGCTCGTAGCGGGTTTCAGCATTGAGCGAGTACGGCAGGGCACGCTCGATCAGTTCCCGACCGTAGCCCCGGCGGTCTCGCCTGACTGCAACGCCGACAGCACGCTCTTCGATCCAGCTCAGCAGCAGGCAGGGGTCGCCGTCGATTTGCTCGACGTGCCAGCCGATCCGCAATCGGCCCTGATCCGTGGAGAGCGCGCCGTATTTACGCGCGTTGGTGGCGAGCTCATGCAGGCCCAGCGCGAGTACCTGCACGGTCGAGTTCCGGATTCTCACCTGAGGCCCGGAGACTTCGACCCGGTCGAGCAGCACATTGCGGCCGAGCGCATCCAGCTCGAGGCGGACCAGCGTACCGATCGTGATGGGCTCCTGCTCGGAGCGCGAGAGCAGGCTCTGCACGCGCGACAGCGCGATGAGTCTTTCGTCGATCCGCGCCTTGAAGGCGCCCAGGTCTTCGCTGGCAGCGAGCGTCTGGGCGATGATCGACTGCACGACTGCCATCAGATTGCGCGTCCGGTGCTGCAGCTCCGCGACCATGACTTCCATGCGCTCGGCAGTCGCCTTTTCTGCAGTGGTATCGCGACCGATGCCTCCGATGCGCTGCACGCGACCAGCGCCATCGAGAAGCGGGAAAACGTTGCCGCGTAGCCAGCGGATCTCGCCATCAGACGGCCGCTTGATACGGTATTCGAAGGTCACGCGCTCACCGGAAAGGGCCCGCGCGATGCAAGCCAGCGCTCGCTCCCGATCCTCGGAGACGACAAGCTCCGACCAGTCTTTCAGACTATTCTCCTCGAACGCGCCGTCCCGCTTCTCGCCGTAGACTCTCTCGAAAGCGGGGCTCCGGTATTCCACTCGCAGGGATTCCGCATTGCGAATCCAAATGACATCGGCGGAGGCTTCGGCGAACTGCCGGAACCGCTCCTCGTTCTCGCGCAGCGCCGCCTCCGCTTGGGCGCGCTCGACCGCTGCCCAGGTGCGCTCTGCGACGTCCCGAATCAGCTCGACTTCGGAGGCGGTCCACGCCCGCGGGACGGCGCTTTGCACCCCGAACACCGCGCCCCCCCGAGCCTCCTCGAGAAGCGTAACGCCGATGAACGCGACTATACGCGCTGCCCTCAGCTTCCAGCGCCCCGCCTCGCTAAGGCGAGGATCGTTCTCGATATCCTCGACGATAATCGCCCGCCCAGCGAGAAATTCCTCCACCAGCGCGGTACCGTACTCTGCAAGTACGAAACGCTCTGTTAGTGGAGCGCCATCGCGACCCCAAGTACCTCTGAGCACGACCTCCTCGCCACAGATTTCCCCGTAGCTGCATCGGCTCACGCGAAGATACTCGCCCACCATCCTGGACGCGGTTGCCGGGATCGCGCGGGGCTCGGTGAGCGCCCGCAACTCGTCGCTGAGCCTGAGCAGGAACGCCTCCCGCGCCTCGGTTTCGCGAAGCATATCCTCGGCCAGCTTCCGCTGCCGCTCGGCATATGCCGTGATATCGATGAACACCTCCCAGAGGCCGACGACCGCGCCTGTCTCGTCGCGGATCGGGCTTGCGGCACGGTCGACCCAGATCTCTCTCTCGACCCCATCCTCATGGATGAAACGGCATTGCTCGCCAAAGACGACGCTTTCTCCGGTGAGGACGCGACGAAGCACCGGCTCCCAGGAGGGTCGTCTCGCGGGCAGCGCCTCGAAGATGGGTCGCCCGAGCGCAGCGGGATGAAGACTGCCGAGAATGCGGGCATTGGCGTCATTGTAGAGAAGGATCGCCTCCTGTCCCCACTGCATGGATGCCGGAAAGCCGCTTCCCAGCATCACCTCGACGGCCGTTTTCAGGCTTTGCGGCCAGGATAAGATGGGGCCGAGCGGCGTCGACGCCCAGTTAAAGGTGCGGATGCGCTCGGCCATCTCGCCCCGGCCGTAGGGCCACACTGCCGTGTCCATCGCCAAACGGTTCTCGCCATCTCGCCTGTCAATCATCGCCGACGCAGGACGTGCCAACTCCATACCTCGAAGCACCGCAACGGGCAAAACGGTTGCAAAGCACTTTTGACCCGAGCGGTCGCGGGGCGCGGTTATCTGAAGCCGGGCGGCCTTATCTTACGCGACTTTCTTTCCTTTTTGCGTATCGGCGCAGATGACCCGCCTCTGCCGACGCGACAGGGCAGCGATTGGGTCGCCACCGAGGCAGCCGGCATGGGCGCTAAAGTTAGGCGACAGCCCGGGCAGCCTCACCTCTCCCCCCTTGCCTGAGGGCGCTTACGCCCGTCTTCGGCGGGCTATGGAGAGGTCGGAATTTGCGCGCTCTTCGCACAAATTCCGGGTGAGGGGGCCTCGCCACAGGCTCTGAGTCGCCAAATTTAAGCTTGCGGCGAGCCCTCAGCCCGACCCTCTCCCGCAAGCGGGAGAGGGAGCAGCGTCGCCGCACCAAATGCGATTGCCCTCCCCCTCTTGCTGGGGGGTTAGGGGACGTGAAGGAGTTCGCTTCGCCGTTCACGCCGTGAAGAATTTGAGGAAATGATCGATCACCCGGTCGGGCGCTTCCTCTTGCAGATAGTGCCCGGTCGTGAGCGGCTGGGCGTCGACGAGGTTGCTCGCGAACTTGCGCCACACCGTCGGAAATTCCTGCGTCGGCGGTGCCCCTCGCGTTCCCCACAATATCAAGAGCGGCATCCCGATCTGGCGGTCCTTGTCGGCCGCATCCATCTCGAAATCGATCGTGGCGCCTGCCCGATAGTCGCGGCAGGAGCCGGTGATCGTCTTGGTGGTGAAGCAGCGGATATATTCGTCCCACACGATCTTGGGAGGATTCCGGCTGCCGGCGCGGCCTTTCAGGAACCACTCGGCCGGAACGGCGCTGATCATCGTTACCGGAAGCGGCTCAGGCTGTGCCAGGAACATCCAGTGCCAGGTGTTGACGGCCCAGTTCTTGTTGGCGTTGCTCCACACATGGTAATTCGGCAGCATATCCAGGAGGCAGAGCTTCATCACCCGCTCCGGGTGATCGAGGCAAAGGCGATGGCTTAAGCGCGCGCCGCGGTCGTGGCCAGCCAGGAAGAAACGCTGGTGGCCCAGCCCTTCCATGACCTCGATCATGTCCTCGGCCATGACGCGAAAGCTGTAATTGATGTGATTGGGGCCGGGCTCTGGCAGCGACGAGTCGCCGTAGCCGCGCAGATCGGCGAGCACCACGTGATAGCGTTCCGCAAGCTTCGCGGCGACGGCGTACCACAGCACGTGATTGTTTGGATAGCCGTGCAGCAGCAGCAAGGGCGGGCCAGAACCGCCGTGGCGCACGCGAATGACGGCGCCCTTCGTGCGCATGTCGAGATGCTTGAACCCGGGGAACAGCGCCGCGACTTCCGCGCTGCCCCAGCGCGTCGGGTCGCGGGCATAATCAGCAGACGTCGCTTCGGCCAGCACCGTGGTATGCTGCGCCAATGACGGCGTCGCGACGCCCGCGGCCGCCGCGCCGGCGGCCAGGGCCTGAACCAGACCGCGACGGCTCAAGCCTTTGTCGATTTGTTCGGGTTGGAGATGCGTGGTCATTTCGGCCTCCCTGGTGAGTGTCGGCAAACCGACAGCGCAGCTTAGGCGGGAGACCGCTCGAATTCCAGCACCATTGCGGGCGGATCGGCTCACGAGACCGCTCACGGGCGAGGCGACCGTCGTCTGATTTCATTGTGTGACGATGGCCTGGGAATCCGGAGATTGACCGGCCTTCTGATTTGTGCAGCGCCGCACGCCCGGTTATAGCATGCGCAGACCAACGGGCTTACGTAGGTGCGCATGGCGACTGGGCGTGCAATCGATCATGTGGTGCTGGCTGTTCGCGACCTTGATGGCGCGGCTGCACGGTACGAACAATTGGGCTTCACTCTAACTCCCCGCGCGTCCCATGACGACCGCATGGGGACATCGAATCGTCTTGCCCAGTTCCGCGGCAGGAGCTTCATTGAGTTGCTCGAGGTGGATCGACCAGACAAGCTCGCCGCGCACGATCTCTCCCGCGTGCCCCCTTTCTTCAGCTTCGGCGATCACAATCGCTTGGCCCTCAACGAGCGCGAAGGGCTGTCAATACTTGTGTTCGCAAGCGACGATGCTCGCGCCGACATTCGTCGGTTCGAGGCTGCGGGACTCTCGACATTTCGGCCTTTCGATTTCGAGCGGCAGGCACGTTTGCCGGACGGGACGGAAGCCACCGTGGCTTTCACGCTGGCGTTTACGCAATCGCCGGAAATGCCGAGGATCGCTTTCATGGTTTCGCAGAACCGGGCGCAGGAGTTTTTCTGGAAAGCTGACTACCAGTTGCATCCAAATGGTGCGCAGGGGATAAATGCTGTCTATTTAGCCTCAATGTCGCCGAGCAGAGACGCAGCATTCATCAGCGCGATGTTCGATGGCGACATCGCTCCCATATCGGGAGGAATGCGCGTCTCGTGCGGCCCCTCACAGGAAGTACGCGTGCTCTCTCCGCAGGCACTGACGGAGCATGACCCTGCGTTTGAGGCCGGCTCAATCAGCCCCGTGCTGGCGGGCATCAGCCTGGTATCGAACGCTCGAAGAGACACCGTACCGGCACCGAGGGCGCGCGGTATGTTTATAGAGTGGGCAGCATCTTGATCCGACGGGTGCAAGGACGGCGCGACGGATAGGGATTGCCTCCCCCTCCAACCTCCAAGAGTCACCATGACCCATCAGCACCTCATCGTCGAAACCAAGGGCCGGGTTGGCATCATCCGCCTCAACCGCCCGCAGGCGCTCAACGCCCTCAACACCGAATTGATGTCGGAACTGGCCGCCACCATCGATGCGTTCGAGGCCGATGCCGGGATCGGCTGCGTGGTGATCACCGGCTCCGACAAGGCGTTTGCGGCTGGGGCCGACATCAAGGAAATGGCGGCCAAATCGTACATGGACGCCTTCATGGGAAATTTCGCCGCGTCCTGGGATCGCGTCGCCCATGCGCGCAAGCCGGTGATCGCGGCGGTCGCAGGCTATGCGCTCGGCGGCGGCTGCGAGCTTGCCATGCAGTGCGACCTCATCATCGCGGCCGATAATGCGCGGTTCGGCCAGCCCGAGATCAAGCTCGGCGTCATTCCGGGCATCGGCGGCACCCAGCGCCTCACCCGAGCGGTCGGCAAGGCCAAAGCGATGGACCTGATCCTCACCGGCCGTATGATGGACGCGGCCGAGGCGGAACGCTGCGGCCTGGTGGCGCGGGTGGTACCACTCGCCGAACTGATGAACGAGGCCATGAAAGCGGCCGATACCATTGCATCGATGTCGCTGCCGTCCGTCATGGTGGCTAAGGAGGCGGTGAACCGCGCGTTCGAGGTGTCGCTTGCCGAAGGCGTTGCGTTCGAGCGGCGGGTGTTCCATGCACTGTTTGCCACCGAGGACCAGAAGGAAGGCATGGCGGCCTTTGTGGAAAAACGGCCGGCGCAGTTCAAGAACCGGTAGATGCGTCATCTTGCGCGAATAAGTCGATGACCGCAGATCGGCTCAGTCCACCTGTTGTATCTTCGATTCCCGGATCACTTTGGCCCAGCGCTCGATCTCGGACTTCATCATGGCGGCGAACTCTTGCGGGGTGTCGGTTTCGGGCGTGTAGCCAATGAAGTTCAGCTTCTCCTTCACGTCCGGCAGCGCGATAATTCGCACCAGTTCGCGGTTGAGCAGGTTGACGATGTCCGCCGCCGTGCCGGCCGGCGCGACAGCGCCGACGAAGAAAGCACTTTCCTGGTTTGGGACGCCCGCTTCCGCGAAGGTCGGCACGTCGGGAAATTCCGGATCCCGCTTGCCGCTCGTCATAGCCAGCGGACGCACTTTGCCGTCCTTGATGAAGCTCGCCGCCGATGGCAGCGCATTGAACGCGATCTGAGTGTGCCCTCCGATGGTCGCCGCCATTGCGGGCGCGCCGCCGTTGAACGGCACGTGCACGATGTCAAGTCCGTAGGCGAGCTTGAAAAGCTCGGCCGCGAGCTGCGCCGACTGCCCGGTCCCGGCCGACGCGTAGCTGTACTTGGCGGGATTCTGCTTCACCAGTGCGATCAGTTCCTTCACGTTCGTGACCGGTATCGATAAATTGACGGTCAGGACGTGAGGCGAAAACGCCATCAAGGCGATCGGGGCAAACTCCTTGACGGCGTCGTAGTTGATCTTTCGGTAGTAGCTCGGGTTGATCACGAAGCTCGAAGTGACGAACAGGATCGTGTGGCCGTCGGGCGGCGATTTCGCCGTCATGGCGTTGGCCACATTGGTGGCGCCGGTCGGGATGTTCTCCACATAGAATTGCCCGCCCAGGCTGTCGGCGAGCTTTTGCGCGACGATGCGGCCAATGATGTCGACCGACCCGCCCGGCGCAAACGGAACGATCATACGCACCGGGCGCGACGGATAGGTCTGCGGCCAGGCGGTGCTCGCGCCGGCCGCAAAGACCGCGACAGAGCCCGCGAGACAGAGGAGTTGACGGCGACCAAGTCGGTTTTTGAGAGCCATGGGAAATCCTCCCGCACGGCAGGATACATGACGGCGTTGCTGCGTGAATGGCAAGTTTTGCGCAGAGCTGCCCAAAACCGCATCTCGACGATACATCGCAGGTGCGACGCGAGGGGCAACATTCTCCCTTGACCGATGCGCGGCCTTAAGCGCGTGATGGAGCGCGAAACGTGTGCTGAGTGCAAACCACGATGCTAAATTCTGAAAAAATGCTGAACTCCGACGAACTTGAACGCTACGCCCGCCATCTCGTTCTGCGCGAGGTCGGCGGACCCGGCCAAGCGGCGCTCAAACGCGCGCGCGTACTGGTGATCGGCGCCGGCGGCCTTGGCGCCCCGGCTCTGCTTTATCTCGCGGCGGCCGGCGTCGGCACGCTTGGCGTGGTCGATGACGATGCGGTGTCGCTCTCGAACCTGCAACGCCAGGTCATCCATGCCACGGCCGATGTCGGGCGCCCCAAAGTGGACAGCGCGAAAGCCGCGGTCGCGCGCCTCAATCCCCATGTGACGATCGAGCCACATGGTGTGCGCCTCACGGCCGCGAACGCCCTCGACCTCGTGTCGCGCTACGATCTCGTGGTCGACGGCAGCGACAATTTCGCAACCCGCTATCTGGTTTCGGATGCGTGCTATTTCGCGAAAAAGCCGCTCGTGACCGCAGCCGTCGGGGTGTTCGACGGCACGCTCACGACCATCAGGGCGCACGAGACGGCGCCCGACGGCGCGCCCAATCCCACCTATCGCTGCCTGTTCCCGGAGCCGCCGCCGCCCGGCACCGTTCCGGCCTGTGCGGAGGCCGGCATCTTGGGCGCGCTCACCGGCGTGATCGGCTCCATGATGGCGCTGGAGGCGATCCGCGAGATCGTCGGCTTCGGCGAGGGCCTGGTGGGCCGGCTGCTCATGGTCGATGCGCTCGCCATGCGGGTCGAAAAGTTGTCGTATGGATGGGATCCACACAATCCACTATCCGGTACCCACCCAACCATCCGGGACCTCTCGGTGCATGCGGGCGCCTCGGCCGGTCGTTAAAGCGAACCAGCCCTGTTCACTTGGTCCAGGTCGCGATAATGGCCGGGCCCTTCATGACGGACCACTTGTTCTTGTCGGCGGCAACCACTGTGAAGCAGTTGGGTTTGCCGCCTTTCCAGGTGGTGCAGTAGCCGTTGTCGTCGAGCTTCCAGCTGCCCTCGCTCCGGGCGCCGCCGTTCCCGGTGGGTACGCGCCGAACCTTGCCGTCAGCCGAGAACGTCATTTTGAATCTTATCCCGGATGGCGTTGCGGCCGTGAACTCGGCCCCATCGAAGAACGTCGATTGAATCTCTGCCGGCAAGAGCTTAGTGGCGGCAGTCGCAGCTAAGGGCAGAACGGCGCAGACCACAATCCCCGCGATCCATGGACGCATCGCAGTCCCCCTGTGTGAGTCGAGAAAACATCAACATTATATCCAATTTTCACCAAAAATAACGAGCTCGCCGCTGTTGCGACGTGAAACCGCAGATCAGGGATCAGGAGTGCCGGCTATGGGGCCTGGAGCCGCCAGTGCTCGTCAGGGACAGATTTCGCAGATGGGATTCGGCACACTTGATTACTGACTACTGATCCCTGATCCCCGCTACGGGCAGGGGCCGACGCAGAATTCGACGCCGTCGCTGTTGCGATAATGGCCGTTCGGCAGCCGGCCATAGCGGACGCAGCGTCTTTGATCCGCCGGGTCCCGAATATCGCGCCGGCATATGGTGTCGCCTTCGACCTCCCAACGGCCACGCGCGACGATGCCGGCGCCGGCGAGCGTCGCGGTGCCGTCGGCGAAGTGGATCGTGCACATCGCCTTACCGGCGACCTCGCCTGTTGTCGGCGTGCCACATAGGGGTACATCGACGAGTTCGCGGTAGAAGTCATCGGCGGTCATGGGCTGGCCGGCGGAAGGCTGGGTCGATTCGCGGCAGGCGGACAGCGCCAGCAGCGCCATCGCTACGCCAGCCGATCGAAAAGTCTGCAAACGGATCCTCGTCGCTACAGCATCGATGGCAGCACGCGGTCGGGAGGCCGGTGACCGTCCATGAATGCTTGAATGTTGATGATCACTTTCGCCCCCATCTCGGCGCGGCCTTCGATGGTGGCTGAACCAAGATGGGGCAGCAGCACGACTTTGCCGGCGCGTGCGAGGCGGACGAGCTTCGGGTTGACCGCCGGCTCGTGCTCGAACACGTCCAACCCTGCACCGCCGATCTCGCCGGCCTCGATCATGCGCGCGAGTGCGTTTTCGTCGATCACCTCGCCACGGGCAGTGTTGACGATATAGGCCTCCGGGCGCATGAGCTTTAGCCGGCGCGCCGACAGCAGATGATAGGTGGCCGGCGTGTGCGGACAATTGACCGAGACGATGTCCATGCGAGCCAGCATCTGGTCGAGGCTTTCCCAGTAGGTTGCCTCCAGCTCGCCTTCAATCTTCGGGATGACGCGACGGCGGTTATGGTAGTGAATTTGCAGGCCGAACGCACGCGCCCTACGGGCCACCGCCTGGCCGATCCGCCCCATGCCTATGATGCCGAGGCGCTTTCCACCGATGCGGTGACCGAGCATCCAGGTTGGCGCCCAGCCAGGCCACTCCTTTTCTGCCGTCATCACGGCGGCGCCTTCGGCCAGACGGCGCGGCACAGCCAGAATAAGCGCCATCGTCATGTCGGCGGTGTCTTCCGTGAGAACCCCCGGCGTGTTGGTGACGGTGATGCCGCGCTGGAGTGCGGTCGCCACGTCGATATGGTCGACCCCGTTGCCGAAATTGGCGATTAACCGCAATTGCTCTCCGGCTTGGCTCAGCAGGGCGGAGTCGATGCGGTCGGTCACGGTCGGGACCAGGATTTCGGCCGTTTTTACGGCCGCGACCAGATCGGCCTGGCTCATCGGAACGTCATCGACGTGGAGGCGGGTGTCGAACAGTTCGCACATTCGCACCTCGACCCTGTCGGGGAGCTTGCGCGTGACAACGACGAGCGGTCTTCGGCGACTAGCCATGCGTCAGCCTTCGGCAGTCCGCCGCGATCCGGCGGCGATAGCACCGAGCCTCCTCTCCCCGCTTGCGCGGGAGGCAAGGTGGGCGCGGGGGAAGGTACGGAGGGGGACGCCGCTTCGATCTCGGACCTGCGTCATTGTTCAACCCTCCTTAACCCTCTTCGTCGACACTGCCGCAAACGCGACAAGCGTAGCGTGGGGCCGCAGGATGCGATCCTTCTCTATCAGATGACCGGATCAAGACAAAGCATTGCTCGCAATGGAATGGAGCGAGGATCGTTGCACAGCCGGGCCGTGCCGCCGGCGCCGGTCGAGCGCTCCCATGCCGCGCGTAGAAATTCGGCGCCTATGCGACCGGTCATGATGGTTGCGCATTTGCTGAGTGGCTTCATACGACCGCTACTGGTGGCCCAAATGGTGGTCCAGTTGGCGGCAGTTCCGGTTCCTCGGACGGCACGCGCCGCCAATGACCAGAGTGAAGGCAGCGGTCTCCCGTTGCCGCGATTCGCCAGCCTGAAGTCCGACCACGTCAACGTGCGCGGGGGCCCGAACAAGGACCATGACGTGGCGTGGATCTATACCCGCCCCGCACTGCCGGTGGAGATTACGGCGGAATATGAGAATTGGCGACGAATTCGCGATCGCGATGGTACCGAGGGCTGGGTGTATCACACGCTCTTGTCCGGCAAACGCAGCGCATACGTGGCAAATCCCAAAACGCGGCCAGATCTCGTGCCGCTATACGAATCTGCGGACCGCATGAGTCCTTTGCGCGCGATGCTCGAACCCGGAGTGCTCGGCGCGGTCAGGCGTTGCAACGGACAGTGGTGCCGGTTTGCGGGCAATGGCTTTGACGGATGGATCGAACAGGGCCGCCTCTGGGGCGTTTACCCGAACGAGAAGATCGAGTGAGGGCAGCCTGTAGCCTGCATTGAGCCACCGGGTCCGGCCTCCGGCCGGCCCGATGATAAACTCCACGAAATGCGGGTGACTTCGCCAATCGCCAAGCCTCCCCCCGGTTTCGCTTGCGCTCAACCCGGGCTGCGAGTCTTCATTGCTAATGCTACGGCTTCGGTCAACGCTGTTTGGGCCTCAGCCTCACCACCACGTCGACACGGCTGATTTCGTAGCCCTCGGGCACCTGAGGCAATTTGCCGACGATCGAATCGGCGTCCGGAATATCGACCAAATTGTGCTCGTTCTCGATGAAGAAGTGGTGGTGGTCCGAGACGTTGGTGTCGAAATAGGTCTTCGAGCCATTGACCGTCACTTCTCGCAGCAGCCCGGCACCGGTGAATTGATGAAGCGTATTGTAGATCGTGGCCAGGGAAACGGCGATCTTGGCGCGGCTTGCCTCTTCGTAAAGCATTTCCGCGGTCAGGTGGCGGTCGCCCTTCGCGAACAAAAGCCAGCCAAGGGCTATGCGTTGACGCGTTGGGCGGAGGCCAACCTCGCGCAGAAGCGCCTGGACATCGTGCCAGGGGCAGCCGTTGCGGCCGTCCGCTGAGGCCTTACGCCCAGCATCCGCCGAAACCTGATTGGGGGTAATCCGGGGACCGAACTCGCTCACGTCACGCTCTCTGGGACAAGCCCTCTAGAACAATGGTTCATTCGTAATTGTATCCATCGCCTGGACTCGTTGCAAGTCTTTCGCAACAACTTATATGCCGGCATAGTCGCCGCTGACCGATCGCCCGAAGAGTGATCGGCCCCGCATCTTTGCCCAACCCGTGCAGTATGTTAGGGAATGGAACTTATGTGAGACCGCGCACTGCGGCGAGGACCGATTTGGCATGCAGAATCGACGTTCGAGCTTTGAATTTGAGGATTTGCTTGCTTGCGGCCGCGGCGAAATGTTTGCCGGCGGTCCGCAACTGCCTTTGCCGCCGATGTTGATGTTTGAGCGAATCAGTGAAATCTCGGAGCAAGGCGGCGAGCACGGGCGGGGGCTTGCCCGCGCGGAACTCGACTTGAAGCCGGACCTGTGGTTTTTCCCTTGTCATTTCAAGGGTGACCCCGTCATGCCGGGCTGTCTCGGGCTGGACGCTTTGTGGCAGCTTGTCGGGTTTTTCCTCGGCTGGGCCGGGGCCGAGGGCAAGGGGCGGGCGCTCGGGCTCGGCGAAGTCAAGTTTTCCGGAACGGTTGTTCCGACTGTCAAGAAGTTGGTGTACGGCATCGACATCAAGCGGATCATGCGATCCAAGCTCGTGCTCGGCATCGCCGACGGGTGGGTGTCGGCGGATGGTTCAATCATCTATCGTGCGTTGGATCTCAAGGTCGGACTGTTCCGCGATGTTGTGGCCCTGGCGCCCGCAGCGTCCTGAATCGGGCCATTCGCGGACCCCCTCTGTACCCTCCCCCGCAAGCGGGTGAGGGTAAATCGCTTTACCCGTCCGCTTGCGGAAGGGTGGGGAGAGGATTTCGCAGACCTTGGGTTATTTCAGGAGACAGGAAGAAAGGTCATGAGGCGGGTCGTCGTCACCGGGATGGGCATAGTCTCCTCCATCGGCAACAACACGCAGGAAGTGCTGGCAAGCTTGCGGGAAGCGAAGTCCGGGATCTCACGGTCGGACAAATACGCCGAACTTGGGTTTCGCTGCCAGGTGCACGGTGCGCCCACGCTCGACCCCCAAGAGACGGTCGATCGCCGGGCCATGCGCTTTCTGGGGACGGGCGCCGCCTGGAATCACGTCGCCATGGAGCAGGCGCTGCGCGATGCCGGTCTTGAGGCAAACGAGATTTCCAACGAGCGCATCGGCATCATCATGGGCTCCGGCGGCCCTTCGACCCGCACCCTGATTGAGGCCGCCGACACCACCCGGACCAAAGGTCCAAAGCGCGTCGGTCCGTTCGCGGTGCCGAAGGCGATGTCGTCCACCGCTTCCGCGACGCTCGCCACTTGGTTCAAGATCAAGGGCGTGAGCTATTCGATTTCCTCGGCCTGCGCGACTTCCAATCACTGCATCGGCAATGCCGCCGAGATCATACAGAGCGGCAAGCAGGATATGATTTTCGCAGGCGGCTGCGAGGACCTCGATTGGACTATGTCGGTGCTGTTCGACGCCATGGGGGCGATGTCGTCGAAATTCAACGACACGCCGGAAAAGGCCTCCCGCGCCTATGATGCGGCCCGCGACGGATTCGTCATCGCGGGCGGCGCCGGCGTGCTGGTGCTCGAGGAACTCGAGCACGCGAGGGCGCGCGGCGCCAAGACCTATGCGGAAATCGCCGGCTACGGGGCCACCTCTGACGGCTACGATATGGTCGCGCCGTCGGGCGAGGGCGCGGTGCGATGCATGCGGATGGCGCTCTCGACCGTCGAGGCGCCGGTCGACTACGTCAATCCCCACGCCACCGCCACGCCGATTGGCGATCTCAAGGAAATCGAGGCGCTGCGTGAGGTGTTCGGAGCGAAATGCCCGCCGATCTCGGCGACCAAATCGCTCACCGGCCACTCGCTCGGCGCCGCCGGGGTGCAGGAGGCCATCTACTCCTTGCTGATGATGAACAACGGCTTCATCTGCGAAAGCGCCAATATCGAAAACCTAGATCCGGAGTTCGCCGATATGCCGATCGTGCGCGAGCGTCGCGACAACGCGGCCGTCGGCTGCGTGCTGTCGAATTCGTTCGGTTTCGGCGGCACCAACGCGTCGATCGTTCTCAAGCGATTGGATGCTTGACCCTCGATCGTTTCCGATTCGGTTACCTCATCGGCGCGATTGCCCTTCCCCGGCTTGATCCGGGGATTGACCAGACAATTCAGGCCAAGTGTTTACTAGACCGCGTTCTGGTCGTATGGAGCCCGCATTCGGATCGGGGTTTGGTGCTCTGGGGAGACTTCTTGCATGTTGATGAACGGCAAGCGTGGCCTCGTAATGGGGGTTGCGAACGATCACTCGATTGCCTGGGGCATTGCCAGGACGCTGGCAGCTCACGGCGCGTCGCTCGCTTTTACCTATCAGGGCGATGCCCTGAGCCGGCGTGTGAAGCCGCTTGCGCAGTCGGTCGGCGCCGACTTGGTGCTGCCTTGCGACGTCGAGGACTTAGCCTCGGTCGACGCCGCGTTCGCGGCGTTGAAGGACAAATGGGGCAGCATGGACTTCGTCGTCCACGCCATCGCGTATACCGACAAGAACGAGCTCAAGGGCCGCTACGCCGACACCTCGCGGGAAAATTTCATCCGCACCATGGTGATCTCCTGCTTCTCCTTCACGGAGATCGCGCGCCGCGCAGCCGACCTGATGCCGAATGGCGGCGCGATGGTGACGCTCACCTACAACGGCGGGTCGCGAACGATGCCGAACTACAACGTCATGGGAGTGGCAAAGGCTGCGCTCGAAGCCTCGGTGCGCTATCTGGCGGTCGATTTCGGCGCGAGCCGCATTCGCGTCAATGCGATTTCGGCGGGACCCATCCGCACGCTGGCGGGCGCCGGCATCACGGATGCGCGTTTCATGTTCGCCTTCCAGCAACGCCATTCGCCGCTGCAGCGCGGCGTCACTCTCGAAGAGCTTGGCGGCGCCGGCCTCTACCTGCTCTCGGACCTCTCGGCCGGCGTCACCGGCGAGATTCATTTTGTCGATTGCGGCTACAACATCATCGCCATGCCGCATCCCGACGCGCTGCGGGGTGATGCCGGTTCGGACGAGTGACGTTTAAGGAAAAGGCGATGAACAACCCAGTCTGTCCGAAAACCGGAGCGCCTATGTGGCGCGGGGTACGCCCTATGGTTCTTGAATACAAGGGCGCCCGCAGGACCTTCGATATGCCGGGTTGGTATTGCGACGCGTCCGAGGAAAGCATTCATACTGGTGAAGACATGGAGACATCTGATCGCGCACTCAATCGGCTTAAGGCGACGCGGGAAGGGTTGTCCTACAAACCCTGAAGAGCACACGATCGTGATGCTCGCACTGTCTCAAAGTTTTCCCAGGCGGTAAGGGGTCTGCGATGGCGGCCACGGAGCCGAACGTGCTGCCGTCGTCGGCTGAGCATCGGAATCGAATACTTCGCATCTTTACGAAGCAACTACAGTTGATGGGCCTTGATTGAGCCCACGCAAAGGGACGGACCATGCGCATCAAGGCGAACGGCATCACCTTCAACTGCGAGATCGAGGGCTCTGCGGACGCGCCCTGGCTCGTCTTCAGCAATTCGCTCGCCACCAACCTTTCCATGTGGGACCCGCAGGCGGCCGATCTTGGCCGTTCGTTCCGCTTGCTGCGCTATGACCAGCGCGGCCACGGCGGCACGGATGCACCGGCTGGCCGCTACACCTACGCGACGCTGGTGGCGGACGCGCTCGCCCTCTTCGATGCGCTCGACATCGAGCGTCCCCATTTCTGCGGGTTGTCGATGGGTGGCGCGACCGCGCTCGGGTTGGCGGAACTCCACCCCGACCGGGTCGACCGCGTCGTGGTGTGCGACTCACCGGCGATGTCCACATCCGCGACGGCCCAGCAATGGGAGGAGCGCATCGCTGTGGCGCAGAATGGCGGCATGGAGGCGCTTGTGGAGTCCACCATGGCGCGCTGGTTCCCGCCCGAAACCCATGCCGCGAACCCGCCGCATCTCGAAAAGGTACGCCAGATGATCTGCGCCACCCCGGTCAACGGCTTTATCGGCTGCGCCGCTGCGCTTGCGGATCATGATTACAATACGGCCGTCTCGACCGTGACGCGGCCCGTGCTGTTCGTCGCGGGATCGAAGGACGGCGTCACGCCGGCCGCCATGAGGGACATGTGCGCGCGACTCCAAGGCTCGCGCTATGTCGAGCTTGAGGGCGCCGGCCACATCTCCAATCTCGACCGGCCCGGGGAGTTCACGCAGGCGGTGCGGGGGTTTTTGGAGGGGTGAGGGGCTCGGTTCACGGCCATCGCCGCGAAAGCACCGTAGGGTGGGCAAAGCGAAGCGTGCCCACCTTTGCGGCCCCAGGTGGGCACAGCGCGCGAAGAGCGCACCTTTGCCCACCTTACAGGCGATTCCGATCGAGTAGGATTTCCTTAATGCAGCGAAACCTTCTGAACTCTCAGATTGCCAATCTCGCCGACAAAGAGGTTGTTCTCGCTGCGGCAGTCGATGGCGTTGACGAAGTTGAATTCCTTCGCGGTCCGCCCGGCCTTGCCGAACTTGCCGATCACGGTGCCGTCCAGTTTCAGCTTGTAGATCTCGCCGGCGACGTCGATGTCGTTCGGAGGATTGGAGTTCGACGCGTAGAGCACCTGGTTCGGCCCCGGCGTGATGCAGAGCGCCTGGGGCGAGCCGACACCGGTGATCTGCGTCTTGAAGGTGCCGTTGCCGTCGAACACCTGGATGCGCTTGTTGCCGGAGTCGGCAACGTAGACATTGCCCTGGGCATCGACCGCGATCGCGCGGGCGGAGGTGCCGAACTGGCCAGGTTCGGCGCCCTTCGAGCCCCACGATTTGACGAACACGCCGTTCTTGTCGAACTTCGCCACGCGCTGATTGCCGACGCCGTCGGCCACGTAGATGTTTCCGGCGGCGTCGAAGGCGACGTCGGTCGGGCGACTGAAGAGATCGGTAGGGGCGCCGACGCCGGCCGGTTGACCGGCCGCTGGCGCCGGAATGGCGAGCCCGCCGGCTCCCTGTCCGCGCGCTGGCACCGGCACGGCCTCGGCTTTGCGGCCCAACAGGAGGGCAACGCGGCCTTCGGGGTCGAACTTGATGACCATGTTCGACATCTGATCGACAACCCAGATGTTGTCCTGCGGATCGATACGCACCTGTTGGGCGAACAGGAATGCATAACTATCCTTGCCGAGCTCGCGAACGAACTTGCCGTCGCGATCGAACTGCAACAGCCGCGAGCCGCCGTGGGCGAACGGGCGCGCGGTGCCGATCGAAATGGTCGGATGGCCGGTTCGCGTATAGACGAAAATATCGCCCTTGGAATTGGTCGCGACGCCCCCGACTTCGCCGAGGTAGATGTCGTCCGGTAGATTCAGCGGGTTGGCGACGGCGTCAAAGGCGATTTCGGGCGCCGTCTGGGCGGACGCCGGCAGTGCACTGACGCAGGTCGCGGCCAGTAAGGCCAACAAAAAGCGCTTCATCGTGACTCTCCTCATGATGTTCTTATGTGTTCAACGTCATTGCCGGGCTTGACCCGGCAATCCATCTTCGTGCGAAGAAGATGGACCCGCGGGTCAAGCCCGCGGGTGATGGACAAAAGGGTGGGATCACCTTCGCCGGAACGGCTCAAGGTCCGATGTTACCGCGCCTCTGCCTTCTTCATGGCGTCCGGCTTCAGGATGAGCTTTTGCACGCGCCAGGATTCGATTTCGCCGACGACGATCTCGTCCGGATTGCGGCAATCCATCATGTGGACCACCTGGAAGCCGCCGAATTCCTTGCTGGCATGACCGAACTTGCCGATGATGGTGCCGTCGAGTTCCATTTTGTAGATCTCGCCGGTGATCGCCCACGTGCCGGGCATATTCCCGTTCGGATTGGAGTTGGAAGCGAAGAGATACTGGTGCGGCCCCTGTGAAACGCAGGCGGTCCAGCCAACCCCGACCTGGTCGTAGATGGCCTTCGGCTTGAGGTTGTTGTCGAGCACCTGATAACGGAAGTTGGTGCGGTCGGCGACATAGACGTTGCCCTGCCGGTCGACCTGGAGTCCGTGCGGCAGATTGAATTCGCCAGGTTCCTTCCCGGCCTTCTCGCTGCCGACCTGGGCGACGAACCTGCCGTCCTTGTCGTATTTCACCACGCGGTTGTTGCAGTATCCGTCGGAGATGAAAATATTGCCTTGCGGGTCGAAGCCGACGTCGGTCGGGCGACAGAGAATATATTTTTCCGACGGCTTATTCGGGCCGGCCGGGGACGCGACCGCACCCTCGACGGGCGGCGGCCGGCGGCCGATCACCATCAGGACCTTGCCCTCCGGACTGAACTTGGTGACCATGTTGGTCCCCTCGTCGACGGTCCAGATATTGTCCTGCGCATCGACGCGCACGGAATGCGCGAATTCAAAGCCGTAGTAGCCCTTGCCGATTTCCTTGAAGAAGTTGCCGTTTTCGTCGAACTCGAACAGCCGCGTATTGGCGCTGCGGTGATAGACGAAGATGTGCCCCTTCGAGTTGGTCGCCACGGCGACCGATTCCCCGAGATACTCGCCGGGCGGCAGCTTGAGGAAATTCGGCACCGAGGTGTAGGGGATTTCCGACACGTTCTGCGCCTTGGCCTTCTGCTGCGCGAGCGCGGGAGCGGCCCCCAGCATGAGGGCGATAGCGGAAACCGATGCAATACAGCGCTTCATGAAAGTACCTCCCGGGACCGTTGGTGAACTTGCGTTATCGAAAGCGTTTGTAGCCGCAATTTACGCTAAGAAGTCGGCCGCCTCAACCCATCGAGTGCCCGTAGCCCGGATGGAGCGCCAGCGTAATCCGGGAGCGGCGGGTGTCGCGATTGCAAGGTTTGTCCCGGATTACGCTGCGCTCCATCCGGGCTACAGGCCTCAGGCGCCCGGCTCGTTCGCGTTGGGGTAGAAGAGCTGCTGTCCATTGATCTTGTAGTTCGCGATCGCCTGTTGTCCTTCGGGCGAAATCAGCCAGTCGATGAATTGCTGGCCGAGCGCCGTCTTGACATTGGGATGCCTCGCCGGGTTGACCAGCATGACACCGTATTGGTTGAACAGCCGCTGGTCGCCTTCCACCGCGATGACGAGATCGCCCTTGTTCCGGAATGATATCCAGGTGCCGCGATCGGAGATCGTATAGGCGTTCATGGCGCCCGCCGTGTTGAGGGCGGCGCCCATGCCCTGGCCGATCTCGCGATACCAGGGGCCCTTGTCCCTGGCGAGGTCGATGCCGGCCGTCGCCCACAGGGCAAGCTCGGCCTGGTGAGTGCCAGAACGATCGCCGCGCGAGACGAACGGCGCCTGCTTTGCCCGGATTGCCTTGAGCGCAGCGACGATATCGCGCGTTCCGCTGACGCCGGCCGGATCGCGCACCGGACCGATCAGGATGAAATCGTTGTACATCACCGGGAACCGCTTCACCCCGAAGCCTTCCCCCAAGAACTTCTCTTCTGCCGCCTTGGCGTGCACGAACACCACATCGGCGTCGCCGCGCCGCGCCGTGTCGAGCGCCTGGCCCGTGCCTTGCGCCACCACTTTCACGTCGATGCCCGCCTTCGCCTTGAAGAGCGGCAGCAGGTAGCCGAACAGGCCGGAATCCTGGGTGGATGTGGTCGAGGCGACCACAATGGACTTCTCCTGTGCGAATGCGGCGCCGGCAAATCCGGTCACCACGGCAACCGCGGCACCAAGCAGGAAACGACGGGTTTGCATCGGCGGCCTCTCCCAATGTTTGATCTAATCGGAAACCGCTCTAACGCGGCTTAGCGACATCGCCCTTGGGGCCGGTCTTGCGCGTTTCCTCGGCCTTGCGGGCCTCGTCGGGGCATTGCTTTTCGACCGCGGCTTCATGGAGCTGCCGCAATTCGGATTGCACTGTCTGGTAGTCCGGTTGATAGACGAGCATGTTCACGGCGGACCCGCCGGTGTCTGTGCTGGCGCGGTCCATCAGGCCACGCAACTCGTGCTCCCGGGCCTCGGTGGCGACGCGCCGTTTGGCAATGTCCTCGCAGCGGAGAAATTGAAATTTTGCCGGCGCCACGAACGGATCGCCGACGACGTTGAGTGACGTTGAGCACCCCCCGAGTGACACTGCCAGCAACGCCGCTGTACCAAGCTTCATCCGCATCTGCGCTCACTTGCTCCGCTGTTCCTTTGGGCGGTCCGCTAACGCGCTTGAATCAAGGCGGTTTGGTGTCCTCAACGGATCGAATTATTGCCAATCATGTTTACTAAGCGACCACTCCCGTCGGACGCGATATCCCTGCGCTGCCGGGCATGCAGCCCATTTGGAGCTGCAACGTTCGTGCAATTGCACTTTCACAAAGCCCGTGTAAGGGTCGCGCCCCCAATTTGCCAGGGCCGTTACGATTTATGGCGCGCGACCAGGACGATATGACGCCGATCGAGACACGTGACGAACTCGTTGCGTGGCTTGCGGCCGGCGAAAAACCGCGCGAACGGTTTCGTGTTGGCACTGAGCACGAAAAATTCGCCTTCATGCTCGCCGGCAATGCGCCGGTGCCGTATCAGGGTACGCGCAGCATCCGGGCGCTCCTCGAAGGGATGCAGTTGCTGCTCGGCTGGGAACCGATCATGGAGGGGCCGCATATCATCGGCCTGTCGGACGTGACCGGCGGCGGCGCCATCACGCTGGAGCCCGGAGGCCAATTCGAACTGTCGGGAGCGCCGGTTGCCACCGTCCACCGGACCTGCTCGGAGCTGATGGCGCACCTCGCGCAAGTGCGCGAGGTCGCGGAGCCCCTCGGCATCGGCTTCCTCGGCCTCGGCATGACGCCGAACTGGACCCGCAGCGACGTGCCGACGATGCCCAAGGGCCGTTACCGGATCATGACCGCCTACATGCCCAAGGTCGGCGGGCTCGGCCTCGACATGATGTACCGGACCTGCACGGTGCAGGCCAATCTCGACTTTTCGTCGGAAGCCGACATGGTCAAGAAGCTGCGGGTGTCGCTCGCGCTGCAGCCGGTCGCCACCGCCCTGTTCGCCAATTCGCCGTTCACCGAAGGCAAGCCGAACGGATTCCTGTCGTTCCGCTCCGAAATCTGGCGCGACACCGATCCCGACCGCTCCGGCACGCTGCCATGGGCGTTCGAACCCGGCATGGGGTATGAGCGCTGGACCGACTATGCGCTCGACGTACCGATGTACTTCGTCAAGCGCGGCGACCGCTATATCGATGTTGCCGGCCGCTCGTTCCGCGATCTCCTCGCCGGAAAACTCGCCGAACTCCCGGGCGAACGCGCCACCGTATCGGATTGGGCAAACCACCTCTCGACGATTTTCCCCGAGGTGCGGCTCAAGCGCTATCTCGAGATGCGCGGCGCCGACGCCGGCCCGTGGGCGCGGCTGCCGTCGCTGACGGCGTTATGGGT
>Ga0209131_1000853_pt1 | contig 21360 bp, 16 predicted proteins | sample GraSoi_2013_40cm_FD_185826 | JGI IMG/M metagenome (GOLD analysis project Ga0209131, IMG submission 185826) | Grasslands soil microbial communities from the Angelo Coastal Reserve, California, USA - Sample 9_17_2013_40cm (SPAdes) (version 2) | ecosystem: Environmental > Terrestrial > Soil >... | reverse complement strand
AAAGAAACTTGCGAGCCCTTGAGTTGTTCCTCCAGATGCCCCAGCGACGCCAGCGACCACGGCGCCACATAAAGCGAATTGCCCAGAGCCAGCATCCACGCGGCGGCGACGAAAATCGCGAGGACGCGGCCAAAGCTCCACACGCCCATGCCGCTGGCGCGCATGGCGGTAATTTCACTATCGGCTGCGAGCCGGCTCAATCCAATGAGAATCCCGACAAGAACGCTCATCGGGATGGTATATGCGAGCGCGAGCGGCACGGTGTAGAGGAAAATCTCGGCAACGCTGGGCAGCGGCGCGCTGGCGCGGACCACCAGTTCCAGAATGCGTCCCAGATCGCGCGTGAACAGCACAAAAGTGAAAATAGCCGCGCCGATGACGGCGTGCGAGGAGACTTCGCGAAGAATGTAGCGGGTCAGAATCCGCATGGGAGACGCTTCTCAGGGCAGAATAGCACGACGGAGAAGTCGGTGATGTATTGCGAGACGACCTGAGAACCCTTAGACATCAATAGTTTATGCAGCCCGCCCGCGCAGCAGCGTACTGTCTGCAGCGGCAAACCGCACCGCCGCGCAAACCTTCTTTTCGAGCGCCGCATCCGAGATGGCGCATTTGCTTTTTTGCGCAGATTCCACCTTGGCGCTCAATTCCTATGGAGGTGTATACCCATGTTTAAGACTGCCGTTCGCTTCCTGATGCCCGTGGCTTTGCTGATCGCCACCGGGATAGCTCAGTCCACCATCGATTTTTCGGCTACCTGCACTTATCGACAGTTCCAGATACCGGGCGCTTACTTCACTTCGGTTTATGGCATCAACAATAAAGGCGCCATTGTCGGAACCTACAATCCCAATTCCGGTTCTCAGTTCGGATACGTTTGGCAGAATGGCGTGGTTTCGAACTATGTCTACCCCGGTGCCGCCTTCACCAACGCATACGGGATTAGTGACGCCGGGGCTGTGGTCGGATCCTACCAGGTAACACTCTTCGGCTCGCAGCAGGGCTATGTATGGAGCAATGGGAAATATGCGGAGATTTCCTATCCCGGATCCCTCGCCACGTATGCCTACGGAATGAATGTTCACGGCCAGATCGTGGGCAGCTATCAGGATAGCCTTGGCATTTCCCACGGATTTTCCTATTTTGCTGGCACGTATACGGTCGTTGACTATCCTGGCGCCGCCGCCACTTTCGTTACCGGGATCAACAATAACGGCGTAATGGTTGGAGCTTACACCGACACATCGAATGCCGGACACGGATTTCTCGAGGAGAACGGCGCATTCACGGTAATCGACTATCCAGGAGCAGCCAACAACAATGTCTCGGCCGTGAATGACAACAACGTGATCGTTGGCGCTTTCTACAACAGTTCCTACAGCCAATACAAAGGCTTCGTATGGAACAATGGAACCTTTACGAAGATTAGTGATCCTGCTGATCCCGCCCATACCGCGGCAACCGGGATTAACAACAATCTGATCGTAGTCGGGAATGTTGACAACAGCGGTAGCGGATTCACTGCTTCGGGCTGCACGAACTAGGAAAATGCGCCGGCTTGCCGGGGAGAGCCCGTCAGATCCTACCAAAGAAAGCTGCCGAGCGACATTACCCCGCTTTCAAGAACAACGCCGACAGCGGCGGCAACGTGAGTCTCAACGAATAGGGCCGTCCATGGGCCGACTCCGCGTCGGCATGTGCTCCGCCCAGGTTCCCCACGCCGGTGCCGCCGTATTCCAAAGCGTCGCTGTTCAGCAGTTCGCGCCAATAGCCGCCTTCCGGCACGCCCACGCGGTAGCTCACGCGCGTAATCGGTGTGAAGTTGCACACGATGAGTACCGTATCTTTCGCAGACTCACTCTTGCGCAACAGAGAAATCGTGCTGGTCAGATTGTCGTTGCAATCCACCCACTCGAAGCCTGCGGGATTGGTATCGAGCACGTGCAGGGCGGGTTCGCTGCGGTAAACCAGGTTCAACTGTGCCACCCAGTTTTGCATGCCGCTGTGAACTTGATATTGAAGAACGTCCCACTCCAGGCTGGTATCGTGCGCCCACTCGCGGACCTGACCGAACTCGTCACCCATGAACAGCAACTTCTTTCCCGGCTGGGCGTACATGTAGCCAAACAAAAGTCGCAGGTTGGCAAAGCGGTCGCGCTCACTGCCGGGCATCTTGCCGATCAGCGATCCTTTGCCGTGGACGACTTCGTCGTGCGAAAGCGGCAACACGAAGTTTTCCTGAAACGAATACAGCATGCGGAAGGTGAGCTTGCTGTGATGATATTTGCGGTGAATGGGATCCTGCTTAAAGTATTCGAGCGTGTCGTGCATCCATCCCATATCCCATTTCATGCCAAAGCCCAAGCCCCCCAGGTACACCGGCCGCGAAACCATGGGCCACGAAGTGGACTCTTCGGCAATGGTCTGGATCTCCGGATGTTCCTTGTACGCTTCCTGATTAAAGCGGCGCAGGAAGTCGATGGCTTCCAGATTCTCGCGCCCACCGAATTTGTTCGGAATCCACTCGCCCGCTTTACGGGAATAGTCCAGATAGAGTGTGGAAGCTACGGCATCTACGCGCAAACCGTCGATGTGATACTTGTCGAGCCAGAACATCGCGCTCGACATCAGAAAGCTGCGAACCTCGGTGCGACCGTAGTTGAAGATGTGTGTCTTCCAGTCGGGATGAAACCCCTGCCGCGAGTCCGCATGCTCGTAGAGATGCGTGCCGTCAAAGTAAGCGAGCCCGTGAGCGTCGGAAGGGAAGTGCGAAGGCACCCAATCCAAGATGACGGCAATGCCATGCTGGTGCAGGTAGTCCACCAGATACATAAAATCCTGCGGCGTGCCGTAGCGCGAGGTGGGAGCAAAATAGCCAGTGGTCTGATATCCCCAGGAACCGTAGAAGGGATGCTCCATCACCGGCAGGAATTCTACGTGGGTAAAACCCATGCGTCCCACGTACTCGGCAAGACGCGGGGCGGTTTCGCGATAGGTTAACGGGCGATTGTGCTCCTCGGGAACGCGCATCCACGAGCCAAGATGAACTTCATAAACGGATTGTGGCGCGCGCAGGGAGTTGCGAGGGGCACGCTTCTCCATCCACTCGCGGTCACCCCACTGGAAGTCGAGGTCCCACACCACGGAGGCAGTGCGAGGAGGCTTCTCGTGCAAAAGCCCCATGGGATCGGCCTTGTCGACCTGATATCCATGGCTCCGCGACTCGATGTGAAACTTGTAGAGCGCGCCCTTGGTCACGCCGGGGATGAACCCTTCCCAGATGCCAGACTCGCCCCGCGGAGCCAGTAGATTGGTGCGTGCACCCCACGCGTTAAAGCTCCCGATCACTGAAACCAGTCGCGCGTTTGGGGCCCAGACGCTGAACGCAGCGCCAACCTTCCCGTCGCGCGAGACCAGGTGCGCGCCCATCGTCTCGTGCATGCGATAATTGCTGCCCTCGTTGAACAGGTAGAGATCCTGATCCGAGAGCAGAGTTACGCGGTCCGAAGCGGCGGGGATGGGGGTGTCCGGCATTTTCTGAGTTTCTAGTGTACCGGAAGAGTTGCACTAGCGGCCTTCCGTGCTAATCGACAGGCCGAATTCCCATGCTAGACTGACATTTCCGCTCATGCCCGCCCTGCGTCTTATCCTTCTCTGGCACCAGCACCAGCCTTTTTATAAGGATCTGGTGACTGGCGAATATCGCCTGCCTTGGGTGCGCCTGCATTCTCTAAAAGACTATTACGGGATGGTGAAGGTGCTGGATGAGTTTCCCAACGTCCACCAGAACTTCAATCTGGTGCCGTCGCTGATGATGCAGATTCAGGATTATGTCGCGGGCACAGCACAGGATCCGTTTCTGACCGTGGCGGCTAAGCCAGCCAAAGATTTGACGCAGAAAGAGCGGCAGTTCGCCTTGCAATATCTTTTTCAGGCCAACCACGCGAATGTGATCGGCCGCTATCCGCGCTACCGGGAGTTGTTGGAGCGGTTCCGCGAGCACGGATATTCACCCGAGAAAGCAGAAAAGTATTTCGAGCCACAGCACTTCACCGACCTGCAAGTGCTGTCGCAGATCGCATGGTTCGACGAATTCTTCCTGGAAGAGAACGACGTTGCGGCGCTGATCAAGAAAGAGCGCAACTACTCCCTCGAAGACCAGAGTTTTGTCATCAAGCGCGAGCGCGAATTGCTGGGCAAAGTTCTGCCGGCATACGCTGACGCCGCCAAGCAAGGTTCGATCGAGATTTCGGCCACGCCTTTCTATCATCCGATTCTTCCCCTGGTCTGCGACACCAATGCTGGAGCAGCTTCTTCGCCCGGACTACCCTTGCCGCAGAACCGCTTTCGCCACCCCGAGGACGCGCGCGAGCAACTCGTGCGCGCTCTCGATCTTCACGAGCAGGTCTTCGGAGTGCGGCCGCAAGGCGTGTGGCCTTCGGAAGGCAGCGTCTCGGAAGAGACGCTGGCCATCGCACACAGTCTCGGTATCAAGTGGATGGCCACCGACGAAGGTGTGCTCGGTCGCAGCACCGGTGTGTTCTTCCAGCGCGACGGCAACGGCCGCCTTCCCACTCATCTGGCGGAGCAACTCTATAACATTCACTGTTATGAGAACGGCCAAACCGCGATGCACATGGTGTTTCGCGACCACACCATCTCGGACCTCATCGGCTTCGTCTACTCGGGCATGGACCCGAAGGAGGCCGCAGCACACCTGCTGCGCAACATCAAGGGCGCAGCTGAGCCAGTTCTCTCCCAGGGCCGCGACGCTGTAGTGTCGGTGATCCTCGACGGAGAGAATGCCTGGGAGTATTACCCTAAGTCCGGGCGGGAATTCCTGCGGCGATTCTATGATGCTTTGCAGCGCGAGGGAGGCTTGGAAGCAGTTACAGTTTCGGAGGCGATTGCCCGCCATCGCAGCGTCTCGCCTTTAAAGTCGCTGGTGCCGGGCTCATGGATCAATGCCAACTTCAATGTCTGGATTGGCGCTCCCGAAGACAACCGCGCCTGGGACTACCTGCATCATGCGCGCGAATTTTATGCGCAGCACGCCACTCACGCCAGCGAAGCTCAACGGAAGCTGGCCTTCGAGGAAATTCTGATTGCCGAGGGCAGCGACTGGAACTGGTGGTACGGCCCAGAGCATCACTCCGCTAACGACCGCGACTTTGATGAGCTTTACCGCAAGCACCTTTCGAATGTTTACCAGGCGCTCGGAGCGAGACCGCCGGATTATCTCTCGCAGCCGATCACGGGCGGTGAAGTGCGGCCAGCCTTCACGCCGCAGACACACTACATCCATCCCCGCATCACCGGCGACAAGATTCGCTATTTCGAGTGGATGGGTGCCGCCATCTTCACCGCCGACCAACGTGCCGGCTCCATGCACGGCAAACAGTTCCTGCTGGATTCCGTGTACGCCGGAATTGACAGCGCTTTCGTCTACGGTCGATTGGATTTCGCTGGACCCGTTCCGGATATGGAGTTTGATCTGGTAGTGAATCTTGAATCGTGGGCAAATGGCGAGTCGCGCCCACGCCGCGTGTTGCGCCTAGATGCCAAGATACAAGACCAAAAGCTGACGGCGTGGAAAGTCGATGGGCGGGAGGAATCATCGGCAACAGCGTTGACTGAGAATGTTTCGTCCAAGAGTGACGAGAGTGCCAAGGCAGCACTGGTGCGCAACTTTGAGTTCCGCTTGCCCCTGACTTGGTTGCTGGCGGTGCCCGGCTCGCCTGCGAGTTTGCGGACGACCGCAGAGATTGCTGTTCAGCCCAAGCTGGCTGCGGCGGCGATCCCACCGACCAGCCGGCTCCGGCTGCGCTTCAGCCTTTGGCACAATCGCTTGCCTGTGGATGCGTTGCCGGTCGAAGGTTGGATTGAACTGCAGTTGCTCAGCGAATGGGAGTTGGGGGCGGCGATATAGGAACAGCTTCGGGTTGCTGCGTGATTCACGGAAAGTCGATGATCTCGAAAATCCGCGCGTTATCCAAATGCAGGGTACCGGGTTTCTTCGAGTGAACTATCGGAGGTTTGGCACGTCGCTGTGATCCAATTCTGTTTTCATGCAGGGAGGCCTCAATAGCCCGAACGATCATGCTGCCCAAAGAGCAATTCTGAGTCTTGGCTTGCCGCGCCAGTCTGGAGTAAAGCTTGTCGGATATTTCAAGGCGTATCTTCACACCGAAATTGTCCCACAATCGAATCACTCTAGCGAACGTGCAACAATCCCGGCGGACCAGCCGCTGGGATTGTTCAGACTGGAAACGGGAAGGCTTTCCCTATTGTCCCGCACTCGCCACAGCCGGTGTCATCGCCAGCGGGCGATTGAGCTCGAGCGTAAGCTGGGTGCCTGCCATCAGCGTGGCCGACCGGTGCTTGCTCAGCCAGTGGGCGCCCGTCGAGCCTGCGCCAACCACTCCGCCGATTACGATTCCGGGAGGGCCTCCGAGCAGTCCGCCGATCAGCATGCCGCCAGCCGTGCCGCCGCCAGTTTCCAGTTTGTCGCGCCGGTCATGACCAGATCCCTTGAACTCGCCTTCCCGGTTGACGTCGGTGTCGCGCCCGGCATTGGTATCCACGAGCGTGGCATCCAGAAAGAAACGCTCACCGGTCGGCAGGACGAGAGTCTCAGCCAGAATTCCGATCGTCGGCTTGCCGGAGATGCGGCGCGGCTCGGCAACCTTCGTCACCCGCCCTTCGACCGTGGCTCCCGCGGGAATCACAGTTTTGCCATTCACCACTACAGCCTGCATCAGTTGTCCTCGGAAAGGGTCACCAGCTTTATTGCTGAACGTCGCAAGAGTCGTCTCCAGCTTGACCATCAGAGCTGTGCCCGCCGGGACGGGCGAACTGGTCTGCGCCACAGCTATTGCCGCCAGCAGCACCATACAAAGCAGTACTGTCCACTTCTTCATAACGCCTCCTCGGATCTTACAACCCTTATATCTTCCGATTGTTCCTTTGACTTTAGACCAGCCAGAGGGCAAGGACAACAGCGGCTGCGCGTCGGGAACCACCGAAGGTAAGGTCCGGAGATAAGAGCCGGAGATAAAGGGCCCAGCAAAGCGCCGCCGTCCGCACCGAGGGAACCAGGCCTGTGGGGTCCTAACATGCCCGTAATCTTCCATCCGCTATAATCAGGGGTTTCGAAACCCCGATGGGTAAATACTATAAAGGCGTTGGCTATCTAACCGGCCGGCGTCTGACTTTTCATTCGGATCTCCCTTCCAACGCCGTCCGCGTGGATGATGATTCGATAACTGTATCTTCAAAGAAAGAGGGCAAGCGCTGTATGACGAATATTGGAGCAATCATAGGCCGCGAAGTTCTCGATTCGCGGGGCAATCCTACAGTTGAGGCGGAAGTTCAATTGTTAGACGGAGCCATCGGACGAGCCATCGTCCCCAGCGGCGCCTCCACCGGCGAGCACGAGGCTGTCGAACTGCGCGACGGAGACGAAGCGCGCTTCCTGGGCAAAGGTGTTCTCAAGGCAGTCGAGAATGTCAACGGCGAGATCGCCGACGCACTGGCGAGCTGGGATGCCTCCGACCAACGCGGCCTCGACCAAAAGATGATTGAACTGGACGGCACCGAGACCAAGGCCCGCCTGGGCGCGAATGCGATTCTCGCCGTCTCGATGGCGGCCGCCCGCGCCTCGGCGGCGGAGTATGGTTTGCCGCTCTACCGCTACCTCGGTGGCGCCGGCGCCAACACGCTGCCCACACCCATGATGAACATCCTCAACGGCGGCGCACACGCCGACAACAACGTCGACTTCCAGGAGTTCATGGTGATGCCTGTGGGTGCGCCCACCTTTTCCGAAGCGCTGCGCTGGGGCGTAGAAGTTTTCCATACGCTCAAGGGAGTGCTGAAGAAGCGCGGCTACAACACAGCTGTCGGTGATGAAGGCGGATTCGCGCCTTCTGTGAAGTCGAACGTCGAAGCCGTCGAAGTCGTGCTGGAAGCGATTCAGCAGGCTGGCTATAAGCCCGGAGAGGAAATCGCCATCGCCCTCGATCCCGCCGCCAGCGAGTTCTATCAAGATGGCAAGTACGCTTTCAAAAAATCAGACAAGTCGGCGAAGAGTTCCGACGACATGGTGAAGTTCTGGTCGAAGTGGGTGGAGGACTATCCCATCGTCTCGCTCGAAGACGGGCTAGCAGAAGGGGATTGGGATGGCTGGCAGAACCTGACCAAAGAGTTGGGAAGCAAGATCCAATTGGTCGGCGATGACTTGTTCGTAACCAACGTTCAATTCCTGCAAGAAGGAATCGACAAAGGCGTAGCCAACTCGATTCTGATCAAAGTCAACCAGATCGGCACAGTTAGCGAAACCTTGGACGCCATCGACCTGGCACGCCGCAACGGATATACCTCAATCATCTCTCATCGCTCCGGCGAAACCGAAGACACGTTTATTGCGGACCTTGCCGTAGCCACCGGCGCGGGTCAAATCAAGACCGGATCAGCCTCGCGCACCGACCGCATCTGCAAGTACAACCAATTATTGAGGATCGAATTGGAGTTGGGAAACTCGGCAAGGTTCTTGGGACTGAAGGCGTTGAACTATCGGGGATAGATTCTTCTGACGAAGAGCGTCCTTCACGTGCCCGGCCGGTGTCTATAGCCTCAGATGATATTCTCCGGAGTTGACTGGACCATACTGTGGAAGCTTCACCACATCCTATTTTTCCGGATATATTTTGCTGTTGGCATCGCGGTTAAAGCTCTGCTCGGTTGGCGTGTCGGGGTTGGTTCGGGGCCAAGAACGAGCGGGTTTGCGATATTGGCGAGTTTCGTTTCGTCCGCTTTTAATACTTGGTTTCCAATCTTGCCATTATTCTGCGCTTTTATCCTGATTAATTTCGCGGGGCATGCGGCTGACCATGGGAGCCCAAGCAGCTTTGCTCGACTGGGTATTGTTTCGCGTAGTTATGAAAAAACCGGTGAAAGGGCGAGTTGCGTGGGTACTCGTCGCGAACTTAATGCACGCTTCGATCGCTCTAGGCCTCGGCTTGGCTTGGGCGGTTCATCACATAATGATGATCGCTGGCGCGAATTCTGCGCTACTCTTATGTTCAAGCAGTATCCCATCCGCGTAATCTGGTAAGTTCATCTGTACTCTCCTTTTCAAACCCCATACAGGAGCGTTCTTCAAAAATGCCTCGTCCTAAACCACTCATCCTCATCATCCTCGACGGCTGGGGATACCGCGTCGAGACCAAAGCCAACGCCATCGCACTCGCCCGCAAGCCTACCTACGATCGCCTGCTGCGCGAATATCCCAACACGCTCATTCATACCAGCGGACCTTTCGTCGGCCTGCCCGAGGGGCAGATGGGCAACAGCGAGGTCGGACATCTCAACATCGGCGCCGGGCGCATCGTTCACATGGACATCACTCGCATCGACCTGATGATCCGGAACGGCGAGTTCTTCTCGCACCCCGTGCTGCTCGCGGCCATGAAACATGCACGCGTGGGAGAGCGGAGGCTGCATCTGTTCGGCCTGGTCTCCGATGGCGGTGTGCACTCGCAACAAGCTCATCTCTATGCATTGCTGAAGATGGCGAAGCAAAACGGAGTAGACCGCGTCTTTGTGCACGCGTTCATGGACGGCCGCGATACGCTTCCCACCAACGGCGCAGGCTATCTTGAACAGTTGCAGCAGAAGATGCGCGAGTACAACTCCGGCAAGATTGCCACCGTGAACGGGCGCTACTACGCGATGGACCGCGACCGGCGCTGGGAGCGCATCGCCAAAGCCTACAACGCGATGGTCTCGGGTGACGCCGAAGGCGGCAAGTGTGCCGATCCAGTCCAAGGAATGAAGGATTCCTACAATAAAGGTGTGACCGATGAGTTCGTCGTTCCGTTTGTCTGTACCGACAAGAACGGCCAGCCGTTGGCCACCATTCGCGACGATGACGCCTGCATCTGTTTTAATTTCCGCGCCGACCGTGTTCGCCAGATCACACGTGCGCTGGCGCGCAACAGCGGATTGAATTCTAAAGGCGGCAGCGATCTTCCGGGCGCGGCCGATCTAGACGCCACGATTCCTCGCGACCGCGTTCCGACAAATCTGCACTACGTTTGCATGACGCAGTACGACAAAAACTTCAGCTTGCCGGTGGTGATTCCGCCAGAATCGATGGCAAACATCCTGGCCAACGTGATGGGCGGCCTCAACATGCGCAACCTGCGCGTAGCCGAGACCGAGAAGTACGCGCACGTTACCTACTTCTTTAACGGAGGCGTCGAGCAGCCTTTCCCTGGGGAAGAGCGCCTGATGGTGCAATCGCCGAGGGTCGCAACTTACGATCTGAAACCTGAGATGAGCGCCGCTGGCATCGCCGATGCTGTCGTGAAAGCGACGGAAGAAGGAACGTTTGATGTGATGATCGTCAACTTTGCGAACGCAGACATGGTTGGGCACTCAGGCAAAATCGAGCCGACAGTGAAAGCCGTCGAGACCGTCGATGCATGCCTCGGCCGCATCGAATCGGCCGTCCGCGCCAAGGGCGGTGCCATCTTAATCACCGCGGATCACGGCAATGCCGAAATGATGATCGATCCCGCGACTGGCGGACCGCACACGGCGCACACCACGAACCCGGTGCCCTTCATCGTGGTCGCCGAAGATGCGAAGCAATTCACGCTGAAGCCCAACGGCTCGCTGCGGGATATTTCCCCCACCATGCTGGGGATACTCGGCGTCGACGAACCGAAAGAGATGACGGGAACGGACCTGCGCGCTTTCCTGAAAAACAAATAAGAACAAACCCCGACCTTTCTGTCACTGACTTCAGTCGACCACTCCAGAGAAGCTGTTTACACTGAGAGGCTGTCCGCGCGTAAAACAGTTAGTCACCTTTCCATTCACCTCGAAGCGCAGCGTTCCTGATTCGTCAGCGCAAAAGGTCTTCATCCCTGAACCGGATTCGGTGGGCACCGCGGTTGCTTGAAATTTGGAAGCGGGATTGCCATTGCAACCGGTAATCGAAAAGTGATATCCGCCGGCTTCATCACCAGCGAACGCAGGACCGTAATACTCAGAAGGCTGATCAGGAGTATCTCCAGTATCACCTTTGCTGAATAGTTCGGTAAAGTTACACGAAAATCCTCGATCGGGGTGTTTTGCTGCGTACCTTGCTTCAGCCGAGGCGATCACACTGACACGCACTGACGCCATGTTTTCGTCCGCCTCATCTTCTTTCTTGCGAACGCCTTTCAGATATTCCGGATCCGTAAGCGGGACGTGAGCGGCCAATGTCGCCTCCGTCAGCCGCCAGACTTCCTTTTCCTGAGTCATTGAGAAAATCAGACGGGGGATCACTGGCAAGAATTCCGGCTCTCCGTCCCGATAAACGTGAATCGACACTTCGATCTCGTCGTTCTCACCCATCACATTGTCGCGCTCTACAATCACTTCCGTCTTAACCTTCTCTTTACCTTCGTCTTGCTCCGAGACCAGCAGTGTCGGACCGACGTCAAAAGTTTCCGCATGTCCCTGCGCGATCAGTTGCCCGATCATGGAAATCTTCTGCACCATGGAAGTCGCTGGGTTCTCGCCCTTACGGACAAGAGCCTGGCTCGCCACACCGGGAAGGTGTTTCACGAAGGCGTCAGGACTCTTGCCCGTGAACATCTCGATCAAGGCCTGCCGCGCGGTTTGGGGTGGTGGAGCCTGCGTCTGAGCTTGCGACGAAATACCATCTCCAAACGCGACTAGCAGAATAAGGCAGATGTTCCGCATGGTCCTCCGCAAGCCCGGCGTTTCCGCCGGCTACAGCCAATATGTCTTCAAAGACTCCACGGCCCTGTCGGGAGTTCCTGTCCGTTCTTATAGATGCTGGAACGTGGCCTTTGGACTGTCTTGCAGTGCGACTGGTCTCGTGCGATGGCTTTCTGTGATTAAATCTTCGCAGCTATGAAGCTGCTGATGGTTGTGCACCACCGGTTTGACCTGTGGAACGCGCCGGCGTGGTTTGCCGAACGGCTGCGAAAGGAGTTCCCGGGGCTGGAGGTTGTCCATCGGGATCGCTACGAAGGCGTCGAAGAACATCTTCGTGACGCCCAAATTCTATTCACCTTCTCGCTGCGCGCCGAGCAATTCAGTTGTGCGCAGAAACTGCGCTGGATTCACGCGCCCACCGCAGCGGTGCATCAACTGCTCTTCCCGGAATTGGTGAGCAGCGATGTGGTTCTAAGCAATGCCCGCGAAGTGCACGGCCCGGTGGTCGCCGAGCACGTGATGGCGCTCATCTTTGCGCTGGCAAAGAAGATTCCACAAGCCGTGCGACTACAGCAGAAACGCATCTGGGGACAGGATGCGGTGTGGAACGATGGTCCTCGGCCACGTGAGATCGCGGGCGCGACGTTGGGCCTGATCGGACTTGGCAGCATCGGTCGCAACGTAGCCCACATGGCTTCAGCTCTGGGGATGCGGGTGATTGCGGTGCGGGAACATCCGGAGAAAGAAAGGCCTGGGGGAGTGGCGTCAGTCTTTGCACCAGCGCAGCTTAGCGAGTTGCTGGCGCAATCGGACTATGTCGTCGTGGCCGCGCCGCTTACCGAGGCGACGCGCGGACTGATCAATGCGGAATGCCTGGCCGCGATGCGACCGGATGCCTATCTGATTAATGTTGGCCGCGGGCCCCAGGTAGACGAGGCTGCGCTTGCCAATGCGCTTCGCAGCCACTCCATCGCCGGCGCGGCTCTCGACGTTTTCGAGCAGGAACCGCTTCCTGCCGAGTCGCCGCTATGGGAACTCGAGAACCTGCTCATCACGCCGCACACCGCCGGGTTAACCGAAAAACTCTGGCAGCGCCACTACGCGTTATTCTCGGAGAATCTAAGACGCTATCTGGCTCACGAGCCGCTGCTTTTTATCGTCGACAAGCAGAAAGGGTACTGAGCTGAACTCGCGTCAACAGTCTTGATTCGCTCAAGAAGCCTTGGTTCTGGTCCACGATGGCTCGGCGGCGGCCGGCTGGGCGCGGAACTTCTTCAGCGCGAAAATGCCAAGCACCGCGAAAATCACAAGAACGAGAAGCTGAACCACCGCGAATGGCGGCTCTTTTTGAGTGGGGGCCAGAGCATGTGCAGCCGGCACCTTCTCGAAAGTCTGCACGACCAGCACGAAGACATTAAAATAGAGAGCCAGCACCGCGCATACTACATAGGTCGAGCGCCATGCTCCGGCCATGTGGCGAACATAGCGGGCCACGATCGCGACCGCGAGCGCCACCAGCGAAATGATGCCGAGCACGTGCGAGGGCAGCAGATGCGTAAACGGAAAAAGAAATCCGGTCAAGCTGGTTAACACCGTGGTGAGGAGAAAAATTGCAGTCGCGCCATCAAAGCGTTTGCCGAGAAGGAGGCCGTACACGACCATCAATCCTGACCCGATGCCTGCCAGGCTTATCAGCACATGAACGAATGTAAACGTTGAGAGAGACATGCCTAAGACCATGGGACCCATCCTTTCAGAGCGGAAAATTCTGGAGAGTCCGAATGTTACGTCCGCCGCGCAGAAATCGCAAGGCGCTCGTGGGGTCGATGGCATTTACGTTCGATGAATCCATTCTGATTCTGGCCAGGTCTTTACTTCGTGCTACAGTTTTCTCGCGAGTGTTTGTATGTCGAATGCCATGGAACCGCAGACCATTCTGATCCACCTGGCACTCAAGCTGGGCGTGGCAGCGGCCGTTTCCAGCAGCCTGGTGCGATCCAAGGAATTCAAGGCGCTCCTGTTTCGCGAAGAACGCCTGTTTCGGCAAAAGGTTTACCTCGTACTGTGCATGGCGCTTCCCATCATGGCTGGCGTCTGGATCCGGTTGTCGGTTCCGAGTTTCCTGGCGGGCGATCTGAGCTTTGAAACCGCGCTCCTGCTGGGCGTGATCGGCGGACGCTGGGCGGGATCTCTCGGCGGAGTGTTGATGGGTATACCCGCGCTGCTGCATGGGGAGTGGGCTGCACTGCCCTTCGGAGTGCTCTCCGGCTTCCTCGCCGGCCAGTTGCGTACGATGGCCGCGGATAAGGATGACATCTGGTCATTCTCTCCCTTCATCGATCAGAGCATCTTCCGCCTGATCCGGCGCAATCTGCCGCGGCCGCGCCTGTTCGACTGGCAGATCATGTTTTTCACCACGGTCGTGGGCCTGCGCTTTGTACAGACGGAACTGGCGCGATACTTCCCACATTCCATCTTCAGCATGGAGAGCCCGAACCCCTGGGTATGGGCCGCAATTTATGCGGCATCGGTGACGGCGATTGGGATTGAAATCAAGATCTTCAACAGCGTTCGCATCCAGATCAAGCTAGAGGAACAAGAGCGCCTGCTACTGCACGCGCGCATGGAAGCACTGCAGAACCAGATCAATCCCCACTTCCTTTTCAATACATTGAACTCGATCTCTTCTCTGGTGCGCTTCGATCCAGAGATGGCGCGCGAAGTGATTTCGAAACTTGCCACCATCCTCCGGCGCCTGCTCAACAGCTCTGAGGCCTTTGTGCCTTTGCGCGAAGAGGTGGAATTCATCGACAACTATCTCGACATTGAAGTAGTCCGCTTCGGTCCCGAGAAACTACACGTCGTGAAGGAACTTGATCCGGCGTCGCTCGACGTGATGGTTCCCAGTATGCTCCTGCAGCCGCTGGTGGAGAACTCGATCAAGCACGGACTTTCCTCGATGGTGGAAGGCGGCAGCATCTATCTGCGCAGCCGTTTTACCGAATCCGGGCTGGTCATTGAAGTGGAAGACGATGGTGTGGGCATGGCGGCCACGCAAGTGGTGGAATCGACGAGTTCGCGGGGCACCGGTATTGGCATGGCCAATATTTCGGAGCGCCTCCTGGTGTTGTATGGAGATTCCGCGCGCATGACCATCGACAGCCATGAAGGGAAGGGAACGCTGGTGCGCATTCGTTTGCCGCTCCTCCAGGCTATCGGAGCGGTTCCTGAAGGTTTCTACGAAGAGCGCTCCACAACGCGCCGGTAAAAATCCTCATACTGAGGAACGATCTTACTCGAGCAGAAGCGAGACTGCGCAACGGCGCGAGCCGCCTTGCCCATAGCTCGTAGCCGGCTTTCGTCATTTAATAGTTCGATAGCGTAGCCTGCCATCGTATCTACGTCGCCGACGTCGGCCAGATAGCCGCTCGTGCCATGTTCGATCACTTCTGCGACGCCGCCGGTGCGGGTCGCGATGGGGACGACCTCACACGCCATCGCCTCCAGTGCCGCCAGGCCGAAAGATTCCAGCTCACTCGGCATCAGCAGGAGGTCTGCGATTCCCAGTTTCTCCTGCACCTGGTCCTGCTTGCCCAGGAAGAGCACATCCTCATGAATTCCTTTTTGCACCGCCAGCCATTCTGCCACCGAACGGTCCGGGCCGTCGCCGATCAGCAGTAGTTTCGAGGGAATTTGCTTACGCACACGGTCGAAAATCTCGATCACATCCGAGAGACGCTTCACCGGGCGAAAGTTTGAAAGATGTACGAGTAACTTCTCACCGTTAGCCGCATACTCGGAGCGAAGCTCCTCGGGATTCTTGTTCCTTACATACACGTCGCAATTGACAGAGTTGTAGATGACCTCGATTTCTTTCTTTACATCGAAGACTCGCATGGTGCGGTCTCGCAGGTAGTTGGAGACGGCCGTGACGCCGTCGCTTTGGTCGATGGAATAGCGGGTGATGGGCAGGTAGGAACGGTCCAGGCCAACCAGTGTGATGTCGGTACCGTGCAGCGTTGTGACGAAAGGGAGACGGCGTCCTCGTGGACCATCCGCCAGCATCTGGCGCGCCAGCAGCGCGCTCACCGAGTGCGGGATCGCGTAGTGAACGTGCAGCAGATCGAGATCGTACAACTGTGCAACCTCGGCCATGCGCGTGGCCAGCGCCAAATCGTACGGCGGATAGTCGAACAGCGGATAGCGTGACACTTCAACTTCGTGATAATGAATGTTTGGTTCCTCGCCCCGCAGCCGGATCGGTTGGGCGTAGGAAATGAAATGAATCTCGTGGCCGCGCTGCGCCAATTCCAGACCCAGTTCCGTGGCCACAACGCCGCTGCCGCCGTAGGTGGGATAACAGGTGATCCCAATCTTCATCTCGTGAGGCCGCCCTTTCCGTGGTCTTGTATTCGATGGCAGGAATCAACCGAGGATGCACATTCTACAGGGCACAGCGGCTTGGTTCGTGGAAAAAGCGATTGGATGCGGAGGATTTACTCGGCGGCTTTTGATGCCGGTTTCGAAATGCCGGGGTCCAGTTCGTCGAGGTGGGCCTGGAAGCGTTTCTTGGAGTCATCCGGCAGACCAGTGAATTCGATACCCATGCCGACTCCGGGGTCGCGCGTGCGCACCGTAGCAGAGGCCGTGATGTGCTCCTGCTCGATCCAGAAATCTACTCGAAGCGCCGTGGAGACGGGCAGCGGCATGACGGTCTCAACATAACAGCCGTTTCCGCTGATGTCAGTGGCGCTCACCCGCATGGGGGTGTTCACGCGCTCGTCGCGGAATTCCAAAGGGAACGAAATCCTATGACGTTGAAATCGCCTGCGGTTGTCGGCACTAGGAACCGTTAAGTTGGATCGCATCTCCGCCGGCAGCTGGGAGAGCCACGGGCACTCCTGATCAACCACCAATTGAACCCCAACCTGGACTTTCTTTAAGCCACAGGCTTCCATCACCCACACGACTCTGCAGCGAGCCTTCCTGGTCTCGTATTGAACGCCGATGACGTCGCCGACCTTCAACTCCTGTTCGAGACCGCTGATGCAGGCTCCGGTGATGCTGGCATTCTGGGCAGTAGCGTTCTGATGGAAGGGCTGGTTGTTAGACCCCATTCCCCACACACGGATGCGCAGGTCCAACGTTGCACGCGGGGCTGCCCCAGAGGCAGACATGATAAAGGCCTCCCAGCCTGAATCTTCTGAGCCGGTTCTAATGCAATCATAACGCGCCAGCAGCGTCTGCCTAAGGTTACGGAAGTACTCGGAACCCACGGCTGTTCAACTGGTTGCTTCCGCAACGCTATGGATCGGCCTTAGCTGGAACCAACTCGCGATACGAAATCAACTCAATTCCTTGACGCAACAGCAACTCCCGCGCTTCGGGCATGGTCAAAACGCCCAATTCAGTTTCTCGTGATTCTCGCAGACGGGTCTTGGCCGACTTTAGATCATCATCGTTATAGCCGGGATGACAGACGAATTCCCAGGTTCCCTGGGGAATGATTTCTGCGATGCTGCTGAAGAGCTTTTCGTCCAGCGCGCCAGTCACGACAATACCGAGCGTGCCATCTGGCGTGACCATGCTCTCCCGCTTCGCCGCGTCGCGGAACTTGGCGGCCAGGGGGCGCAGAATTCGCACCTCGGCGTAACGCGTCCAGAGATTGGGACGCGTCAACAACTCACTGGACTTCAGCGGGCTGCGCGGACCGAACGGATTGCGAACGGCGTGGATGCCACAGGCTCGGGCCGCGCGCAGCAGGGGTCGCAACACTGCCGGAAACAGATGCGTATGTTTGTGGGTGTCGATGTGAGAGACACTTATGCCAGCCGATTGCAACTTGCGAATCTGCGCGCTCGCCTCAGCTTCAATTTCTAACGCATCGAGGCGCCCGGCTAGCGCACGCACGGCAAACGATTTCAGCCCGTCCCGGAAGCAAGCGCCTTCAGAGGTTGTCGAAGCAAGGGAGCGCAGCCGTCCCGCATCGAGCACCGGCTTGCCGTCAATCAGCACGACATGGCACCCCACACTGAGACGAGGAACGGTTTTTGCCAAACAGACGGCGTCATCGAACGCACCTCCGTTGGCCATCAGCGTGGAGGAAGTCACGATGCCGCGATTGTGGGCTTCGACAACGGCGCGATTGACGCCCGCCGTGAAGCCAAAGTCATCGGCATTGACGATCAGACGGCGCACCGCGCCAGTCTAGCAGGCGGGTGCGATGTTCGCGCAGCCAGAAGGGTTGCGAGAGCGGACCGCCGCGATGTAGATCAAACTTCGCCCCATAATCGCTACTACATAATCGCCACTAGCCACTTACATAATCGCCACGAACAAAACAAAAAATGACCGAAGCGATTTCGCAGGATCAGCAACGGTGACTCAAAGGTGAGATCGATATGCCCATTCGAATCGAAGGTGTCGACTTCGCTTCCGGCACTTCTACCGTTGCTGACGATGGAGTAACGGAGCGTTTGCAGGGCCGCGGCGTCGGAAGTCCACAACACAGCGACGGCAAAGATCAAAATCGAGAGTGATGGGACGAAGCTTGGACATCGCCCAGTATTGTGCCAGAACTGCTGGGAAAGGATTCAAGTCCCCACCGGGGAGCGGTAGTTATCCCATTAGTCATAAAGGGTTTACAAAGATTTGCTGCAATCTCTTGACTTCTGGTGTACAATTAAAACCAGCTAAGTTTGACTCACAAGCAATTGAAGGTCGGTATCGCCAACCAGCGTCACCCCCTCACTAGCAGCGAATCTTCTCAGCACAATCCAAAGAAACAAGAATAGGACTACCAACAATGGCAGAACAAGGAACAGTGAAGTGGTTTAACGACGCCAAGGGCTATGGCTTTATCAGCCGTCAGAATGGCGAAGACGTTTTCGTGCATTTCTCCGCGATTCAGGCGGGGGGCTTCCGCAGCCTGCAAGAAGGCCAAACCGTGCAGTTCGACGTGACCAAAGGCCCCAAGGGCTGGCAAGCAGAGAACGTCCAAGCTGTCTAAGGACCGCTTTCTGAGTCACAACGGAATGCCCGGAACTCGAAAGAGTTCCGGGCATTCTTATTTGGGAAGAGAACTGAGTATCAGCGAGGTTGCCTTGCCCGCTGGACCATCTCGACCAGGACTTTTCTCGTTTCCGCTGAAGTGCTTACTTCCCGCAGAAACCCAATGCGAATCCCCTTCATGCCGTCGGCGGTTTTCAGGCGTGCGTGAAAACCCAACCGGTCCACCGCCGTCATCGCCGCCTCCTGACACTCAACGCCGCCAAACATCCGGGCCAGCAGGATGAGTGCATCCTTGTGGTCCGCATTCATGTGTTCAAGGATCCCGGCCGCAGCATCGGCCAGCGGGTCCGGTTCCGCCAGGTTGTAATCTGACGCCAGCACCCAGCCCATGACCCCGAAGCCTCCCACGTAATAAACGTCCAGCACATCCATGCGGTAAAAGGAAAAGTCTTCGAAGTCCACCCAGTATTTGCTGTTGGCGTAGCGCTCCAGATAGAGCTTGCGCGCATCGGCTACCTCGGGCTCGGGGATTGTCAGAACATTGCCTATCACTGTGACTCTTGAAGCGCCCAGCGGATCTCCACTGGCATCAGGTTGCGTCACCAACAGGCTGGCGCGCGGATCCGCTTGCAGATTCTGCGTGTGCATTGCCATGGTGCTGATGAGGAAGATGGGACGCCCGCGCTCATCCAGTGCGTAGGGCATCACCGACCCGAAGGGGAAGCCCGGTTGTTTGCGCGAAAGAGTGGAGAGGCTGCCTAGGCGTCCCAGGTACATCAACGTGCGAGCCCTCTCGGAGAATGAGAGCTCGGGGACTGCGGGCTTGTCGCCAGCAGCACTTGTGCCCGCATGTTTTCTGCTGGTTGAGGAAGACATTGCTCTCAGGCAGTCTAAATGAAACCCGCGCCGATTGTTTCCCGCGGCCCTGAGTGCCAAACTTTGGTTGGCTTCGGACACACAATTGCCCATCTCTAGCCAGTGAGCGGGAGTAGTTCAGCGGTAGGTATGGAGCAAGACCATTCGATTTCAGACCGCCACCCGTTGCATGGGATCAGTCCTATACCGAGACCCGATCTTCAATAGTCCCGAACAGTAGAAGCGCCGAATGCGGGGAGGTTTGAAACATTCCAGCCGCCTCCCAGTGCCTTGATCAGAAGCACACTCGCGTCCAACCGCCGCCGCAGGATATCGATGTCGTTTCGTTCGTTGGCGAGTTCGATCGTCTGCGCGGTGATGACCTGAAGGTAAGTGTCAACGCCGCCTTTGTAACGATTCGTGAAAATTTGAAGGGAATCCTGCGATGACGCGACGGCATGCCTTTGTTGTTGCGCTTCGTTCTCGAGAATGCGCAAGGCGGCGACATTGTCTTCCACTTCTTGGAACGCTGTCAGTGAGGTCTGGCGATAGGTGGCGACCGTGGCATCGTAGTTCGCGCGCGCCGATTCGGAAGTGGCGCGACGGCGACCGGCATTGAAGAGAGTCTCTGCGAGGGCTGGGCCGACAGCCCAGAAGCCGCTCGGCCACGTGAACCAGTTTGAACCCTGCGTGCCGGCGAAACCCGCAGTTCCCCCGAGGGTCACGGTGGGAAAATACGCGGCGCGGGCGATGCCGATCTGCTGATTGGCCTCAGCCACTCTGCGCTCCGCGGCGGCTATGTCCGGGCGCCGCTGCAAGAGATCAGAAGGGAGTCCGATCGGAATGCTGGGAGGTTGGTTGTTGATAGGTGCTGCGGCCAGGCTGAAGTTTGCGGGTGGCTTGCCGATCAGAATTGCAATGGCGTGTTCGAATTGCGCTCGTTGAACGCTGACATCCGTGTCCTGTACGTTGGTGGTGTCCAATTGGGTTTGTGCTTGCGCAACGTCGGATCTCGGGGCCACGCCCCCTTTGAAGCGCCCTAGCGTGAGTTGGAGGTTGGCGGCATAGGCTTTTACCGTATTGTCAAGAAGTTGCTTCTGAGCGTCGGCACTGCGCAATTCGAAATAGTCCACGGCGAGTTCCGCCTCCAGGCTGAGCTTTGCGGTCCCATAGTCGGCAGCGGTCGCCTGCGCCTCTTCCCGCGCTGCCGCGACACCGCGTCGCACGCGACCCCAAAGATCCAACTCATAGGAAAGGTCAAAGGGCAGCACGAAAGCGCCCGTGCTGGTCTCTTGGATCTTCGACGGAGAGTTCGGTGAATAGTCCGACACCTTCACGTAGTTGGCGCTCGGCGCGGTGGAGATCGTCGGAAATTGCGCAGCACGGTTGAAGCGAATCGCTGCACGAGCTTCGCGGAAGCGGGCTTCCGCTACTTTCAGGGTCTGGTTGGAAGTTGCAATCTGCTCTTCCAGTTTATTGAGTTCCGGATCGCCAAAGATCTCCCACCAGTTTCCGCGGCTTATCTGATCGCCCGGTCGCGCGGGCTGCCACAGGTCTGACCCCTTGAATGAACCTGGTGCTTCTTCCTTATAGGTCGGTGTCGTGGGCACGTTGGGCCTGGCATATCTTGGGCCGACCATGCAGCCCTCGATCAGCAGCACTTGGAGCAGTGCGATAATGAAAGTGAAGCGGACGACCGGCACCCCACACTTCATTTCCCGGATCCTCCCGCTGGTTTGTTGTTCACTCGGACGG